>Ga0315909_10003665_pt1 | contig 18595 bp, 18 predicted proteins | sample LakEriMetagenome_11_FD_203527 | JGI IMG/M metagenome (GOLD analysis project Ga0315909, IMG submission 203527) | Freshwater fungal communities from buoy surface, Lake Erie, Ohio, United States - Buoy 2 MA125 | ecosystem: Environmental > Aquatic > Freshwater > Lake | place: USA: Lake Erie, Ohio... | reverse complement strand
CCTGAAGAACCCGGTTGAAGTATCGGTCGACAGCGCCACCGACACCGTGGGCACCATGCGTCACCTCTTTCTTGCCGTACACAAACTCGACAAAGACCGAGTCATTGCTGCCATGGCTGCTGGCTCAGGCCAAACAGTGGTGTTCTGCGATACCAAGCGTCAGTGCGACCGTGTTGAACGCGCATTGCTCGACCTTGGCGTGAACGCAGCGGCCATTCACGGCGACCTTGCACAAACGTCACGCGAAAAAGCATTGAAGCGTTTTGAAAAAGGTGAAATCAACATTTTGGTTGCCACCGACGTTGCCGCTCGCGGTATTGACATCGACGATGTGTCGCTTGTTGTTCACTACGAACCACCTATTGACGTGAAGAACTACTTGCACCGCTCGGGCCGTACCGCTCGCGCAGGCCGCGATGGTTGGGCAGTCACACTTGCCGAATACAACCAGCACACCACATGTCGCATTATTCAGCGTGGTCTTCGCCTCGACATTCAGCCACCTATTGAGGTGTTCTCAAATGACGTGCGCCTTGCCGACCTGCGCAAATTCTTTCCTGAATAAGCGTTGTTCTATTTGAGTTACTGAATGTCGCTCATTTGTAACAAAATAGGTCTGTTACCCTTCCGAACAGTCGTAGGGGGAATCATGAATAGTCGTCTCAAAGCATTTTTTGCAATAGCTTTCGCACTTCCGGCATTGCTGGGGAGCACGTTAGTGATCGGCACAACAAGTAGTGCTGGCGCCGCCGACACCGTTGTTGAAGACGAGCAGTGGCCAAGCCCCATGGAAGCAACCCTTGGTTTGCACGGCATCATTCTTGAAGACTCTGTGCAGTCGGCAGGTGGCGAAAGCAGTGTGTCGGTGATGGCAAGTACTTCAACAACCCCTGGCGTGAATGACCAAGTTCTGTGCACCTCTTTAGCCGAGGCTCCGTGCGCCACTGCTGGCAACTATTTCTATCGCGCGGTGTTGGCACCGTGCTCTGCAACGGTCACCATCGACTGCATCGAAGGCGTCACTTCAATTTCTCCGACTCAGGTGGCTGTGCCGGGAACTTACAAAGAAATGTTCCCCAAAAAGGGAGCCAACGAGTTTGACGGCTCAGTTGAAAAAGGTGTCCCCATGGGCCGCACCCCAAGTCTCTGGACACTCAGTGGCGCACCACACGCATTTGGTTCTGACTATGTGGTGATGGTGAGCGTGGGCGGCAATAAGACCTCGGGCAATAAGCGATCACTTGCCGCGAGCATTGTGCCCATCAGCGTCTTCCAAACCGGCTGCAACCCGCAGGCCAACGGTTATTGCATCGACACGTACCGCCAGCAATACGACTCCGCAGGAAGAGGAAGGTTGTCATTTGCTGGTGTTGCTGAAGACTATGGAAAGTATCGCTGTGTTGCTTGGGCGGAAAATGCCAAGTGTGCACTCAGTCATGCATTTCCTGCGGGCTTCTCATATGAATTGAAAGTGCGTCTGGCATCGGAGCCAGTGGGTTGGCTCCATGGCCGCATGAAAGACCCCAATATCGATTTCGCTACTCTCGATGGCAAAACAATGGTCACCATTACCGCCGCACCCGTTCGTGTGCCAACGGTTGCTGGTATTGCAATGTGGCCCGACCTTCCCACCAATCTTCAGCAGTGGTTCACCGATAATTGCCCCACCTGGTGTGGTGGGCGCGTTGATGGCGCTATGAGTGGTGAGCCCATGCAACGCAACGCATTTTCCACACCAGTGGTGTACCGGGAAGCTGCATTCAACGAACTGAAGCTGTGGACGAACTTCATTAAAGATAAAGCAACAGTGCTCACCAGTCAGTGGAGAGTGCGCACGCTCTCGCCGGGTGAAATGGGCTCTGCTGCTTCATGCATCAACAATGCAACCGGTGTAACAGGAATCGTCACCACCAACTCGCTGCTTTATTCCGAGGGCCCGCCAACGTTCAACACAGAAACAAAAACGCTGAACTACAAAGTGGCATCACCGCACTATGAAAAAGACGGCAAAACAGAATTCAAAGGCACCTACAACCTCACCGTGCGCGACGACATTGCCGAATGCCTCTACGGATTCTCCAAAACACTCGCTGCACCAAGCACGGTGTATGCCGAAGAAACCGAATATACCGAGCCCGACGTGGAGCAATACGTAGATGCCACCGAAGCCACATACGACGAAGCAGCAACTGAGGCCGACTTCAGTGAAGAGGAGCCGCTTGTTGAAGAGGTAACTCTCGAAGAGGTAGAGGCCGATGAATCTGCACTCACCTTGGACGAGTCAGATGATGAAGTAGTGGTTGCCCGTGTTGCTGCCGACGTAGTGACTGAACTACAAAAAACCGCCGCCGCAAACACAACAATTGATCTCAGCGACGGCTGGTTCAAGTTCGCGGCAACAAACTTCACCTTCTCTGCACCAACCGTGAAAGTGGCGCTGGGTGTGAACCCAGCAAAAACTCTCACCTGCATTGCAGGAGCCTCATTAAAGAAGGTGACGGCCGTTTCTCCGAAGTGCCCAGCCGGCTACGCCAAGACCGTCACGAAGTATTGCATTAAGGGCAAGACGGTTGACGTTGTTGTTGCAGTATCGCCACGCTGCCTGAAGAGGTTCTCCGCAGCCACAGCAATTGAGTGTGGTCGCGGTGCTTCCGCCAAGCGAGTCATTGCTGTGAAGCCGAAGTGTCCGAAGGGCTACGGGCTCGTCACCAGCGTTGTCTGTATCAAGAACACCTCGGTTCGCTTGGTCACTATGGTGCGCCCACAATGCGCAAGTGGCTTCGCCAAAGCAGTTACCTTGACCTGCACAAAAGGCAAGCGCACTACAAAAGTGACGGCCATCAAACCTGCCTGTCCAAAGGGCTTCACCCGCAAGAAATGAGATTAGGCTGAGGGCATCGTTGCGTAAAGCAGTTGGTGATCAGGAGGCTGACACTTTGATGGAGAAACTGACGTCAATAGAAGAAGTGCGCGCCGAGATGCACATGGAGTTCGCCATGGTGTCTGCGCGCTTCACCGATATGGATTCGCGCTTCAACGAGGTGGATGCTCGCCTCAATCAAATAGATACTCGTTTCAATGAAGTGGATACCCGCTTCAATCAGATCGATGCCCGCTTTAACGAGGTGGATGCTCGCTTCAACCAAGTCGACACGCGGTTCAACCAAGTTGATGAACGCTTCGTCTCCCTTGAAAAACAAATGATGTCAATGGAGAAGACCTTCATTAAATGGGGTGCAACTTTCTCGCTCTCACTGTTTGTGACGACAGTCGGGCTCATCGTGACAGTCTTATTAACGCGCTAACTCCTCACCACGAGTAACCATCGCCATCGGGCGCATCGTCAAACAGATTCACCTCTTCTGAATCGGGCCCGTCGTAATGCCATTCAATAACCGGCATGTCTTCGGTTTCCCAAGGAAAGCCACCGGTCTCGGGGTGTGGCGCAAGAATGTACACCTGGTGGCACGCACCGCATTCCACAAGAGCGCCTTCTGCCTGATACCCCAGCAGCTCTAAGTAAAACTGCTCGCACAACACGCATTGCGCGCCCTCGTTGAGCCATTCGGTGTTACTCATAAGAGATCCTTTCGTAAGACGTGAAGTGGAATTCAGCAGCGGCATATGTTGCTGAAATAACGGAGTTGAGAGCCCCACACACATCGGATGCGTTGGTGGGCAGAGGAGTGGTGACGGTACGCGATGAGCCACCATCGAGTTGCTGCCACCATGTCAAAAGCGCATGAGCATCGGTGATGCTGTATGAGTCGGAAATGAGATCGGTAAGAAATGTGCGGCCCGCATTGGTTGGATGCCCAATATGCATGCGCAATGAATACTCATCTGCATAGTTCACAATTGCCCATAAAGGAATAGCGCGCTGGTCGGGCCCAACAAGACGCACTTGAAACTCAAGTAAACCTGTAGTGCTGACAATTGCGAGGCACTCCATATCCTCAGAGATAACAAGACGGTGTAAGGCGTCAATGCATGAAGCAACATCGGCTGCACCTTTGTTGAGGCGCGTCAACCAATGGTCTAGGTGTCGTAATGCAAATGAAACGTTCTGGGGAATCCCCACTCGAGGTGCAGTCTCAAAGCCAAAGTGTCGAGACCCCAATGAACGCGTTGCTGTTGCCACACGCGCGCTGCGACAAGGAAAAGGTTCGTGGCATGCCTCGCAAGTGTGTGCAAGAAAGCCTTCCTCCGGCCGATGACCGTGTGCGAGGAATGAAACAGCTCTCTCAAGTTCTGAAATATGTGATGCGTTGTCCATGTGGGCCTTTCGGTTAGGGAAATGCAAAAACGCCCCGTAATGGGGCGTTTTTGAGGGGGAGAGCGTTATGTGCGTGCCAATTGGGGCACACAATCAATATCTCACAGGGGTGTTACACGCCCTTTCTTATTGCCACGTTTCGGGGGTTAACGCACACATGGGGGTAGACAAGAAAGGAAATGATATGACAACATCAAGTGCAAGGCTTATGCTCTTCTCACGAGCACAAGAAGTTCTGGGAATACAGGAGGCCGAAGTGTTGATGGATATGTTGACTCCGGGGGAAATGTTCGACGCTTGGCGTAGCGACACCCAAGCTGGGTTTTCTCTCGTCCGTTCACAGTTGGAAATCTCCGAAGCTGCCGTGAAAAAGGAAATTGTCGGCGTCCACCAACGCATTGACTCTTTAGAGCTCAGAGTTTCTTCGCTGGAATTGAAGTTTGCACACCTCGAAGAGAAGTTCGAGTTGCTGCGTCAAGAACTTCATCTTGAGATCAGGGCAGCGGAAGCAAGAATCATGCAATATGTCGACAAGCGCATTACGCGCTTGGCATTTGGCATCGGAATTCCGTTCTTACTGAGCAACATCGCATTAACTGCGGTCGTGCTCTACAAGTAGCCACCGAAACCATAACCACGCCCGCCACTGGTGCCCACGCGCTCTGCACGTTTCCGCTCGCGCACCACATTCATGATGGGGAAGAAGTCAATACCACTGAGGTGATTCAGCATCATCGTTCCTGGCCGCTCATATTTGTTCAACCGCATCGCGTGAACATCGAGCACTTGGTGAAACAGGCGCCGCATCTCGCGACCATTGCCAAACGACGTACCGCGATCCATGTTCTTAATCAGAAACTTCGCCGCACTCACCGCAGCACCACGCAAGGTGTATTCGTTTTCAGCAACCAACTTCTCAAAGATGGCCAGTAGCTCGGCATCGTTGAAGTCGGGGAAGTGCACCACAGTGTCGAAGCGACTGCGCAAACCCGGGTTCGACGACAAAAACGTTTCCATCTGCTCGGGGTATCCCGCAGCAACCACCACAAACTCACCACGGTGGGCTTCCATAAAGGTGAGCAGCTCTTCAATAGCTTCTGCACCAAAGTCGTTCCCGTCGCCCAACAGCGAATAGGCCTCGTCAATAAAGAGCACGCCACCCAATGCCTGCGTACACACCGCACGGGTTTTCAACGCAGTTTGCCCCACATATGCCGCTACCAACCCGCTGCGGTTCACCTCAACGACATGACCCTTTTTCAAAATGCCCAAGGTGGAATACAACTCACCAACCAGGTGCGCCACAGTTGTTTTGCCAGTGCCGGGGTTGCCGGTAAACACCAAGTGTGGCGAGGGGAGAACCACCTTCATGCCCTTGCCGGCACGCAGTTGTTCAACGCGCTGGCGAGCCACAAGCTGATGCACCACTTCTTTCACGGGCGCTAAACCCACCAAGTTGTTCAATGCTTCAAGTACCTCGCTCGTACTAGTGCGCACCGGCACAATTTGCTGTGCGGTATCGGGCATATTGGTGGTGAAACGAGTCATCGGGCCTCCTTCATACATGTCAAAAACATTGACCTTCTCGTCGGTATCTTCAGCAATGAACTCGGGCTCGGGAATATCGGCGTCTTCTTCGCCGCAACCACTGCAAACTTCCTCGCTTTCGCTCTCGGACTTCTTGATGCCATTTTCTTCTTCAAGAATTCCGGTAATGACTGGGCGAGCCTTGTAAAAGGTGTGGGCCATGCTGCCTGCTGCTTGAGCAATTTGTTCGGTCGACAAGTTGTCGTCCACAAGTAGCGAGTGTGTGAAAAATGCATCCCAGTAGATCTCGTCAGTAGCTTCACAACGCACTGAACAAAAGGGGAGCCACTCGGTCATCTTCCCCAAGCGCTCCCGCAGATCTTTAATGTGAATAAATGTCCCGAGGGGAAGATCAATGGTCAACACTTGTGCATCGTTGAATCGTGCATAAGTCGATAGGCGTAGCACCACCCCAGGCTCTTTGTGAGGAATGAGCAAGAGTGGGTTGTTGTTGGTGAGATCACCCCGATGAATGACCGTACCTACACCGCGCACTTTGCTGACGATGCTTTCTTCAATGTCTGTGCGGTCGCTCACTTACCACCAGCTTTCTTGTTCATTTCTGCAACTACCAATGGCCATTCATTTTCCAAGAACCGGTTGAATGTTTGGTTGTATGGGTCGTACAAAAACCACTCAGCAGACAACCACTCATGTGCCTCCGCTGCACTCGAGCCATGACGCAACATGTGCCATGCCTTCAACACAATGCCGGTACGGCTGCGCCCCCCATGACAATGCACTACCACTGGCGCACCCTCACTCAAGAAAGCCTCAATGGCTTCCACTGCTTCACGCACCGCAAAAGAAAGTGCACTGTTCACGCGCCCTTCTTCGTCGCGCATGTATACCTCGCGACGCAGCGGGTGATTCGTAAAACGTGTATCGGTAATGCACATCGACACCACGCCGTAGTTTACTGGCGCAAGCGCTGCACCATCTAGGTTCGCGGCATACACGCCAAGTGAGTCAACAAGTTTCGGGCCCTCAGCACGTTCTGGCTGGGTGCGAGTGCAATCACCCATGCCCAACAAGTTGCGAGCAAGGTCGTGCAGTTGCACGTTGTTGTATGTGCGCACTTTGCCATCGGGCCCAGTAACCGAACCATTCACATACGTTGCCCACCGTGAAGGAATTTGCTGCAAGCCATACAACGCACCAGCAAGTGCACCCGTCACCGCAGCAACGGTGTCGGCATCGCCACCCAACTCAATAGCTGCAATCACAGCTTCGGCAAATGAGTTGGTATTGCGCACTGCCCACACTGCCTGTGCCAAACAGGTCCACACTGAACCATTCGTTGGGCCATCAAAATCGTGTGGGTTCCAATCGGCCGCAAGCATCGAGCCATACACCGCAATTTCATCGGCCGACAAAAATGGATACTCACTAAGCAACAACAAAATGTCGTCAATGTGCTCTTCACACTTCCCGGTCAGAATGGTGCGACGAATGAGCTCGGCTGCAATTGCTGCACCCACACCAGCACCATCTTCCCAGTGCGTTAAACGCGATTGTTCGAAGGCCACACGAATGGTTTCTTGCGCACCCCACGCCACACCAGCAATGCCAACTGGTGCAATACGCATCACCGAACCATTACCTGCACTTTGCCCCACAGCTTCATGGCCAAGTTGTGCTGCAGTGCGCCAGTCTTTGCCGCGCAATGCACGCCGCGTGGTACTGCCAATATCGGTTGCGCTATTTGCCCACGCTTGAAAGCGCAAGAACGTATGTGCTGGGTCGAAATTACAAGCACACGCCACGAGTGACTCAGCTAAAGCAACAGCCATTTGCGTATCGTCGGTAAATTCACCAGGCGCCCAATCGAATGCACCACCACCGGTCATTTCACCGGTGCCAGTAAGAACTGGCTCGGGAAACGCCTCGAGATATTTACCAGCAGGACCAAACTCGAAGGGAGCACCCAGTGCATCGCCAATTGCGGCGCCAAGTAGAGCAGCCACAGCACGTTGAAGTTGTGCGTGGGTCAATTGACGGGGGGACACGGGCATCATGAGTTTGGTTTCTGTCATATGGTCTCCTTAAAAGACGAGTACCACCACGCGAAGTGCGTGAGGGGTTTTGTGTACAAATGCAAGTATGCCCAGAGGGTGTTACATGGACACGCCAGAACCAAATAAAACCCGCCAAAACCCAATAATGGTCAGGAGTACCCATTTCCCTGTCACGAGAATGCAATACTTGAACTCATGGCAACTCCCGCACGCGACCGCCAACACGACTTCTTCGTCTATGTCGACACTGTGGTGCTCACCGTGAGCCGTGAAAAGTCGCTTGAACCCAAAGAACGCCTCCAGGTACTAGTAATGCATCGCCCCGAGGCCCCGAAAGACAAATGGGCACTTCCCGGCGGTCTCGTTGCCGACAATGAAGACCTTCCCGACACCGCACTGCGCATTGTGAAGCGCGAAACGGGCCTCACTGTTCCCAAGGCCGACCTCATTCAGGTGGGCACGTACGGCAAACCCAATCGCGACTCACGCTGGCGCGCCATTTCTGTTGCCTATGTGGTGCTTGTGCCCGAACCTGAAACCCCCGCGCCTGAAAGCAACTCAGACGACGCCCGCTTCATGCCGTACCGCACCTTGCGCGACGACGGCATTTTGGAATTCGACCACCGCACCATTATTCGCGACGCACGCCGCACCGCACGCCAGCAACTTGAAGACACACCCATCGCTCTCAAGTTCTGCAAGCACGAGTTCACCCTCACTGAACTGCGTTGGGTGTATGAAGCCCTTGTGCTCGACGAGGTTGACCCCGCCAACTTCCGGCGCAAAGTAGAAAAAGCAAACGACTTCGTGCGCGCTTCCGACTCGCTCATTACCTTCGGCAGCGAACCCGGCCGCCCCGCACGCCTATACACCGCAGGCAAAACGAAGTACCTCAACCCACCCATTCGTTTCCGCCGCAAACTTCGCCCGCACTAGCGCCCACGCCTGCACACCTACCTGAAAGACTGACCCATATGTTTACGCCGCCGAACTATTTGTCGCCGTCCTCTATTCGCCTCTTTCGCGACTGCCCTCAAAAGTTCAAGCTGTCGAAGTTCGACAAAATTCAAGAACCACCCACCTGGCAACAGTATGTAGGCACCTTCGTACACGATGTGCTCGAGCACCTCTACCAAGTAGATGCCGAAGAGCGCACGGTTGACCGCGTGCGTGAACTTGCTGCCACTCGTTGGGAAGCAGGCAATTGGGAAGCACAAGTGCTGGCCCTTGCCGAACCCATCGGTTCCATTAAAGATTTCAAACTCACAGCATTCCAATGCATGAAGAACCTCTGGAGCATTGAGAACCCACAAGACATTGAACTCGACGGCATGGAGCACAAAGTTGAAGCCAATGTTGAAGGCGTGCAAATGCTCGGCTTCATTGACCGTTTCATTTTTGAAGACGATGGGGCAGTAGCCATTTCCGACTACAAAACCGGCAAGGTGCCCTCATCAAAGTTCACGACTCAAAACGAAGAGTTCTTTCAACTCCTCGCATATGCACTCATGTTGCAAGAAGCCGACCAAGAAACCACCTCACGCTTACAACTACTCTATCTCAAAGAACCAGTAGTGCATGAAATTTCAGTTACCCCTGTCAACTTGGCAGTGGCCAAAGGCGTGATTGTAGAAACGAAAGAATCGCTCGACGCCTCGTGCGGCACCGGTGAATTCCATTGCAATGTCACCAAGCTCTGCGACTGGTGCTACTTCAAAAAGTCAGGCGATTGCCCCGCGTTTAAGAAATAGTTCGCTCGCGCGGGCTTTGACTATTCCCCTTCGCCGCTCAAGCTTTCATCGCCACAGTCAATAATCTTCACGCACAAGAGATCTGAGTCGACCGCAATGTTTGCCACGCCATCTTCAGTGCTCGCCCACGAAAATGTATTGATACCAATCAGTTCACCACGGCTATTCACCAAGGGGCCACCCGAGTTTCCTGGGTTAATAATGGCTGAGGTGAAGTTATACCGCTCGCGATCGACGGCAACAATATGTCCAAACGTTGTGGCATTAAACAACAGCTCTGTATCGCCAATAGGGTTTCCAATTGCCATATTCCACCAACCAGAAGACGCAAAGGTTTTCGACTCTGGGATACGCGCAATGTCTGCTTCTATTTGAATGAGAGCAAGGTCATTTTCTTCGTCGTGGTCGAATAAAGAAGACTTTGTGGTGAGTTTGTAGTCTTCACCATGTGAGACGGTGAGTGCATCTGCATCATTAATACAGTCTTTAATGACGTGATGGTTGGTCACAATAAAGGTGTTGTATCCCTCTTCAAGCCCTGAAATCTCATAGGCAAAACCAGTTCCCGATGAATCTGCACATTCAATCAAAACAAGAGATTCTGCAATCTGATCTATAAAAGCTTCAACGTTCGCTGGAGGAACATAAAGGTCTGCGGTGTCGCTGGGTTCTTCGGGAATCTCCTCGTCGGTATTTGACGTATCGGAAGGAGCAGCAGTTATTGCAGTTTCACTCACCTCGTTGAAAGCACTTGAGCTAAGGGCAGCGAGCGAGATAACGATCGCAACTAGGGAAAGCAAGAGAGATAAGTAGGAAAGCTTCTTCCCCGATTTCGCTGGCGACTTTGTGCTCGAGTTATTTTCTGCGGAAGTTGGAGGCTCAAAAGACATATGGACAGGGTAGCAGTTGCCCAAATGGGTAGGTAATGTGACACCCCCCATTTATAGTCATATTGTCACTAATTGGTTCTTGAAAGGAGCCCTATGTCAAATTCAACTTCATCTTCTGTCCCGTCCACCCCGGTATCAAAGAATGTGGCAGTCACCCACATTGCGGTACTACTCGATGAGTCGGGTTCTATGGAATCCATCCGCGGTGACGTCATAGGCGGTTTCAACCGTTTCATTGACGACCAGCGCAAGGATGGAAACGACGCAAAAGTCACCCTCGTCAAATTCGACTCTCAAGACCCACACAACGTGGTGTTGACCGGTGTACCTATTGGCGATGTGAGGAACCTCACCCCCGAAAGCTTCACTCCACGTGGCAGCACACCACTACTCGATGCAACAGGTCGTCTCATCGGTCGCATTCGCACCGAGCAAGAGGGTCGTCGTCTCACCGGTCTTCCAGTTGACGACATTGTGTTCGTCACCATCACCGACGGTGAAGAAAACAACAGCAGTGAATACTCACTTCGTCGCATCAAGCAACTCGTCGAAGAGTCGGAAGCAGCAGGGTGGACCTTCGTGTTCCTCTCCGCAGGTCTCGACGCATACGGAGAATCGCAAGGCATGGGTGTGAAGCCCATGCGCACTCAAGCATTCAAGGCAGATGCAATGGGCACCGACCTCGCATTTCAGAGTTTGTCTTCCAACATGACCAACCTGCGCGGCAAGAAGCGTCGTGGAGAAAGCATCAACCCCGATGAATTCTTCGAAGACGGCAAAATTGCAGAAATGTTGAAAAACGAAGACGAGTCATGATTCCCGTCGAGCTCGTGAACTACTGGTTCACGCCGTTCCCTCGCCGCTTTGAGTCCGACGACACTGTGTACAAAATCAAGCACGGCACTCTGTGCGATGCCTTCATGGCAGCAAGCAACGGAATGATTGGCGGCACGGTGCACGACCTTGAACAAAAGGTCTTTTGGACCTTGAGTAGACATGATTACGAACGGAACAAGAATTACGAAGATTTCGTACGCCATCACGAGCTCAGACGGCAAGAAAAGCAGAAGCTTTTTGAAGGGTACATGCGCAACTGGTAGCGCATGGCGATGATGAATATCAAAAGGGGCCGCTCGAAAGGGCGGCCCCTTTTACTTATTGCGAACTAGTTGAAGTTGATCCATAATCACTTCTGTTGGGGCCAAAACGCAAAGTGTGGATACTGCCCTACTCAGACCCACGTAGAGGAAACTCTTCTTAACATTTGCATCAATCGTGGCGAATATGACGTGGTCAAACTCGAGACCCTTTGCTCTAAACACTGTTTCGCACACAATGTTCTCATCTTGGGCGCTCTCATATGCGCTGCATACATAGCCACCTGGCGTCGAACTGCGAATTGCGTCGCGTTCCGCTGAGGTCCTTGTGACAATGAGAATTTTACTCGGATCGTGTCTGAGATTTCCGATGAAGAACTCAAGAAAGTGCTCAACCCAATGCACTAGTGAGTCCATGTCGGTGACGTACTCAAAATAGAGGCCTTGACCGTCTGGACTTGCATTCGCTACTTGGGCGCCACCCAAGTTATAGAGAAGATTTCCAATCTCGTGGGAATTTCTGCAGTTCAAAACCAGTTCTGCTTCGGTTGGGGCTAACGCATCAACCGCTTCCTTCCCATCACGCTGATATATGTTTTGCTGCCAGTCTCCAACCATTAGCAAACTTTGACTGCCTTCTGGATCATGCAATTCAATCAAAGAATTGATCCACTCTCCATTGAAATCCTGAGTTTCGTCAACAATGATCGTGTCAAATTGATTGGATAACTGCGAAGCGTATTTCTTGATGTGAGCTAACGGCGCTGTGTCCCACCAGTCTCGCGGCAATGGATTGGGGACAGGAAGCGCCGGGAAGCCCTCAACGGCTTCAGGGATCTTCAAATACGCGCTCACTACAATATTTTGCTCCTCCGAAAACTGCAGTGCTAAATAATCGGCTAGAGGCTCGTTATAGCAAGTGATTAATACACGCTTTCCATCGCGGAGAGCACGATTTGCCCAGTTCAATACGAGATAAGTTTTCCCGGTTCCTGCTGCCCCATGAACAAAAACCGTGTTATTCATGTCAAGTGTAGAAAGTGCCCGCACCTGCTCACGCACGATGCTATTTAAGGAAGCTCTCGCCTCATTTGCCTGGGCCTCTGGGTCCCATTTATAAGAGATGGTTGGACGAACAAATTTTACAAAATCCTCAATTTGTTCGTGCGACATGACTGGTTCGCTATATCGAACATGTTGGTCGATATTGGCAACTTTCGTGAGAAAATCGAATAAGCGTGGTCCGAGTGTTTTTTCCTGAAGGTCGCTTTGAAAGAAAAATGATTCAGGAATGTCATCAACAAGCACCATATCAATTTCGGAGTCGTCACTTTCTGGCATTGCCACAGCAGAGTAGATTTTGATTTCTCTTAAGCTCGAAACATTTTCTTGTAACTTCTTTTTTAGAGCCCGACAACTTTTCCGTGATTGGACCGAGGGTGATTCGTCCAATACGCGTTTACCCGCTTTCCATGTTCCGTCTTGTAGCGAGACCTGTTCACCTTTTACCTCGATGCCAATGACACCGTATTTTTCATGAAAAATAAGCACGTCAATTTCGTACGATCGCTTCTTTGTCGCAAATTCAAGATGTGGGATGATCTTCCATGAATCTGAAAGTCGATCACGTAAAATTTCCACGACTCGTTTCTCTGATCGATTTAATATCCGAAGGTCAAAATTTGCTGGAATAAGAATGCCCATTTACCTATATTGACACATCACTACCAGTCAATATTCCTCATGATCTCTAAAAAGAGGGAGTCGGTATCTGCTTCTTCTTCAACTTCCTCTTCTTCGTCAGTTTCGTCTTGTAACCCTTCTGTTGGGTCAATGTTTTTGAAGAAGTCTTCATCAAAGACACGCTCAACCGACGTGACATACCAACCATCAACTTCAAATTCGCTATTTGCAAAGAATGCTGCTTCGCCAATGTTGATGCTCCACATTGTTTCAATGCGGTATTGGTTCCCATTGAAGTTCTCTACACGAACTTTAAATGCAATGAGATCATCGAGACTCCGGTAGAACTTCTCGCTATTGAGGTTGAACTCGGGTTCGGACCCTGGGGTGGGGTCGTTGTTGGATGCAGACATATAACTCTCCTTGTGCTGTTGAGCGGCTCGTGGGCAAGCTCGTATGAATAATCAGGCACAAGTGAGACAGAACTACATGCAGGCAATATAGCAAGCCCGTGTGACACCCCCATGGCATTATGGTCATATATACAAGAAACCCCCGTCACTGGCAATCCGGCTTTTCGACGGTAGGTTCATAAGGAGACCATATGTCAAGCAAATCAAATGTCCGTTCGTTCCTCCAGTCATCACTGGGCCATCAGAATCGACCCGCCAACCCCGAACAGTGGTGGCACGCAATCTGCAAGGTCACACCAAACCTCTGCATGAGTGGCGGTATCTCGAATAACAATGCAACAGCACGCAAGCAGCTCAGCGAATGGGAAGCAGCAGGGGTTACGCACTACATCGCAGTGCACGAAGAATGCAATCGCGGTCACTTCGTAGCAACCAACTCAAATATCGAATACATCTACCTGGGTGTCGACGACGACGGCGGCAAGCGCGACCCGAAGTGGTTCGACGAAGTCACCTCAAGGGCACTCAAGATCATGGAAGACCCCAATGCGGTTCTCATGATCACCTGTTGGATGGGCGTCAACCGGGGGCCCTCAGCCACCTATGCGGTCCTTTTGGCACTGGGGTGGGAACCTCGCAGGGCATTGCACGAAATTCGCACAGTTCGACCCATTGCATGCACCATCTACTCGGTTGACGCAACCAAATGGTGGGTCAAGCGCACTGGCGGCGACTCAACGCAGGTGCGTAAAGCATGTGCAGACGTAGAGCAGTGGCACGTTGAGAACCCTCTCGACATGTACCACGTCATCCGTGCCATCGGCTCGCGCACCGGTGCGTGAGGAGTACCCCAATGAGCACTCTTCCAGTTTTCTATTCCCCAAAATATCTCTACGCCAAAATTACGAGCGATACCACCACTAAAGCAGCAGCAGTTGCAGCATCGCTAGAGGCGCAACCCATTCAGTATGTGCAAGTAAGAGAACCATCACGGGCCATCACCGCGAACGAAATTGCACTCGTGCATTCACCTGAATACGCCAAAGCAATTGCAACTGGTTCCAACAGGGCACTTGCAGACTCCAATGGTCTGTGCACGTGGACTCCCGAGTTTGCATCGTCTCGACTCTGGGCCACTGGCGGCGTACGCGATGCAGTTCTTGAAGCACTTCGCACCCGCAGCAATGCGGGTTCTATGTCGAGCGGTCTACACCACGCCCGTTACGACTATGGCAATGGGTACTGCACAATTAACGGTCTTGCAATAGGAGCCAGGTTGGCTCTCACAGCAGGAGCTAAACGTGTTCTTATTGTTGACCTCGACGCACATGGCGGTGGGGGAACAGCGAGTCTCATTGCAGGTGTTCCCGGCATCGAGCAAATTGATGTTTCAGTGAGTTCCTACGACGCGTATGTCAGTACCCCGCAATGTAGTTACACACTCGTTTCTACTGCGAGTGATTATTTGCCAGTGGTGCGAACTGCACTTGCACAATGCGCAGACCCCGAGAGTATCGACCTCGTTATTTACAACGCAGGTGTAGACCCACACCAAGACTGCACCACAGGCGGTTTACGCGGCATAACAACCGAAATGCTCAAGGAGCGCGAAAACATTGTGTTCTCCTGGGCGAAAGCGCACAACATTCCTGTCGCGTTTGTCTTTGCAGGTGGTTACCTGGGGCCCAAGCTCGATGAAGAAGCATTAGTGCAACTACATCGCAACACGATCGAGCAGGGGGCTTAAAACGTTCTGTGTTATTGGGTTTTTCTATCCGTAGAATTACAACATGGGAAAAAGAGCAATGAAAAACGCCTTTTTGGGACAATTATGACGATACCTAGTCCAGATGCATTCAAAGATAAGGGTTCGTGGGGTAGGTGGAAGAAGAAGAATTCTCCAGGCAGGTCTCCCGAAGACACAATCAGGTCAATGGAAGCGCCACCTAATCCTTTCATCAACGACCCAAATAATCCTTTTACGATTCTCAAGAGAGAACGCGAAATAAGGGAAGCCGGAGAGCAATGAGAAGAGCAGCCCAATCCGAAGAGGAAATAGAAGCCGAGCTCAAAGAGTTCATGAAGGCTTGGGAAAAGGCAAAGATGAACTCCCCATTTTTTACTCCAACAGTTACCGACGAGAACGGAACTTCGTAGCTACTGCTTTCATTGATATGTATATGACACAGGTTTGATTGACGGACTTCCATTCAATCCGACGAACGAACTTCGTTGAGAGTTGGGGTCGATATATGAACGTCTCTCATAAATTAGCTGTGTAAGCACTGTTCTCGATGTTGGCAGCAGCAACAACACGTCGGGGCGCAGTAAAGGGACTTTGCCGGAACCACTGGTTTCGTTATCGCTTGGATATCACGAGAAATTCGGCCTGACAGCTGATGGGCGAGCCTATTGCTGGGGAACCGATGCAGATGGGCGGAGTAGTTCAGGAATGGTTACCGCAATCCCGACGATCGTTTCTGTGAAGACCCGCAGTTAGTCCAATGTCAATTGACTCCGAGATGTCCGTGGGAATGACATCTTGTATCAGTGGTTTAGACTGCGTGGATGGAAGTTAATGGCTACAAGATTGAGCCAGGTGCAAACCTGACTGGTGCTGATCTGTCAGGTGGTGATCTGTCAGGAGCTGATCTGATGGAAGCAAACCTGACTAGTGCTGATCTGACTGGTGCTGATCTAACGGAAGCAAACCTGACTGGTGCTCTTCTAACGAAAGCTAACTTGTCTGATGCCGATTTGTCTGATGCCGATCTGACGGGAGCCAACTTGACCCAAGTTGATTTTTCTTGTGTTGAGCTTATTGGCGTCATCCTGATCGGTGCCAACCTGTCTGGTGCTGATCTGTCTGGTATGTATTTGCGTTGGAGTGACCTGTCTGGTGCAAACCTGACTGATGCTGATCTGTCTGGAGCCGATCTAAGGGAAGCCAACCTGTCTGATGCCGATTTGTCTGGTGCTGATCTGACGGAAGCTAACTTGACTGATGCTGATCTCACGGGTGCCAATCTGACTGGTGCAAGTTTGAGTGGTGCGAAGTTGCGTCGTGCGAATTTGTTCGGGGTTTTGTGGTCTGGGGTTGATCTGTCTGTGGTTGACCTATCTAAGGCCCACCATTTTGGAGAAAGTCTGTCGGAAAAAACATCTACCGCTATGAGTACAAGCGAAGCAGCTGCGCTCCTGGGCATGACAGAAAAAACAGTAAGGAATATGTTGCAGCGCGGCGAACTGAAAGGTGCAACAACAACGACTACTGATTCAGGGCACACCTGGCAGATACCAGTTTCCAGTGTTGAGGCGTACCTGACTCCGGAACGCCAACTAGCAGACGGTGACCTGGTTGAAGCATATTTGCCCAATGCAAACCTCAGCGGTGCCGATTTGACAGGACGTGATTTGCATGGCTCTGAATTGATGGGAGCAAATCTGACCAACGCTGTACTAATTAATGCGAACCTCAGTGACGTGGATTTGAGTAAAGCATTCTTGGGAGGTGCGGACCTTTCTGGCGCGGACCTAAGGCGGTCAAATCTCATCGAGGCAGATTTATGTCTTGCGAATCTTTCTGGTGCGGACCTGAGCAAGGCAGACCTCACGAATGCGAGTTTGATTGCTGCAAACCTGCGCGCCGTAAATCTGACTGACGTAATCCTGCGTAATGCAAACCTCCGCGGTGCAGATCTGACAGGAGTGAACTTGACGGGGTCAGATCTTGTAGGCGTGACTTGGCCTGAAGGCTGGGCCGGTGCGCGAGATGTTGGCGACTTCTGACAGAAATGTCATTTCAGACTCAAAACAATTTGAGACAGACTCGTTCGGCCGGTCGCGTCTACGCGAAGCGTAACACACTCTCTCCATAAAACCTGAAACTTAACTTTATATATTTACTTTAGAAACTTGATTTTAAGATTCTAAAGTGGTACCTTCCTAGTGTAGGTAAGTAGATAAGTCCGGAAACCTTTAAAACAAAGGGAAGCCACAGGAGAGGTGTGCACATGCGCGAAGTCAGCAGGGAAAATATCGATTGGCTAAACAACAACATTTTGGTGGGTTTCACCGAAAAGGCTCGCCGTCCCTGGTGGTACCGCGAGAGTCGGCAGCCAGAGGAATCGACTGTCTATCCAGGCGCTATTCCGAGTGACGACGTTAAAAGAAGAATTTTCAACTGGGTGGCCCAAGAACGGACGGCTCACTTCAGCGGTCCGGACGGGGAGATGCTTGAGGCCGAAAATTACAAAGCCATTGTTCACGGCGACTCAAACCATCTTTTTCAATTCGCTCGACCAGATTATGAGATCCACCAATATCAAGATGTTCTCTTCCAAAAGGTGAAAGACATACTCGATGATGGGGAACTTCATATCGGCTCTGCAGGTTTGTTGCGTCGTGGTGCGGGAGCTTTCATGACTGTAGAGCCTCCTGAAAATCTCGTTGCTCAATGTGGCCTTGAACTGAAGCCTCGACTTCTATCGGCAACAAGCCACGATTCGAAAATTGCCACCACGTACAAAATGGTTGCAACAATTGTGGTGTGCGACAACACTCTCGCCAGGGCTCTCGCCGAAAGTGGGCCTCGATATAAAGCGAGACACACCAAGAACAGCAAAATTCGCGTTGGAGATGTTCGAGAAGAATTAGGACTCCAAATTGCGGCTAGCGGAGAAGAATTTGTGCGTTTCATCGACGAGCTTGCAGATACAAAAGTGAGCGGAAGCCAATGGCAACAGATTGTGGAGATGCTGGTTCCCGTTCCTGAGGGATCTCTTCCAAGAGTCACTGCTCGATTGGAAAACAAACGCGATCAACTTGACGCTTTGTGGACAAGCGATTATCGGTGCGCCCCTTGGACCGGTAGTGGGCTA
>Ga0315909_10003664_pt1 | contig 18595 bp, 12 predicted proteins | sample LakEriMetagenome_11_FD_203527 | JGI IMG/M metagenome (GOLD analysis project Ga0315909, IMG submission 203527) | Freshwater fungal communities from buoy surface, Lake Erie, Ohio, United States - Buoy 2 MA125 | ecosystem: Environmental > Aquatic > Freshwater > Lake | place: USA: Lake Erie, Ohio... | reverse complement strand
GTGGGCTGAAGCTATTGTAATCAACAACTACCTGAAAGATCTTATTCTTCCTGTAGTATTTGATGAATCAGGAAATGCTTGGTATGCTCCTGGAACTACTGTAGATCCAATCACTGGTGCTGCTGTAGCTTCAACACAATGGTGGACTAACTACCCAACTGGTACAACTCACATTGTTGGTGCTACTGCTGGTCTGCGTTTGTTTGGTGCTTATGTAGAAACCAAATTTGGTAACTGTTCATTCCAAATCACTGACTTCTTTGAAAAAGAACCAGTACGTATCTATGCTTCATTGGTAGACTACAATGGTGATCCTTGCGTATTTGAAAACCTTTGTGTTTACAATGACTGTCTTGGTATCCAAGGTATGGGCTTTGGTGAGCAAGTTGTAAGGGATCTTATCCTTTCTGAGTCTTACCTTCAGAACTTCTTCCACACTGATATCAGGGTAAGGGAAATCACTCAAGGTAATGAAATCCTTGATTCAGTAAACAGGAATCTTCTTTACACTAGGTACTTTATTTTGCACAGTGTTCCACGTTTCAACAACCCAACTGGAACATTTGATAATGACAGGTACCTGCTTGATATTATTGTTCCTGAAGCTAATCCTTTGGTTCCAGTAGGTATTCCTGCTCTTGATACCTTCCTTAGTAATTGGTTGGGATCTTGTGCTAACTGTGTTCCTTTTGAAACACAAAACTGCACACGTTGCACAGTGAATGTTAATGGTGTAGCTTAATTCTTACCAAAAATCTGAAAAAACGGGAGAGTGAGAGGTTATCTCTCCTCTCCCTTTTTTCATTTGATAATATTATTATATTTGCAATATGGCACAACATCAACTTAGTCTAGAGGTTCCTGATACACTTAATGTTACAGTACTTCCAATAATGGATACTAGCACTTACTCTAGCCTAGTTCCATTATCATGTCCATTGCTGGAAATAACAGCACCTGGTTTTGTGTATCCAGCTCAAATTACTGATCCACAAATAAGCACTGGCTTTTATCAAGCATTTAATGGATGTGATTTAGGTCTTCAAAATACCAATTGTGGTACTTCAAATATTAGTTTACCTGATGGTATATATGTTATTAAGTATAGTGTATCACCTAATGAATTGGTGTATGTAGAATATAATCATCTTAGAATAACCTGTGCACTAAATAAAGTACAGGGAATCTATTGTGATATTGACCTTGGTGCCTGTGATCCTCCTACAAAAATAAAAGACAAACTTGAGAAAGTACGTCTTATACAGCAGTATCTTAAAGCTGCAAAAGCATATGTTGAATATTGTCATCAGCCTAGTAAAGGTATGGACTTATACAACTATGCAGTTAAGCTTATAGATAAAATGAACTGCTCAACATGCAAACCCTGTTAGTCAAACCAACAAAAACCAACAAACTATGTCAACATGTCAAAATTGTAAAGCAACACTAGGTTGCAGTTGTCAAAGAAGAGTAGCTACTGATGGTGCTAATGTATGTGCAAATTGTGTAATTGCATATGAACAAAATATTATTAATAATTCAAATGTTAATAAGGCAGCTACAATGATATATGCTAAAGTTACACCAGCAACTGATAATAATTCTTTAAATAAGTTATAAGATGAATCCAAAATATGGTTGGAATTGGGTAGTAGGTGGACAATGGAGTTATTCAGACCCAAACACTACTATAAATTTTGATAACACAAATCCAATTATTCCAACATATTCTAACACCTATTCTGTAAATAATCCAGCTGGTGTCAATGTAGCATCTATTTCTGATGCTAATGGAAATCTATTGTTTTATACAAATGGTGCTGAAATTTTTGACAGTAACAATAATCTGGTATATGACACAGTAAATAATCCTGCATATCTCTATGGTGATCCTGGAGCATGGCATGGTGTCACTATTATGCCAGACTTATATACTACTGATGAGTATTATATATTTACTGTAGGTCCATTGGGTTATTATTCACAATTTTATGCACAGGGCTGTACAAATTTGGATGATCCACGGTTCTCTCAACCAACAGTACAAGGAAGGCAGCTCTATTATTCAAAGATAAAGATTATAGGTAGCACACCCGTTGCTACTCAATTAAATGTACTTATAGGTGCATCAAGTTCTACAGGCGCAACTCCTTCAGGTTGTTTACAAGGTAAAGGATATGTAACTGCAATTACTCTTGTTCCAGCTAATAATCCTAATGATTTTTGGATTGTAGTAAGACCTGCGGGTAATGTAAGCGGTGGTCCTGCGCCTTGGGAGTCTTATTTAGTATCTAACTCTACAATTGGTACAGCAGTAACCTCTCCATGCAGTAACTTTTTTGATGATGCAATACGTGATGGGCAAATTAAAGTAAATGCTCAGTATGATAAAATTGCATTTGCTGTAGGAACAGTTCTATCTCCTACCAATATAGATGTACTTACTCTATATGATTTTGATAATACAACAGGTCAACTAACTAATGAAACAATATTATTTACTGGATTAGTAGAATATAGAGTTACTGATGTTACTAAATCTGGTAATACACTTGTATCAATATCTAATAGAACTAACCCAACTACAGGTCTAAGGCAAAATCAAGGATTTGATATTAAAGGTTGTGAGTTCTCTAATACTGGTGATTACTTATACATTAGTGTAGGATTTGAATCAACAAGTGGATATGGTAATATTAGTCCGTATCAAGGTATTCTTCAGATAGATATTACAGGTCTCTCATTATCTACATGGGTTGTAGGTGTAGCTAATGGAATAGTTACCATACCACCTTCCCAGGCATTGTATTACTCTATTCCAAATAATCCAGCTGGATATGGCTTAGGCGGATTACAAAGAGGCCCTGATGGATTTATCTACTTTACTGAATTTAATCTGATATACAGAATCAGAACTCTAGATATAAGAATGGATAATACATCCAATTTTATACTTGAGATCAATCAGGACTATTCTACTGATACTAACTATAGCATTGGGTTTAATCTACCTAATTCCCCAATGGGTCTTTTAATAGGAGAAACTCCTGCTGTTCCTGAGGCAATAAAGCTTATTCCTTGTTGTGATGCCAGCAGTCCTATTGTAATACCCGTATACAATTCATTTCCTATAATAGATGGTACAAATGCAGATGATGTATACGCAATTGAGGGACTGTCTAATTATGTAAATTGTTGGAAAGCTGAGTATACACTTGATCCTATAACTTACGTAGGACCTCCCATTACAATAAGTGATGTATTTAGTTCTGCATTTAAATGTGAAGAATGTCAAGCTGCATATGCTGGTTGTAATACTGTATACTACAATCTTATAGATTGCTGCACAGGATTACCAGTTACAGATCCAAATGGTGATGTATATTACCTTAAATATGACATACCTATTGTTCCTGCAGTAGGTGTATTCCCAACTAACTACGCTCCTCCAATTGCAATTAATGAATTAATAAATAGTTCTGCAGTTACAATTATAGAAGGTTGCTTTACTCTAAATGAACTGAGAGCAAATAACATTCCTCCTTATTATTTAGATTGGGTTACAAATGTTTCATCTGTAGTTACTTCAGTAAGTTGTGATGTATGTGTTGACTGTGCTAAATGCTTTAGACTTACAAATTGTGTAACAAATACTTCATTTGTATCTGATACACCAGAATTACTTAACTATGTAGGGCAATCAGTAACTCTTGTAGGCTATCCTAATTCATATTTAGTAACCATTGAATATGCAGGATGTGGCTTTGGAGGACTTGATGTAGTTATTGGTACTCCATATCCTGGTGGATGTGATGAGTCTAACCCATGTTATGTATTTACAAACTGTGCAGATCCTACTGATTACTTTGTAACATATAGAACAGATGTAGCTACTTTCTTAAACTACATTGTTACAGTGGTTGAAAAGCCAGGAAAATGCTTTAAAATAACAAAAGGTACTAATTGTAGAAACTATCCTGCAATTAACTTCTTGGACATATTTACTCTTGGTTCTTTACAAACATCGTGTGCAGATTGCAGAGGATGCTACAAACTAACAAACTGTGGCTCTACCAATCCTACTGAAGTAATATATGTATCTGATCCAAGTTATGGTCAATATCTAAATCAATACATTGTTCTTGCAAATAAAGCAGAATGTTATTTGGTTGAAAAAGATGATGAGTGTTTAGGAAACTCAACAAATGTACCTGAAGTTCTTACTTCATTTGTTAGTTGTGTATTGTGTCAATATGCTATTAACTATGGTAAAAATCCTATAGATCCCAGCACATTGATACAACCTGGACCTTATAAGCCTAAATATGGTAAAAAACCAAAGTGTGGTGTAACAAAACCTGATTGTAATAATACCTAAAGATGACAGTTGTTAAATACTATACCTTATTAGATTGTAATTGTGATACACCATACTTAAACGCATTAGGTGAGCAAGTTTGGTTTAAGGCAATGGGTCCTATTTCACCAGCAGTATCTGCTGTTGGTGGCTTAGGTTATTTTACTAATCATACAATTACTGAAATAAGAAATGATGCGGGAGCCTTGGTAGCAGAGGGTTGTTTAGCATTAGTAGAGGTTCCATTTGACAATACAATTACATATACTCTAATAAATACAGGCTTATATACATTTTTTGCAGTAGATAGTTGTGTACAGTGCAAGCTTTCAACATGCGCAGATGTAGATGAAGAATGTACAGAAAGGACCAACTGTAAGTTTGGTGATCAGGTATATGCACTAATGCTAGATAACAGGTATGGATTAGAAACTTGCTGTGAAGAAGATCTGCACAAGTGGAGTATTAAAAAAGAACTAAATGATCTTGAATTGATGAAACAAGGTTATCTAACATGTCCTGGAGATGCACTTTCCTGTACTCCTGTTTGTTTACCAACTAAACAATCTTGTGGAAACTGCTAAATTATTATTTGTAAATTAAGGTAATATTTAATATATTATAACATGAAGCCTTTAAACTCTAATGAATCTGGATGTAATCCTATATCATCCAATTGTGTAATCTGGCAGGGTCCAGATATTAAGTGTATTAATCTTTGTAAGGGAGACACAATTACGGATGTAGTTAATAAACTAGCTACTGAGCTCTGTACTATATGGGAAATGCTGCAAATAGATGGCAATTATGTATTGCCTGACTGTATTGCATCTGGTAATCCAGTAGATTTTAAAGAGCTAATTCAGCTTATTCTTAACAAAATATGTACTACAGGTACAACAGGTCTTACAACAGGCAGAGTAGCAACTACAACTGAAACTACAATAACTACTACATCTGGAACCAATTGTCCAGACTGTACAGTAGAAATGGCTTCATGTTTTACGTATGTAGATGGTTTTGGCAATACAATTACACAAGCACAACTGGTTGATTATGTATCTTCAATTGCAAATAGAATCTGTGTAATTATAACTGAAATAAACAATATTCAAGTTGTTGTTAATAGTAACACAGCTAGAATTGTTGCCCTTGAAAACACTCCTGCTCCTATATACACTCCTCCAACTGTAACTCCACAGTGCGTTTTACCATCTGTTCCTACGCAGATGGAAAGTGTACTTAATGCTCTTGAAGGTCAATTCTGTCAACTTAGATCTGCAACAGGTACTCCAACTCAGATTATTTCTTCTGTAGCAAAGCAGTGTGCTGGTCTAAATACTGAAGAAAGACTTGCTGGTATAGGAACTATGGCTACAATACCAGGTTGGGCTACTACTCTTAATAACATGTCAGACGCATTTGGTAACATGTGGCTTACCATCTGTGATATGCGTACTGCAATAAGAAACATTCAACTTAACTGTTGCCCATCTGGTTGTGATGGTATTGAACTTGATATGGTAGCTTCATTGGATGGAACAACTCTTAGAGTTTACATTACAGGTACAATTCCTACAGGATTTGTAGATTGTGGCGGATCTAACAATATTAAAGTAACAGATTCAGCTGGAAACTCAATTACTGTACCAATTAATGTAGTTGCCTACCTTAATTTCCTTACAGGATTCCCAATTAATTTGTCTCTTACTACAATCAATACAGCCCTTGATCTTACTGTTGAAATTGAACCATGCTTGACAAATAGCTCAACAAATGCTACTTGTAAGTCTTGTTTGTCTTATACAGTTATTAATCTTGGTGATTGTCCAGTTCCAACATTCTTCAGTTTGCAAGAAAGCATTACTTTTTCATTTACTTCAGGCGCAGGAAGCTACACGTACACTGCTCAGTTATATGATGCAACTGGTACAATACTTCTCCAGTCACAAACATTTATATCTACAGGTGCAACTTCATTTACAGGTACTTTCAGTGGATTAACCGCAGGAACAACATATAGAATAAGAATTGTTGTTTCTCCAACAGCTTGTCCTGAGTGTCCTCCAACAGAGTGTCCATTCTTTACACAATCAACTGTACCTAATCCATGTCCTCCTGTAGTAGGTATTGCAACATCTTGGAGCCCTATTATTCTATAAAATAATGTATTATGACATATAATCTTGATATTCAATTTACAAGTATCTATGCTGGAACGCATAGAGTATGCTGGAGAATAGGTTCTTCAGGGCCATATAACTGTGCTACAACTGTAGTTTGTTTAGGTGGCGGGGCAACATGCAGTACAACTGTGCCTATTTTAATGTCTGATTTGCAATGTGAATCAGTACTAATTGAAGGATATGTACAACCTGATTGTGTTGATGTTGGTTCAGAAGACTCAAGGACTTACTTTACATCAATCTTCTACCCAGAGCCTCCATGTGGTAATTTCCTTGTAGCATGTAACAGTGTAGAGATAACTGGAGTTACTGTAACAGATCCAGGATCTGGGTATACTCCAAGTTCTTCTATTTCATGGACTACTTCAGGTGGAGGTGGCGCAGGTGCATATGGAACGGCAACTATTGATCTTGCAGGTAGTGTAGATGTTATTACAGTTACAGATGGTGGATCTGGATATACTTCTGCTCCTACTATTATATTTGCTACATCTCCAGGTGGTGATACTGCTACTGGAACAGGTATTCTTGGCCAGTGTCCTATTGCAAATCTTGGTGAAGATTGTGGTGGAGTAACTGTATCTGTAGGTCCTTCAAATGTAGGAACTGATTTTTCTGTGTGTTATAATACAGCACCAATTGCTACAGGATGGGATGTGTCTGAATCAGGATGCTGCTATACATGTAGCACTGTTGAATTTGAAAATACAGGTCTCTCTAATGATACAGTTTATTACATTAGTTGTAGTACTTTAGCTTGGACTACACTTGTTCTTAATCCTTCAGACGTAGTAACTGTATGTGCTGTTACTAACTCTTGGACAGGTATTGGACCAAATACTACTGTAACTGTTACACCAGGTTGCTTACCTTAAACAATATAAACAATGGCTTGTAATCATACTAAAAAACCTTGTGGTTGTACAGACTACGCATATGTGACAAATACTCCTTGTGAAGGAGTAAATTGTCCTGAGCCTAATCCTTGTCAAGAAACATTTGATGCCTGCTGTGTTATCTACACAGGTCCTGATATTGTAAATGCCAATATTAAGACAGGAGACAGCATGTGTGATGTTATCCAAAAGCTTATTATTTATGGTAACTCAGGAACAACACCAGCTACATGTCTTGATCCTACAAATTGCTGCGCTTCTCCACTTGGTTTGACAATTACAGCTATTACAAATAACAGTATAAGTATCTCTTGGGATCTGTCAGATTGCCCTGAAATACCTGGTTATATTGTAGAGTATAAGGTTTCTATTGCTCCTTCATGGACAACTACCACTCCTGTAAGTGCTAGTACGAATACATATACAATATCTGGTCTTTCACCAGATACAAATTACTACATTAGAATCAGGACTTCTTGTGAAACTGAAGATCCTTGCTATAGTGTTACATTACTAGCACGTACATTATCTAACTAAGATGGCTTGTAACAATATAAATTGTGGGTGCACAACAGCAGGTAAAACTACTTTACCTGGCTGTGACCCTTTTGTATGTAATGATCCTAATCCATGTTCATCAGTAGTTGACTCTTGTTGTGTCATCTACACTGGAGATGATATAGTTGATGCAAACATAACAACGGGTCAAAGCCTCTGTGATATAATTCCACAGCTTGTTACTTACATGACTCCTCCTGTTGTTACATGTTCAACTCCAACTAACTGCTGTGGCTCAGTAACTGGTTTTTATGTCACAAGTGCACTAGATCCAACAGATCCTACTAAAGCTGTATTTAGTTTTACTTGGGATAGAAAAGAAAATTGTGAAGTAAGTTGGATTATTCAATATAGAATATCTTCTACTATTCCATGGACATCAGTAAGTGTACCTAACTTCTTATCTTCTTTTTCTATTGCAAACTTGCTTTCTGGAGTATCATATGAGTTTAGAATGTATGCAGAGTGCATTGGTGAACCCTGTTATTCAATAACAGTGCTTGCAACATCACCAATACCTCCATGTAATACACCTGGATATTGCGGTTCTTCTGTTATATATGTTGCTGCTGACCCTTTTGCAGCTACACAAACATCTTTAACATGGAATTGGCCACAGAACCCTAGTGCTGTGTCATACTATTTAGAACTTGTATCAGGACCATCAATTACAAGTATTTCACTTCCTCAAAGCCCGTCTCCAACTTATACAGCTGTTGGACTATCTCCAAATACACTATATCAGTTATATGTATATTCTGTATGTCCTGATGGAATTGCAAATACTCTATGTGGTACATTTGGTGAAGCTCAGCTTACACTAAAAGAATGTGTACAAGTTACAATTACTAATGGTGGATTATCAAAAGATATCTTTGGTGTAAAACTTTGTAATCAACCATACGTTACTCAATATTCACTAGATCCAGGTAATTCATTAACATTATGTGTTCAAGAAAACACTTTCCAAGGTTTAAATAATACTACAAGAGTAATAGTACTAGGTCCTTGCCCATAAAGAAAAATGTCACGGTTTGTTGGTATAACGGTGACTGACAGGCGGAACCCTTTAGAGAAATCTAAGGGGTTTTTGCTTTTAAGAGATTAAAAGTTTATTTTTAAACTTTCAAAAAATTGCGTATATTATATAGAGGTGTATTATGACAAGTAAGATTAGAAAGCCAGATTTAAACGCTCCAAGGTTCAGACCTAAAAGAACAAGCCTGCTTAATGAAGCTTTCTGTATAAGGTTTAAGAAAAAATACCCTCAGTATAAAGATATTCCTAATAAACTGCTTAAGTCTGTAATAGTAGGCTTTAACAAAAAATTATGGGAAACAGTAATTGAGTATAGAGATGGTGTGGAATTGCCTGAAAATATAGGTTACATATTCATAGGAACATGCAATCCTGCAAAGAAGAATAACCCTGACTACATCAAATCTTTAAAATACAATCAACAAGTATCTCATAGAAACTTTGCTTCTGACAATCATTTGGCTAAAATTTTCTATACTAACTTTAATAATAAGTATAGACTAATAGATAGAGAGATATGGCAGTTTAAAGGTGAGAGAGACTTTACTAGAGCAGTAGGTAGAGAGTACCCAGAGAACTGGAAAAAATACATTAGGGTAGAACCCTACATGCTCATTAATGAGCTTTATAAAAAAAGAATGTTTAGAAACAATTATATACAAGAAGTCTCTGAACTAACTAAAGACTATAATGAATTTGACTTAAATTAAAGCTATGCCAACTACAGTAGGACAATCAGTATCTAGAATAAGAAATGTTATAAAAGCAACCAATGAAGATGCTTTTATAACAGATCGTTTTATATATAGCCTTATAAATAAGTATGCTTCATTTGCCATAAGAAAAGACAGTAAATCAGAAAGACAGGTTAATCTTAACAGTTTCTATGTTACACTGCCTTGTATAGAACTTATTGAGGTAGATAAAGTAGAAGCTTGTTGTAATGATGTAAAGTCTAATTGTACTATTATGCGTACCAAAGATAAAATACCTTTGGTAACACAGGGTGCAGCTGGCCCTCTTTTTAAAACTGTAAGCTCTATTGATGGAAGTCAAATATGTTATATAACTCAGCCATCTATTTTTGTAGCAATGTCAAATACCAAAAACTTTAAGTACAATAATAAAAAGTACTATTGGTATATGAATGACTATCTGTATTTACCTAATGTTACATGGGAAGCTGTACGCGTAGATGCAATGTGGGAAGGTGATATAAGTGCCTACCTTTGCGGTGATTCCAATGAATGTGCAGCTGGACAAGACACAGGATTTGCATTTCCAGAATATTTGTTAGCAGAAATAGAGCAGTTGACAATAAAAGAACTAAGTCTGATGTTGCAGATTCCTATGCCAGACGCAGATAATAAACAAAGCATGTTAAGATCTTAATAAAATGTCATATAACTATACTTTAAAATATAGGACATTTGATGAATTGTTAAATGATGTACTAGTAGATTTTTCTAATGCAGCATTACAAAATCAAATAGAGCCTCAGCAACTTATTAAGATTGCTAAAAAGATAAACTATGATCTTGGTCTCAGAATTATGATGACCAAAGAAGAGTTACTTGAGGTAGAAAAGGGTAGGGTAAAGCTACCTGATGATTTCTTTACTCTTAACTTTGCACTTATATGTGATGAGGTAACAGTAGAACAACCAATGCCTCAGGGTACTTGGATTGAGGAAAAGTTAATAGCTCCTTATAAAGAAACACCATCTTATATAAGTCCTTGTACACCTCCTACAGTTAACTGTAATAAGTGCAACTTTGAACCCTGTAACTGTATTGCTGCCTCAGCCTCCTGCTCTACCCAAGACTATAATCCTTTAGTTCCTTATGGAGATTATTGTAGAAAACCCAGAGTATTCATTAACTGTAAAGATGAATGTTATGAGTTGGTACAAAGGGTAAATACAAGAACCAATACATATAAGCGTCTTATGCCTATCAAGATTCTTGAGAATCCTGAGATGATTGACTGTGGCTGTCCTAACTTATATCTTAATACAGTTAACTCAGCCTGGATAAAGAATGGCTATCTCTATACTAGTTTTTCAGTAGGTAAAGTATATATTAACTATCAAGGTCAAATGGAAGATGAGGAAGGCAATCTTCTTGTTCCTGATCATGACATGTTAAATGAATATTATGAATATGCACTTAAGCAGCGTATTCTTGAAAACCTTTTATTTGCAGATAAAGATGTAGCTGTCAAGTTACAGTTTGTAGAAGGTAAACTTAGAGCAGCAAGAAACTATGCACTTAGTATTGTGAATACACCAAACTTTGCAGAAATGAAAAGAGTTTGGACTACTAACCGCAGGGCTCAGTATGCCAAGTACTATGATATGTTTAAGTCATATCCTTGGTGGCAGTGGGATAGGAATCCAAATGATTTGTATGGTGATAAAATAATTAGATAATGGCAAAAGGTCAAGACCCAATAGGAACACGCAGATTTGATAAAAGTCTTAATGAAGATGTAAATAGTTATCACTTACCTGATAATGCCTGGACTCATGCTAGAAATGCCATAAATAATTCTAGAACAGGTGACATAGGTAAACTAGGTAATGAACCTTCAAACTTCAAATGTATTGAGATCAAGTACAAAACAACTGTACCTGGCTTCTTACCTATTATTATAGGAACAATACATTTAGTAGAAGACGTGTGGGCTATCTTTTCTACTGATAAAACAAGATCTGAAATAGGAATATTCAAAGAAGATTCCTGTAAGTACACAGCTATTGTAAATGCCAAGTGTCTTAACTTTAATCCTGGGTATCTTATTAAAGGTGTATCTAGACCTACAAGCAAATGTAATTTTACTTTATACTGGGATGATGGATTAAACCCTTCCAGAACCATGTCTGTTATTATTGATCCACTTAGGAACAATAAATACAACAATCCTCTTACACCTATTCCTTGGGTAGTAAAATGTTTTGACCAAAATGGTAAACCTTTTCCAGATCCTAATAATGCAGATCCAAATTATGAACCTGGATGTATAGACTGTCAAAACATCAATGCACTTGATTGTGATAAACTAAGACTTGCCAGATTTATAAAAAAACCATGTGTTACTGTATCTAAAGGCTTTGGCTCAGGTACATTACTTAATGGTTCATATATGGTAGCCGTTGCGTATGCCATTGATGGAATTAAAATAAGTGATTGGTATGTGTCAAATGTACAACCACTGTTTGATCATGATAATGTATCTTGTTCACTAGATGTTAAGTTTGAAGACATGGACCTCAGATATGATGAGGTACAAGTTGCAATCATATCTATTACAAATGGACAAACAGCATCAAGATTAGCTGGGACATATAATACAAGGCAAAAGAATTTAAGCTTTGACATTATAGACAATACATGGCCAGCAATTCCCATTGAGCAAATTCCAATCATGACACCTATTGCAGACAAGTCAGATGCAATGTACAGTGTCAATGACTACCTTCTTAGAGTTGGTCCTACCTCAAAGTTTGACTTTAACTATCAACCTTTAGCCAATCAAATTGTAACTAAATGGCAGTCTGTTGAGTATCCTGATAAGTATTACAGAAATGGTGGTAATAATGTAGGCTATCTAAAAGATGAAGTCTATGCTTTCTTTATCAGATGGATATATGATACAGGTGATAAATCTTCTGCCTATCACATTCCTGGTAGGTCAAAAGGTCAGTTCTGGACAAACCCTTGGGATAAAAGCACACCTTTAGATGATGCAGCATATAATGATCCTAGAGATGCACAACCAGAATTAGATGCTGGCTTTACTCCTGAGACATGGCAGGTGTTTAATACAGCTGCTATTGATCCTGCTTTTACACCTTATACATTAGCTGATGGAGGTACTGTAATAGCAGAAGGTGTAATGGGCTATTGGGAGTCATCTGAAAAATACCCAGACAATAAGCAAATTATATGGAACTCAGTCACTAATCCTCTTGGTGGTGGATTTAATACAACTATTAATCCATACAGTACTTATGGCTCAACAAGTCTTAATGATTTAGATTTATGTGGTAAACCAATTAGACATCACAAGTTTCCTGATATAAATCTTGGTAGTGATCCTGGCTCAGGTAAAGTTGGTCCACTAGAATACTATAATCCTGTAAATGAAAAAATAAGATTATTAGGGGTAAACTTTGAAAACATACAACCACCACTGCTTAATGATGGTATAACACTTGTTCCTGGTATTGTAGGATATGAAATTCTTAGAGGTACCAGAAATGGTAACAAAACAATCCTAGCTAAAGGATTGATTTGTAATATGAGAAAATATGATCTTACAGGTGAATCAAAAAACAATACTCTCAAAGGATCCTTTGCTAACTATCCTTATAATGAGATTGCAAAACCTACAAGACCTGATATATTCTTGTCAAGTCAAAAGGTATTAGGAACAACTTGTGATACAAACAATACTCCAGCTTCAGATGCACAATGGGTATATATAGGACAAGAAGAAACATATAAAGACTTCTTTACATTCCATAGTCCTGACACTAGTTTTACTAATCCATTTCTGTCTGCTAAAGAAGTTAAAATACATGGTGAGTTTAATGGAGATATAGTAGGTAAGTTTGAGTTTTCTGAAAAACATCCTAAGCATAAACTTTTAACTGACTGGGCATTTTTATTAGCAAGCTTTGCTGGTATGGCAATTGCAGCATTAGAAATGAATGGTGAAAGACAGATTAACTATAAACAACCTGCATATCCTGGATATTCATTTGGTGCTATTGGTGGTGCGGCAAATAGTGTTGGTGCACCTGCAGCAACTACATTATTATCAGCACCACTAAATAATTTTGCATTACTTGGTGAAAGTTGGGCGGCTGAATTATTAAAAACTGGAGGTGCTGCAATTGGTGGAGCATCAGCGGGTTTTCTAATAGATAATATTGCTAATGCATTAGATACTGCACAATATTTAACAAATACTAGTTTAGGAGTTGATGGTTCATTTTCTAAATCAGTACAAGATGTAACATATAATGATGGCGCATATTCAAATATTCCAACAGCAATAAGATTTGCATTTAGTTCATCTCTTTTCTTTAATTATTTTGCAAGAGGTACTGATACTGCACTTGAACTTATAAGATCTATAATTCAATATAGGGATCATGCACTAAGATATCACTCACATGTATTTTATAGTAGATATAAGCATCCTCAACAACACAATACTAGAAGAGTAATTGAGAATATAAAATATATGGGTCCTCAAATACTTGACTTTGATCAGTATTCTAGGGTAAACAACTTATATAGAAGCAGTGCTGTTATATTCAAAACAGATACAACGGAGACAGCAACTAATGGACAATATTCTAATTTACTTATTGGACCTGCTGCCACTGATCATTTTGCATATACTCTTGTAGATGATATATCGCGTGTACCTGCAACAGCAGTAAATGATTTGTGGGATGGTATTTATGGAAGTCTTTCAGATTCTGTGAAAGTTATAAAAGATCCTACAAAAGCTAAGTTTAGTGCATACTCAGGATATAATACTTATTCAGGTATAAGTCCTGGTGTTACTCCAGGCAATGCTCCAACATATTATGTAGGACACTCAGGTGTACAGATTGCATCTAGTCATTATGTATCCTTAAAACAAAGAGTAAGGAATCAGTATGGCCAGATAAACAATATTAAAATGGTTCCTGTAAGTGTTTGCTTACTAGATACTGATAAATGTACTGTAAAAAAAGAAATACCTGATCCAGATTTCTTTCCAGATCCAGATCCACTTCCAGTAACACCTCTTACGCCTCAACCAGGTCCAACACCTGATCCAGGTCCTCAGCCTAATCCTAATACAGATGTTCCTGAAGAACCATGTCCACCTAATGCAATCAGAAATGCATTTGGTAATTGTGAATGTGTTGAAGGATATGCTCCTGACTTTGATGGGAATTGTGTAAAAATAAGCGATGAGCCAGTTGAGTGTCCTTCAGGAACAATATATGATCCTAAAACAGGTAATTGTATAACACCTGGGGTAAGTAGATTATTTTCATTTGGCGGATGTAAATCAGGAACATTGTTTGGAGGAGATGTATACTTAGGTAGATATACAGAAAAGAATACATTCTTCTTCTTTTATGATTGGTTATATGATCAGCCAGATGGATTTCAATTTAATTATGCTCAGCATGTCATGATACCTTATCCAAGGTATTGGGCTAATTTTAATAGGTTTAATACAGCTGAGTATGTTCAGACTGGAGATAGTTTATTTACCTCCCTTGTAAAAAGTGTTAAAAGTTTATTTAGTAAACAAAGTTCAAATCCAAGTAGTTTAATAACACCACGTGATTACTATAATCTTAATGGTGATGTGTGTATTCCTTTTGGATTAAATACATTTAAATTTTTATCCTTTGAGGTTAAGTATGCTTGGTTCTACTTATTTAATTCAGGAGTAAAAGACTTTTATGTAGAGAGTGAGATTAATATTGATCTTAGAGACTGGGGTTCTGTAATAACTGAAGAACATTATGATCCTTGGAGATTTACAGATACTAAATCTTTATTTGATACTCTGTATATTAAGTCTACCAACTATTACAAATATGACTTCTCTCTAAGTTATTCAAAACTGTGGCTTAACTATCTATCATGGGGTAATGTCCAAATGATAAGTTATGATCCACTACTTACTGAGTTTTGTTATGTATACAGACCTAAGAGAGTAATTTATTCATTGCAGGCTAGGCTAGAAGACATAAAAGATAACTGGTACACATTCCTACCTAATAACTATTATGACTTTAGAAACACAGTGTCATGCATTAAACCAGTAAATAAGTCAGGTGCCTTTATATTCTTTGATGCTGATAGTCCTCAACAGTTCTTTGGAGTAGACCAACTTCAAACTACAGGAGGTACAAAACTTACTATTGGTGATGGAGGATTGTTTAGTCAACCGCTTCAGAGTATAGTTAATACTGATAAGCCATATGAATATGCTTCATGTCAAGATAGGCTTGCAGTAATCAATATACCTGACGGGCTTTACTGGATAAGTCAAAACCAAGGTAAGATATTTAATTATGGTGGAGGACTTAAAGAGCTTAGTTCAAATAGCATTAAGTGGTGGCTTGCTACATACCTTCCTTCTAGATTACTTACTACATTCCCTAATTTTGCCATAGTAGACAATCCTGTAGTTGGTATAGGTACACAGTCTATATTTGATAATCAGAATGGTATACTTTACTTTACCAAGAAAGATTACCAACTTAAGAATCTGGATGATGAAAATCTTTTTCCTAAAGGAACTAAGGTAGTCTATGACCTATCTAAGATGGATGATACATTCTTATTGTATCCTCCTGGAGCAACTGTTGGTACTCCATTTAAGTTAACTGATGGTCAAGGTAATCTTAGCCCACAGGCTGCAGTATACTTTGAGGATGCATCTTGGACAATAAGCTATGATCCAAAAATTGACTCATGGATTAGTTACCATGACTGGCACCCTTCTTTAGTTATGCCTGGTAAGAATACATTTATGACTGTAAAGGGCAATGCTATTTATAAGCATAATGTATTATACAACAGCTATTGTAATTTCTATGGAGTTAATTATCCATTTGAAGTAGAGTATAATGTTAACACGGCTCAGGCAATAACAACACTAAGAAGTATTGAATACCAGCTTGAGTGCTATAAGTATGCAACCAATGGATTTGACAGATTCCATGAACTTGACTATAACTTTGATGAGGCAGTAATTTACAACACAGAACAAGTCTCTGGGTTGCTTATACTTACCCTCAACAACACCATTAAGTTAAATCCTCAGGACATTATAAGTTATCCCAAGTATAATCCCAATATACCAGCCTTTGACATTCTATTCTCTAAAGAAGAGAACAAGTACAGGTTTAATCAGTTCTGGGATATTACAAATAACAGAGGTGAGTATAACCCTGCATGGAAACAAGTAATATGGGATACAGCACCAAATGGTTATGTAAGAACTCTTAATGGTGTTAACCTAGACTATATAAAGGATCCACTTCAAAGAAAGAAGTTTAGGCACTATACTAATACTGTGTTCTTAAGAAAGAAAGCATCAAGTACAAACATTCCTGTAGATACCAAAATGCTTGTGATTCTGACAAATAATAAGGAACTTTACTCTCCAAGGTAATAACAATGAGTAACTCTAGACAATTTCATAAAGATGATGGAGCTGCAAGAGCTAGTAAATCATCTCCAAAAGTAAAAGATACTATTGTTCATAAAGATGGTCAATACAAGTATCCTGGTCAAGTAACCAAGATTCCATCAGGTAACATAACAATGCAGGGTGTTCCCTATCCTGTATATGGAGTAGATAACTTGGGTAACTCACAAATGATGTTACCTAATACGGATTATACTTTTCCAGGGAGTAGTGTTACAGAATATCCTATGGCTCAAAAAGGTCGCGCTGTATCATCATTAGATAGCTTAAGACATCAAGCAGGTAGAATGATGGATTTTGAGTTTACTAAAGGAAGTGAATATGGAACAGGATTAACAAATTATGGAAATCCTGCACTAGGTATTAATCCTTCAAAAGAACAAGCTGTTGATTGGTACATGGCAAATATTGCTCCAAAACTAAATCACTTTAAGTCTGCAATGGAGAAAGGAGAAGCTGGTGATTTTCTTTATAACACTGGTAAAGATGCTAGAGTATATGCATATCAAGAATACTTAAGAAGAACAGATCCACAAAATAAAACAGGGTGGAAAGATGCTTCGGGTAATTGGAAGAATAGAAAAGCTTTACCACAGGACTTTGATCAACTATATAATACAACAATAGGAAAACTACCTGAAAATGAAAGACGTATTATGGTCAATCGTGGTAGAGACTGGTATTATCAAAATACTGCACCTGCTGGTTCAACCTGGGATTTAAAAACACAAGGTCCACATCCTGCATATTATAACACTTGGAAACCTAGAATATGGGAATCTGTAAATACATATGCTTATGGTGGTGATCCTTCTCTACCTAATATAACAGGACACTATCCCTTTGGAGGACAGTACACCAAAACCCATACTCATATGGCTCTAGGTGGAAATTTGCCTTATGCACAAACAGGTAAGATTGTTAATACATTGCTTGATGCTGGTAAAAAATTTGCATATGATATTTTTAATTTAAACAATGTTCGTAAAGCTAGTGGAAGCATTGGTAATCAAGGAGCTACACCAGAAGGTGCAAGAGATATTTTAAACAGTATAGGAATTAAAGTAAAAGCTGCTAATCCCAATAATCCAACATTTAAAGAAATGGTGGAGCATTTAAAAACAAATCCTAATGATGCAGCTAAATTTCAAGACTTTTTAAAAAAGAAACCAATAGAAGTTATTGAACTTCCTGGTGGAGAGTATGCTTTAAAAGATGGGCATCATAGAGCAACCTTATCCTATTATTCAGGAAATGAAAACATACCTGCTGTTATAAAAAATAAAGGAGAATATACTCAATCATTACAACAAAAAAAA
>Ga0315909_10003663_pt1 | contig 18598 bp, 11 predicted proteins | sample LakEriMetagenome_11_FD_203527 | JGI IMG/M metagenome (GOLD analysis project Ga0315909, IMG submission 203527) | Freshwater fungal communities from buoy surface, Lake Erie, Ohio, United States - Buoy 2 MA125 | ecosystem: Environmental > Aquatic > Freshwater > Lake | place: USA: Lake Erie, Ohio... | reverse complement strand
AGGTCGTGGGGTTGTCATAACGACACCCCTTATGCGTCTTCTGCCGTCCGCAGCCTGCCTCTTCGCCGTCACCCTTCTCGGTGCTGAGCCGTCGGCAGACACCGTCCGCTTCAACCGCGACATCCGTCCGATCATGTCGGACACCTGCTTCCACTGCCACGGCTTCGATCCGAAGTCCCGTAAAGGCGGACTCCGCCTGGATATCCGCGAAGAAGCGCTGAAGGCCGGCAAGAGCGGGGAGATCGCCATCGTCCCCGGCAAGCCCGAGCAGAGCGAGATCATCAAACGTATCTTCTCGAACGACCCCGAAGACATCATGCCGGAGAAAGAAGCGCACAAGACGCTGACGCCGGCCCAGAAGGAACTCTTCCGTCGCTGGGTCGCCCAAGGCGCGGTCTACGAACCCCATTGGGCTTATAAGCCGCTCGAAGCCCCGGTCGTGCCGCCGATGCCTGTCGCAGGCAAGAATCCGATCGACGCGTTCGTCGCCGCTAAGCTCGCCGAGAAGAAGACGACGCTCTCGCCCGAAGCCAGCAAGGAGCGCCTCCTCCGTCGTCTCTCCCTCGACCTCACCGGACTGCCGCCCACACCCGCTGAGACCGCGGCCTTCGTCACCGACAACTCAGCCGATGCTTTCGAAAAACAAGTCGATCGCCTGCTCGCCTCGCCTCACTTCGGCGAACGCATGTCGATCTGGTGGCTGGATATCGCGCGCTTCGCCGACACGGTCGGCTACCACGGCGACCAGAACCAGCGCATCTTCCCCTACCGCGACTACGTCATCAACGCGTTCAACACCAACAAGCCGTTCGACGTCTTCACCCGCGAGCAACTCGCCGGCGACCTCCTGCCTAACCCGACCGAAGAACAGCTGACCGCCAGCGGCTACAACCGCTTGAACATGATGACCCGCGAAGGCGGCGCCCAAGCCAAGGAATACCTCGCCAAATACGGCGCCGAACGCGTCCGCTCGGTTTCCAACGCCTGGCTGGGCAGCACTTTCGGCTGCGCGGAGTGTCACGACCATAAGTTCGACCCGATCAAGTCCGCCGACTTCTACTCCCTGCAGGCCTTCTTCGCCGACGTGAAGCAGTGGGGCGTCTACGCGAACTACAACTACACCCCGGAGCCGGAACTCAAAGGCGTCGGCAATGACCACCCGTTCTTTCCTGAAGCCCGCGTGAAGAACGCCTACCTCGCCAAGCAGGACGCCCGCCTCCGCGCCGAACTCGAGGCGCACTACGCCGAGGCCGCCAAGGCTCTCTCGGCCGACCCGAAGTCCCTCGCCGCTTACCAGACCTGGCAACAAAGCATCGCAGCCACGCTGGCCCGGCATCCCTCCGGACTCATCAGCCCGGCCGGCACCTCCCTTCTGAAGCCCGCGCCGCCCGCCGCCGGCAAGGCCGCCAAGGCCGCCCCGAAGAATACCGAAGCGGCCAAGTCGAAGATGAAGGCCAAGGCGGCGGCCGCGCCTGCCGCCCCCGAACCGACAGCCTTCGCCGCCGACAGCCTGGTGAAGATTCCCAAGGCCCTCGGCAAAGGTGACGACTTCGCCCTCCGTTTTGATGCCCCCGGAACGTCCGTCGCTTCGGTAAGAATCGATCTCCCGAAGGGTTCCCTGCCCGTAGATGCTACCGCGAATTTTGGAGTGCGCTTCGCCATCACCGATGCCAAAGGCAAAGAACGTGGCGTTGGGATGACCCTCGCCGACGCCTCCCACCGCGAGCCCCGCTACAACAGCGGCACCGAGCTGACCGACATCAACGGCGGCTGGGCGCTGAAGATGCCCGACGCCGACGTCCATGCGGTCTGGGTGCTCGACACCGCGGTCACGCTAAAGCCGGATGAGAAGTTCGTCGTCCATCTTGAGAATGCGCCGGTGCTGACCCTCAAGATCTCGCTCTCTCCGCTCAGCCACCACGATCCGCTGCAAGTAACGAGCCCGGCCAATCTCGCCGCGGCGGCCTCCGCCCAGCCGACCGCGGCCAGCATGCCGAGCTACCTGGTCGCCTCAGCGACCACCCGCGAATCCTTGGTCAAGGCCCGTTCCTTGAACGCCGAACTTCGCCGCCACAACCAAGGCTACGCCTGGACGATGGTCACGCAGGCCACCAAGCCGCTCGAGGTCCGCGTCCTCCCCCGCGGCAACTTCCTCGACCAATCCGGCCCGGTCGTGCTTCCCTCGACGCCTTCCTTCTTGCCCGGCCTGCGCACGAGCACCGAACAGAAGCGTCTCACCCGCCTGGACCTCGCCGACTGGATCACCTCGAAGGACAACCCGATCACGGCCCGTACGTTCATGAACCGCCTCTGGCAGGCGTTTTACGGCACCGGCCTCACCGCCGTGCTCGATGACCTCGGCTCGCAAGGCGAACTTCCTTCGCATCCCGAGCTGCTTGAATGGCTCGCTCTGGAGTTCCGCGACAAGGGCTGGGACGTGAAGCGCATGATCCGCCTGATGGTCACCAGCCAGACCTACCGCCAGAGCAGCAGCCTGCGCCCCGACCTCAAGGAGATCGATCCGGCCAACCGCCTGCTGGCCTCCCAGAATCCCCGCCGTCTCGACGCCGAGTTCATCCGCGACAACGCGCTCGCCGTCGCCGGCCTCCTCAATGCGACGGACATCGGCGGACCCAGTGCCAAGCCCTACCAGCCGGCCGGCTATTACGAGCCGATCCAATTCCCGAACCGCACCTACGTCGCCAGCACCGGCCCGGACCAGTGGCGCCGCGGCCTCTACATGCATTGGCAGCGGATGTTCCTGCACCCGATGCTCGTCAACTTCGACGCCCCCGCCCGCGATGAATGCACCGCGCTCCGCAGTTATAGCAATACGCCGCAGCAGGCGCTGACGCTGCTCAACGACCCCGTTTTCGTCGAAGCCGCCCGCGCGTTCGCCGCTCGCCTCTTGGCCCGTCCGGCCGACGAGCGCCTCGCCTTCGCCTTCCGCCTTGCGGTCGGTCGCGAGATCAAAGCCAGCGAGCGGCCGTCGCTCGAGAAGCTCATCGCCGATCAGAAGGCCTACTACGCTTCCCACCCTGAAGATGCGATGAAGCTCCTGAAGGTCGGCCAGGCTCCGACGCCCGCCGGCGTCGACCAGACCGAACTCGCCGCCTGGACGCAGGCCTGCCGCGTCCTCCTCAACTCTCACGAAGCGATCACCCGCTACTAAGACCATGCGCCCTTACGACCCCGTCGCCCACGCCCTGTCGATCAACCGACGGAGCTTCCTCACGAAGAGCGCCTACGGCCTGGGCAGCGCGGCCTTCGCGATGCTCGCCGCGAAGTCCGGTTTCGCCGACCTGCACGCCGCCTCGTTCTCCAAGGGCGTACTCAAGGCCCCGCACCTCCCGGTGAAGGCCAAGCGCGTCATCTTCCTCTGCATGGCCGGCGGCCCGCCTCACCTCGAGCTCTTCGACAACAAGCCGGTCCTGAAGAAGCTCGACGGCCAGCCCTTCCCGGAATCCTTCACCAAGGGCCAGCAGATCGCCCAGCTCCAAGGCGCCGTGCTCAAAGCCCGCGGGGGTTCGTTCGAATTCAAGAAGTGGGGCAAGTCCGGAACGGAGATCACCGACATCTTCCCGCATATCGGCTCCGTCGCCGACGACCTCTGCGTCGTCCGCTCCCTGAAGACCGAGCAAATCAACCACGACACGGCCCATGCCTTCTTCAACACGGGCTCGATCATCAAGGGCCGACCGAGCATGGGCTCCTGGCTGCTCTACGGTCTGGGCTCCGAGACCGAGAACCTCCCGGGTTACATCGTACTGACCTCCGCCGGTCGCACCGGCCAGCAGCCGATCTCCTCCCGCCAGTGGTCCAGCGGCGTCCTGCCCAGCAAATACCAAGGCATCCAGTTCCAATCCAAAGGCGAGGCAGTCCACTATATCGGTAACCCCGAAGGCGTCTGCCAGAGCACGCAGCGCCAGGTCATCGACGAGATCCGCCGCCTCAACGGCCAACTGGCCCAGGAGACCGTCGATCCGGAGATCGCAACCCGCGTGGCCCAATACGAGATGGCCTTCAAGATGCAGTCGAGCGTGCCGGAGCTGCTCGACTTCAAGAGCGAGTCGGCGAAGACGATCGAAGCCTACGGCATCAAGGAGATCGGCGACGGCTCCTTCGCCTCCAATTGCCTGATGGCCCGTCGCCTCGCTGAACGCGGCGTGCGCATGATCCAGCTCTATCACCGCGCCTGGGACCTCCACGGCGGACTCGACAACGGCATGAAAATGGGCGCGGAAGACGTCGACAAGGCGACGGGCGCCCTCATCCGCGACCTCAAGGAGCGCGGCATGCTCGACGACACGCTCATCCTCTGGGGCGGCGAATTCGGCCGCACTCCGATGGGTCAGGGCACCGGCCGCGACCACCATATCGCGGGCTACTCGGTCTTCCTCGCCGGCGGCGGCGTAAAGGCTGGCACGACCTATGGTGCGACCGATGAACTCGGCTACAACGCCGTCGAGAACGTCGTCGATGTCCACGACCTGCATGCCACGATACTCGCGCTGATGGGCATCGATCATCACCGCCTGAACGTGAAGTTCCAGGGCCTCGACGTACGCCTCACCGGCGTCGCCGGCAAGGTGGTGAAGGGCATCATGGCCTGAGCGGTAAACGACACTTTAACGCCGTTTAATTTCGGCGTTTAGACTTCAACGGTCAGGCTGAAGCCGTAAGGTCTTCCTATGCCCCACCCCCGCCTCGCCCTCGTGGCCGCCCTACTGGCTTCCGCCTTCGTCAACGCCTTCGCCGCGGACGCCGTCACGCCGTCCGCCAAGACTGAACTTTTCAACGGCAAGGACACCGCCGGCTGGGTCGTCTTCCCGGAAGCCGGCAAGGATTCCTGGTCCATCAAGGACGGCATCCTCGCGTGCACGGGTAAGCCCAGCGGCTTCCTCCGCACCACGCAGAGCTACAAGCAGTATCGCTTCACCGTCGAGTGGCGCTTCACCAAGCCAGGCAATACCGGCGTGGTCGTGCACATGACGCCCCCCGACGCCGTCTGGCCGAAGAGCATCGAGTGCCAGGGCATGCACAAGAACCAGGGCGACTTCTACTTCTGGAACGGCGCGACGCTTTCCGGCGGCACGGAACTCAAGGATAAGAAGTCCGGCAAGATCCGCGGCTACCGCCTCGGCAAGCAGGCCGACGCCGAGAAGCCGGCCGGCGAATGGAATACCTTCACGACCGTCTGCGATGGCAACACGGTCACGATCTTCGTCAACGGCAAGGAAGTGAACAAGGCCACCGGCACCAATCTCTCCGAAGGCTTCATCGGCCTGCAGGTCGAAGGCGGCGCCTTCGAAGTGAAGCGCTGCACCCTCGAGCCGCTCTAAACTCTCCTGTCCTCAGGCCCTCCTACCCTCCCTTCCTCGACCTATGCGCCTCCTCCCCGCCCTCCTCGCCCTCGCGACCTCCGCGCTCATCGCCGCCGATGTCCCCGCCGGTTTCACCTCGCTGTTCAACGGCAAAGACCTTGCCGGCTGGCATGGTTACAATCCTCACTCTGTCGCCAAGCTCACGGGCGAAAAGAAGGACGCCATGCTCAAGAAGATGCGCGAGGACTTCTCGCAGCATTGGTCCGTGAAGGACGGGGTGATCTACAATGGGGGCACGGGGCCATACGCCACGACCGACCAGGAATACGGCGACTTCGAACTGACCCTGGAATACAACATGGCGCCGAAGGGCGACTCCGGCGTCTACCTCCGCGGCGCCCCGCAGGTCCAGATCTGGGATCCGACCGACGAGAAGGCCTTCAAGCACGGCGCCCAGCTCGGCTCCGGCGCGCTCTGGAACAACTCTCCTGGCAAGCCCGGCAAGGATCCGCTGGTGTTGGCCGATAAGCCGGCCGGCGAGTGGAACACCCTCCGCATCGTGATGGTCGGCGCCCGCGTCAGCGTCTGGCTCAACGGCAAGCAGACCGTCGACCATGCGACCATGGAGAACTACTACGACCGCAAGGCCGCCCTCGCCGCCAAAGGTCCGATCTGCCTTCAGACCCACGGAGCCCCGATCAGCTGGCGTAACGTCGCGATCCGCGCGATCGCCGGCGAAGAAGCCAACCGCATCCTCTCCGCGAAGGCCGCCGCTGGTTTCAAATCGATCTTCAATGGCAAGGACTTCACCGGCTGGGCCGGACCGGTCGAGAACTACGAAGTCATCGACGGCGGCATCCGCTGCAAGACGGGCAAGGGCGGCACGCCTTATTACAATCAGGACCTGACCGACTTCGCCGTTCGCCTCGAGTTCAAGCTGCCCAAGGGTGGCAACAACGGCCTCGCCCTCCGCTACCCCGGCACCGGCAACACGGCCTATGTCGGCATGTGCGAACTCCAGGTGCTCGATGACAATTACGACAAGGTGAAGGGTAAGATCGACCCCCGTCAGGTCCACGGCTCGGCCTACGGCATGGTCGCCGCCCAGCGCGGCTTCCAGCGCCCGATCGGCGAATGGAACTTCCAGGAAGTCACGGTCGTCGGCTCCACCCTCAAGGTCGAACTCAACGGCTTCGTCATCCTCGAGACCGACCTCGCCAAGGTCGACATGGCCACGGTCATGGGCAAGAGCCCCCACCCGGGCAAGGACCGCAAGAACGGCTACTTCGGCTTCGCCGGCCACAACGATCCGGCAGAATTCCGTAACGTCTCCCTCAAGGATCTGGCGGCGAAGTAACCCCAGCCGCAAGGCCCGCCAAAACCCCTCGTTCGAGGGGTTTTTTATTAACTGCACATTGCTATGAACCCGTGGGCGTCTTTATTGTCCTATAACGCTTACCCCATGCGCCTTTCCCGCCTTAGTCTCACCGCCGCTTGCCTCCTCGGCGCGCTCTCCGCTTCCGCCGAAAAGGTTCAGTTCAATCGCGACATCCGCCCGATCTTCTCGGACACGTGCTACGCCTGTCACGGCCCCGACGAGAACAAGATCAAGGGTAAGCTCCGTCTTGATTCGCTCGAGGCGGCGCGCAAGGGCGGCAAGTCCGGCGAATCGGCGATCTTGCCTGGCTACCCTGAAAAAAGCGAAGTGATGAAGCGCCTGCGCACCGACGACGCAGACGACCACATGCCGCCGGCGGAGTTCCATAAGGTGCTTACCAAAGACCAGATCGCCCTCGTCGAACGCTGGATCAAGGAAGGCGCCGAGTATGAAGGCCACTGGGCCTTCCAGATTCCAGTGAAGCCCTCCGCGCCGGCCATCCCCGCCGGCGGCAACGCGATCGATGCTTTCCTCGCGGCTCCGCTCGCCGCCAAGGGACTCACGCCCAACGGCCCGGCGCCCAAGGCCACCTTGCTCCGCCGCGCCGCTCTCGACTTGACCGGCCTGCCGCCCTCCGACGCTGACCTGCAGGCCTTCCTCGCCGACAGCTCACCCGAGGCCTGGTCCAAGGCCCTCGACCGACTGCTGGCCTCGCCCCACTACGGCGAACACATGGCCGCCCAGTGGCTGGACTTTGCCCGCTACGCCGACTCCAACGGCTTCCAGAGCGACACGCAGCGCACGATGTGGCCCTACCGCGACTGGGTGATCAAGGCCTTCAACACCAACCAGCCCTTTGACGCCTTCACGGTCGAACAGCTCGCCGGCGACCTCCTCCCGAACGCGACTCGCGATCAGATCGTCGCCACGGCCTTCCACCGCAACCATCGTCTCAACGGCGAGGGAGGTCGCATCGTCGAAGAATGGTTCGCCGAGAACGTCATCGACCGCATCGAGACCACGGGTTCGACCTGGATGGGCCTGACGATGAATTGCTGCCGTTGCCACGACCACAAATACGACCCGATCTCGCAGAAGGAGTTCTACCAGTTCTTCGCTTACTTCAATTCTAACGACGAGTCGGGCGTGCTGGGCGACTTCGGCGGCGGCGGTGGCACCAAGCGAGGCGGAAATACTTCGCCGGTGCTCTCCTTGCCGACCCAAGAACAACAACAGAAGATCGACGATGCCGCCACGGCGCTCACCAACGCCGAACAAGCGTTGAAGGCCATCCCGACCGACCAGCCGGAAGCTTACGCCAGCTGGCTCACCAAACAGCGGGCCGCGGTCTCCAAGGTCGGCGTGGCCTGGGAATCGCTGACCGACGAAAAGGTCTCGGCCAAGGAAAACGCCGAATTCAAACGCCTCGACGACGGTTCCTGGCTGGTCTCCGGCGGTACGGCCGCCAAGGAGACCTACGTGATCGAAGCGAGTCCGACGGGCTCCATGCTGACCGCGGTACGCCTCGAGGCCCTGCCCGACGACTCCCTGCCGAACAAGAGCCTCGGCCGCGCCTTCAATGGGAATTTCGTACTCAGCGCTTTCGAGGTCCGCCTCAAGACGTCCGATGGCAAGACGACCAATATCCCGCTGATCAAAGCCGAGGCCGACTTCGACCAAGATGGCTGGACGATCACCAAACTCGCAACGGCCCCGATGACCAAGGGCAAGGCGAAGAAAGCCTCCAGCGACAAGGCGGGCTGGGCCATCGCCGGCAACGAGGCCAAGAATCGCGTCCCCCGCAAGGCGATCTTCACGGTCTCACCGACGCCCATCCCGGCCGGCGCCAAACTCATCGTGGTCATGCGCCATGATTCCGTTTCCACCCACAGCATCGGACGTTTCCGTCTCAACACCTCGTCCGTCGACGCCAAGCTGCTCTCAATCAAGACCGACCCGGCGGCCGAAACCGCCCGCCGCCTTCTCGCCAGGCCGACGGAACAGCTGACGGCGGCCGACCGTAAGTCGCTGGCGAAACTCTTCGCCGACAGCCCTGAACATCCTCGCGCCCAGGCGGTCGCCAAGGTCGCCGCGGCCAAGTTGGCGCACGACGCCGCCCTCGCCGAGCCGGTCTCGGTGATGGTGATGAAAGAACTGCCGAAGCCCCGCGACGCCTTCGTGCTCCTGCGCGGCGAATACGATAAGATCGGCCCGAAGGTCGAACGCGCTCTCTTCCGCGCCCTGCCGCCGATGCCCGCCGGCGAACCGAACAACCGCCTGGGCTTCGCCCGCTGGCTCATCGACGGCAAGCATCCGCTGACCGGACGCATCTGGGTCAACCGCGCCTGGGAACGTTTCTTTGGCATCGGCCTCGTGAAGACGTCGGAGAACTTCGGCTCACAGGCCGAATGGCCCAGCAACCCCGCGCTGCTCGACTGGCTCGCGGTGGAATTCGTCGACCGTAAGTGGGACATGAAGGCGATGTATAAGCTGATCATGTCGAGCGCAGCCTACCAGCGCAGCGCGGCGGTGACGCCTGAGATGCTCGAGAAAGACCCCGACAACCGCCTGCTCGCCCGCGGCCCTCGCTTCCGCCTCCCGGCCGAAGTCATCCGCGACCAAGCCCTCTGGATCTCCGGCCTGCTCGTCGACAGACAAGGCGGCCCGAGCGTGAAGCCTTATATGCCCGAAGCGGTCTGGGACGAGACCAGCGTCTATGGAGACATGCGTAACTACAGGTCCGACATGGGCGAGGGCCTCTGGCGCCGCTCGCTCTACACGATCTGGAAGCGTACCGCCGCCCCGCCCTCGATGCTGCTCTTCGACGCCTCCGGCCGGGAGGTCTGCACGGTGAAGCGCTCGCGCTCCAACACGCCGATGCAGGCGCTGTCGCTCCTCAATGAGACGACCTTCGTCGAAGCCGCCCGCAAGCTCGCCGAGCAGACGCTCCGCCAGCCCGGCGACGCCGATGCCCGCCTGGCCTGGATGTTCCGCAAGGTGGTCCGCCGCGACGGTACCCCAGCCGAACTCTCGGTCCTGCGTAAGGGCGTGGATAAGCGCCTGGCGACCTACGCCGCCGACGCGACCCTCGCGCCGAAACTCCTCGGCCAAGGCCTGAGCCCTCTCCCCGCCGACCTCGACAAGGCCCAACTGGCCGCCTGGACGGTCACGGCCAACACCCTCCTCAACCTCGACGAAACCGTCACCCGCGAATGAACTGCAACGACCGTCAATTCCTCGGACTCGACCAGGCCACGAAGATGGCCCTGTCCCGTCGCACCTTCATCAAGGGTTCCGCCGGCGGCATCGGCCTAGCTGCCCTAGGTTCGATCATGGGCACGCCCGCCTTCGCCGCCAACCCGGGCCTGGGCTTCCCGAACTTCAAGCCGAAGGCGAAGCGCATCATCTACCTCTTCCAGTCCGGCGCGCCGTCGCAGATGGACCTCTTCGACCCGAAGCCGCAGCTGGAAGCGATGCGCGGCAAGGATCTCCCGGAATCGATCCGCAAGGGCCAGCGCCTGACCACGATGACGTCGGGCCAGAAGAACTTCCCGGTCGCTCCGTCGATCTTCAAGTTCAAGCAGCACGGGCAGTCGGGCAACTGGTTCAGCGAGCTGATGCCGCACATCGCGTCGAAGTCCGACGAGTGGTGCGTGGTTCGCGCGATGCACACGGAAGCCATCAACCACGACCCGGCGATCACGTTCATGCAGACGGGCTCCCAGCTCGCCGGTCGCCCGAGCATCGGCTCGTGGTCCGCCTACGGCCTGGGCAGCGAGAACGCCGACCTGCCCGCTTACGTGGTGATGACGTCCTTCGGCAGCGGCCGACCGGATGACCAGCCTCTCTATGACCGCCTCTGGGGCGCGGGCTTCCTGCCCTCCAAACTCCAAGGGGTGAAGCTCCGCAACAAGGGCGAGCGCGTGCTCTACCTGAAGGACCCCGAAGGCATCCCGCGCGAAGTGCGCCGCGAACAGCTCGACGAGCTCGCCGCGCTCAACAACCAGCGCCATGGCGTGCTGGGCGACCCGGAGATCCAGACCCGCATCTCCCAATACGAGATGGCCTTCCGCATGCAGACGAGCGTGCCCGACCTGCTCGATCTCTCGAAGGAACCGCAGCATGTGCTCGATCTCTACGGTCCCGACGTGAAGCGCCCTGGCTCCTACGCCTCGAACTGCCTCCTGGCCCGTCGCCTCTGCGAACGCGACGTACGCTTCATCCAGCTCTTCCACATGGGCTGGGACCACCACGGCGGCCTCCCGAAGGCCATCAAGGGTCAGTGCAATGATACCGACCAAGCCACGGCCGGCCTGCTCACCGACCTCAAGCAGCGCGGCCTCCTCGACGATACGTTGATCGTCTGGGGCGGCGAATTCGGCCGCACGACTTACTCGCAAGGCGCGCTCTCGGAGACGAATTACGGACGCGATCACCACCCCCGCTGCTTCACGGTCCTGATGGCCGGCGCGGGCGTCAACAAGGGCACGACCTACGGCGAGACCGACGACTTCAGCTACAACATCGTCAAGGAAGGCGTCCACGTGCACGACCTCAACGCGACGATCCTGCACCTGATGGGCGTCGAGCACACCCGCCTCACCTACCGCTACCAGGGACGCGACTTCCGCCTCACCGACATCCACGGAGAAGTGGTCAAGAAGCTGCTGGCCTAATTGAATAGTTGATCTGTTGAACGGTTGAACTGTTGGCCAGACCTAGCCCAATTGCGGCTAGGTAGTACGCAGTCCATGAGGCCCCTCAGGGGCACTCAACTGGACTCGCGGTAATCAATCCGTAATGAGAGGTAGCAGTCAGCCTCTCTGGCCAACTAATCAACAGATCAACTGTTCAACTAATATAGGTCACTTTCCGACCTGTGCTCGGTAGAGAACCTTGAAGGGATTCTCGGCCGGGCCGGCGACGTTCTCGTTGACCATGAGCGGCCGGCACTCTTTCCACCAGGCATCATGCTTGGCGATGAGATCGGCGACGACTTCCGGATGCTGGGCGGCGACGTCGGTGGTCTCACCATAGTCGGCGGAGAGATCGAAGAGCTGCCAGTTCGGCTTGGCGGCGACCAGAGCGCCCTCAGGGGCGGCTTTCTTAGCGGTCTTGCCCTTGCCCTTGGCGGCATTGCCCACGTTGGCAGCGGAGACCAGATGCCAGCGGGCGGTCCGGACGCTGGTCTGGGCGTATCTGCCGACCTCGGGGTCGACGCCCTTCGCCATGTTACCCCACCGACCGACATGCGTGATGAGGGTCCGGTCCGCCCACGCGATGTCCTGCCCCGGCTTAGCCGTCAGCAAGGGCATCAGGCTGCGGCCTTCGAGCTGGGACTTCATGGTCGCGGAGGCCGCGGTACCGGTGAGTTCGAGAATCGTCGGCGCGAAGTCCACATGCGCAGACAAGGCTTTGACGTCCATGGGCTGGAAGCGTCCAGGTAGACGCCAGAAAGAGATCGCCCGGATACCGCCCATGTAAGGGGTGCCTTTCTGGGCACGCATGCCGGCGTTGAAGACCTTCACGCCGGCGGTGCCGCCGTTGTCGTTCATGAACACGATCAAGGTGTCCTTCGCGATTCCGAGGGCCTCGAGCTTCGCCAGGATCTTGCCGACGTTCTGGTCGATATTGTGCAGCATGCCAAAGAAGTTCTCGGTGTCCTTGCCGAGTCCCTTGCCTTCGTAAAGCGCCGCATCCTCGGGGCGGGCGTGATAAGGTCCGTGCGGGGCGTTGGTCGCGATGTAGGCGTAGAACGGACGCTTGGCCGCGGCTTCGCCTTCGATCCACTTCGTGGCCTGGGTGAAGAACTCATCGGTGCAATAGCCAGCAGTCTTCACGAACTTGCCGTTATGAAGGATGGTCGGACCATAATAGGAATTTCCCGGGACGTCGCCGCAGCTGCCTGGATAGCTCTGGCCGATGCCGCCGGCGCCATGGATGAAGACTTCATCAAAGCCGCGCTTGTTCGGCTGATACTCGGCTTCGTCGCCGAGGTGCCACTTCCCGAAGATGCCGGTGCGATAACCGGCCTTCTGCAACTGCTCGGTCAGCGTGGCGGCTCCCAGAGCCATCCGCTCACGTTCCAGGATGGTGTGGGTGACGCCGTTCTTGAACTCATGGCGTCCGGTCAGCAGAGCGCTGCGCGTAGGAGCGCAGGTCGGCGAGACCTGGAAATCGACGAAACGGACGCTCTCGCCGCGGAGCTTGTCCAGGTTCGGGGTCTTGAGGATCGGGTTACCGTGGGCGCCGATATCGCCGTAACCTTGGTCGTCCGTAAGGATGAAAAGGATGTTGGGCCGGTCGGCGGCTAGCGACGTCACGGCGCAAAACAAAAGTCCGGCGAGTAATCTCATGGGGGTCACGCAGAGTGGCCCTCCCTCCACCCTAAGGCAACCCTTCAACCCTGCTTTTTGGTCAGACTAAAAGAGCGGTAGCTCATCTCGCCGCTCACGGCGTCACGATGCAGGCGCGACCCTTTCACGCCCGCGAAGTCCAAGGCCAGGCGATGCAGGAAACGCGGCAAGGCCTGTCTTACCATGGCCTCGTAACGCGGGGTATTGAGCTCCATGCCCCGGATCACCTCAGGATTGATGAGGCGCATCTCGTCCAGACGTAGGCGCGGATGCTTCGCCAAGGCGGCGACCCATTCATCCACACCGCTTCGATACCGCAGGTCGGCGTGGCCGAACTTTCCGCCCGGCTTGAGCACCCGGGCGACTTCGTCGAGGAAGCCCGGGAAGTCCGGATAGCAATGTGACGCCTCCACGTTGAGCACCACGTCAAAACTTTCATCGGGAAACGGCAACTGCTGGGCATCGCCGACCTGGAAACGCAGGCCTTCGACCTGATGCCGCATCTGGCAATGACGGATGCCTTCGGGATTGAGATCCAACCCGACATATTCGGCCGGGCGATAGGTCCGGGCGAAATAGGACGCTCCGCCGCCATGCCCGCAGCTGACTTCAAGTATGCGCAATCCGGTCAAGGCGATGTCTCCGCGGACGTGCTCATAGAGCTGGATATTGGGACGGTTCGGTTCGTCTCCCTCGGCCAACTTAAGATTTGCAGCGTCCTCGGACTCGAAGGCGTAATTCAGGAAGTCGATGCCTTGGGCGCGCACCCGTCGGGTGAAGAACGGATACCACCAGGCCCAGAGCTTCTGTCGAAGCTTAGGACGGACCAGGATCTCTTCGATGAGTCCCATCAGGACCAGACTCCTTGTTCGACCAAGGCCTTCGTCGCCGCAGCGGACCAGCCACGATTGGCCACGGGGTTCGCGGGACTCGGATGCGGGACCTTGGCATACTTGACCAGCAATCCATCCAAAGCCTCGCGCGCCCGCGTCTCGGCATAACCGCCTACGCCGACCACGGTGCTGACGCCGAGTGTCTCGACGATCACCCGCAACAACTTGTCGCACTCCTTATTCACCGGCGCCATGACCTCGTTCGGGAGCTCCTCGGGGATGACGTTACGCCCTTGCTTGGTGTTCTCGAGGAACAGGAGCGGACAATAGTTGTGGACGAGGTGTTCGGCGAAGAAGGCTTCAGCCGTCCCGAAGCGTTCCTGGCAGAGACCCCACAGGCGGCGGCCGCTGACCTCCGAACGGTGACAGGCAAAACCGGTCACCTTCTTGCCCGGGTGCTCTTTCTCCGGACGACCGACCGGCATCTCCAGCCCCATCCAATCCCGGACGGCGGCGATCTCCCCGAACGGTACGCCGGTCTGGGCCATCCCAAAGGGTCCCGGATTCATGCCCAGGAAGAGCACCTTCTTCGGCCCCGAAGCCGCATAGCGTCGCAGATAGGCCTCGTGCGAGGCCCAAGCGTAGTCCAACGGCTGATAGACGAAGTCCGCCGGCGCAGGAAAGGCGCGTCCGGCCAAGGCTTTCCGTAACGCAATCGTCGCTCGGATGACTGGGTCGGCGGACATGGCATGAGACAAGCCGCCATCGCCGCCGTGGCGAGCCGGAAGCCGTCTCCGGAGGTGAGATTTCCCCTTGCGCTTCCCCCCGCAGGATAAAAAGTCCACCTCCCTACCGACGTGAGCAAACCGCAGCCCTGGACGACCAAAGACGCCGAAGAATACTACGGCTTCAAACGATGGGGAGGTAACAACTTCTCCGTGGACCCTCAAGGTCACCTCTGCGTGCACCCGAAAGGCGACCACCGGAAGATCCGCATCACGGACATCGTCAAGGAGGTCGAAGCCTCCGGCCTGAAGCCGCCCCTCACGATCCGCGTCCAGGACCTGCTCCGCAACCGCGTCACGCAGATCAACGAGGCTTTCCGCAGCGCCATCAAGGAAGAGGATTACGACGGTCGTTACCGCGGCGTCTTCCCGATCAAGGTCAACCAGCTCCGCGAAGTCGTCGAAGAGATCCTCGACGCCGGCGAAGAATATGATTTCGGCCTCGAAGCCGGTTCGAAGCCTGAGCTGATCATCGCCCTCGCCCTCCTCGAGAACCGCAAGGCCCTGCTGATCTGTAACGGTTACAAGGACGAGGAATACATCGAGCTCGCCCTCATGGGCCGCCGCCTCGGCAAGCAGACCATCATCGTCGTCGAACAGCTCTCCGAGATCGACGCCATCATCCGCATCGCCCGCCGCATGGGCGTGCAGCCCCACATCGGCCTCCGTGTGAAGCTCACCACGGCCGGCGAAGGCAAGTGGGCCGACAGCACCGGTGAGAACGCCAAGTTCGGCCTCACGGCCTCCGAAATCGTCGAGGTCGCCCAGCGCCTCGCCAAGGCGAAGATGAAGGACTCCCTCCGCCTCGTCCACTTCCACATCGGCTCCCAGGTCCCGAACATCGGCACGATCAAGAAGGCCGTGGTCGAAGCGACCCGCTTCTACTGCGAACTGAAGCGCATGGGCTTCCCGATGGGTCTCCTCGACGTCGGTGGCGGTCTGGGCATCGACTACGACGGCAGCCGCTCGGCCTACGAGTCTTCCATGAACTACAGCATGGAAGTCTACGCCCGTGACGTGGTCGCCAACATCAAGCAGATCTGCGAAGAGAGCAAAGTGGAACTCCCGGACATCGTCTCGGAATCCGGTCGCGCCCTCGTCGCCCCTCACTCGATCCTGATCTTCGAAGCCGTCGACCGCATCACCCGCGACGAAGGCAAGGTCGAAGCCCCCAAGGGCAAGACCCACCAGCTGATCAAGGAGCTGGAGGCCATCCGGAAGAACAAGCGTAAGTTCGACCCGCTCGAGCGCTACCATGACGCCAAGGAGAAGCGCGAAGAGGCCCACGCCCGCTTCAGCCTCGGCAACCTCCGCCTCGAGGAACGCGCCGCCGCCGACCGTCTGTTCTGGGACATCTGCCGCCAGATCCGCGAAGACCTCAAGGACTCGGCCGACGTCCCCGACGAACTCGCCCGCCTCGACTCGATGCTGGCCGAGCAATACGTCTGCAACTTCTCGGTCTTCCAGTCCCTGCTCGACCATTGGGCCCTCGACCAACTCTTCCCGATCGCCCCGATCCATCGCCTCAACGAGCGCCCGTCCGTCCAGGCGACGCTCGTCGACATCACCTGCGACTCCGACGGCAAGGTCGACGACTTCATCGACCTCGAAGACGTCCGCAAGACCCTCGCCCTCCACCCGTTCAAGGTAGGCCAGCCCTACTACATCGGTGCCTTCATGGTCGGCGCCTACCAGGATATCATGGGCGACCTTCACAATCTCTTCGGCCGCGTAAACGAAGCCCACGTCTTCCTCGAAGACGACGAGGCCGACGGCTTCTACATCGAAGAAAGCATCCCGGGCTACTCAGTCGAACGCATCCTCGGCATGATCCAGTATAACGCCGAAGACCTCTGCCGTATGCTCAAGCGCCAGGTAGACCGCGCCACGAAGGCCGACTCCGTCCGTCCCCGCGAAGGCGTGGCGATGGTCGACCTCTACGAACGCCTCATCCGCGGCCGGACTTACCTGATCCCGCAGCGCGAAGAAGCGAAGGCGAAGAAGGCCTCCAAGAAGAAGTAAGCGCGGCCACGAGGTAGGGGCGCCACGGCGTAGCGTCCTTTATTTCCCCGTGTCAACTTGCCCACGTGCCAGCGCGCCAGCTGAACGATTAGGCCAAGATCAGCTTCAACCTCTTGAGCTCGTCCAGCGTCAGGGGCGGCGCGTCGCGCAGATTCTCATAGGAATCGACGTGCGCCAACCACGCCCAGTGATCGCCGCAGTCCAAGCGCTCCATGAACCGGAGACGCAAGGTCGCGATGGCGCCCTTGAGCATGTACAGACCGTCGCCGACATGCTCGATCTTCTCACCCAGCTTGGTGATCTTGTCGGTGGAATGACCCGACTTCTTCCCGAGCAAGGTGATGTGGTTCGCCTGATCCTTGGCCAGGTAGTTGAGGAGGCCGATCGGATTGGCCTCCAGGTTCGCCAGGGTCTTGGTGTCCTTGTAGACCCCGATGATGAAACGCTTGGGCTTCATCGCGATCGGGGTGACGTAGCTGCAGATGTTCAGGTTGCCCTTACCGTTCGCCGTCGTCGCGAGACTATAGATCGGACCGTCCACACGGTTCCAAGGTTTGACGCGGATGCCAGGCATGATGGGTTGGTAGTAAGATACTAAGTAATGTCGTTTGTTCCCTGTTTTTCCTTTCGCGTCAACTGCCGCTCTGCTAAATAGAATCCATGTCCTGGCCGTCAGGACGACGTCATAGCCATTCCTCCATGAATACCATCGTATCATTGCATGGCTTCACCGGAGAAGGAGCAGATTTTGAGGCGATTCGGGCGGTCTTGCCCACCCCATCCGGCCTTAACGCCCCGGACCTGCCCGGACATGGCTCTCGCCGGCACCAACGTGACCTTCACGATTATTCCATCGAAGCTCACCTCGCGCTGATCACCGAAGCCGCCACTTCGCCGCAAGTCACGCTCCTCGGCTACTCCTTGGGTGGCCGTCTCGCGCTCCATTGGGCCCTCGCTCATCCGGAAAGGGTCGCCCGCCTCATCCTCATCGGGGCGAGCCCGGGGCTGGCCACTCCCGCCGAACGCGAAGAGCGACGTCTTGGCGACGCGACGCTGGCCGACTTCATCCGCACCCGCGGCCTGGACGCCTTCTTCAAGTATTGGCACAACCAGACCTTCTTCCAGCCGTTGCTCAAACTACCGGAGGAGCGACTACGCCCGATCCTGGAGCGACGCCACCGTAACGACCCCGAAGGCCTGGCGCTCAGCCTCGACAACGTCGGCACGGGCACCCTCCCTTCCCTCTGGCCTCGCCTCAAGGAACTCCGCTGCCCGGTCGACCTGGTGACGGGCGAACACGACGTAAAATTCACCCGCCTGGCCCATGAGATGGGCGCCCATCTCCCCAAGGCCCGCCACAGCGTGATCGAAGGAGCCGGCCACTCCGTCCACCTCGAAAGGCCGGACGACGTGGCGATGCTCCTGCGCTGAGGCTCAGCTGAAGACGCCGATCTGCGGCTTGGCGCGGTTACCGATTTCCATCGGACGACCGGCCGGAGTCATGATCTCGGTCTGTACCGGGAGTCCGGCGGCATGGGCGATCGTCGCGTGCAGGCTGCCCGGCGAAACACCGTCCGCGGCCGGCGCATAACCCTTGGCGTCGCTGGCTCCATGGACGTAGCCACGACGGACGCCGCCGCCGGCGAGGACGGTCGAGAAGACGAGCGGATGGTGCCCGCGGCCACCGCCTTCGAAGGACGGCTTACGTCCAAACTCAGTGGCGACCACGACCAGCGTGGATTCAAGCAGGCCCTTGGCTTCGAGGTCCTGGATGAGCGTGGCGAAGACGCGGTCGAAATCGCCGCCGACATCCTCCATCTTGTCGTCCAACGTCGCATGCATGTCCCAGCCGCCATGGGCGACTTCGACGAAGCGCACGCCGTTCTCGACGAGACGTCGG
>Ga0315909_10003662_pt1 | contig 18598 bp, 14 predicted proteins | sample LakEriMetagenome_11_FD_203527 | JGI IMG/M metagenome (GOLD analysis project Ga0315909, IMG submission 203527) | Freshwater fungal communities from buoy surface, Lake Erie, Ohio, United States - Buoy 2 MA125 | ecosystem: Environmental > Aquatic > Freshwater > Lake | place: USA: Lake Erie, Ohio... | reverse complement strand
GTGGCGCACGGATTCCTTACCGCGGGACTCGGTCAACGCGCTCTGGTCATTGGCGCAGAGACGCTCTCACGATCTGTTGACTGGAGTGATCGTTCCACCTGCGTCCTCTTTGGTGATGGCGCGGGGGCGATCGTCCTTGAAGCCCTTGATCTTGAAGCGGGGCAAGGGGCTGCCTCTCGACCAGGGACGCTCAGCTTTGAGCTCTCTGCGGATCCGAGTGGCGCGTATGCGCTCTGGATCCCTGGCGGCGTTGGCGAGGGGGCTGATCCGCTGATCAAGATGGATGGCGCAAAGACCTACGTCTACGCAACGCGCACCATGGCGGCGGTTGCAACGGCGGCGATTGAGCGCGCCGGTCTCACGCCAGCCCAGGTGGATCTGGTGATCCCGCATCAGGCAAACATTCGCATCATTGAACACGTCTCCAAGGCGATCAGCTTTCCAATGGAGAAGATCTTCGTGAACTTGGACAAGTACGGGAACACCTCTGCGGCGAGCATCCCGATCGCGCTCTCTGAGGCGGTCGCCGCCGGTCGACTGAAACCTGGCGACGTCTTCTGCACGGTGGCGTTCGGTGGTGGCTATACCTCGGGCGCATTTGTCACGCGCTGGGGCGCCGATCCTGCGCACGGCGCGCGTGCTGCGAGCGTTGATCCGGCAAGCATCCGCGTGGTGCGACCTGAGGGCGGCGCGAAGGCCGATGAGCCACCCGCCGTCTTGCAGGCGTTTCTTGACCGTCGCCACAGGTAGACTCAGAGCGAGAGCGTGAAGGAGGGTGAGCATGTTTGAGTTGAAGGGCTACGCAGCGATCGTGACTGGTGGTGCACGAGGGATTGGTCGCGCCGTTGCGCTCGCGCTCGCTGATGCTGGTGCCGACGTCTTGATCACCTACAAGGGGAACACCGCAGCCGCCGACGCCGTGGTTGCGGAGATCAGCGCCAAGGGTCGAAAGGGGCTCGCCTTCCAGGCCGATGCTGCCGACGCAGACGCCGCAGCTGGCGTAGTGGCGAAGGCGATGGAGGCGTTCGGCAAGGTGGATCTTCTGGTGAACAATGCAGGGATCACACGCGACACACTCATTCTGCGCATGACGCCAGAGCAGTGGCGTGAAGTGATTGACACCAACCTCTCCGGCGCCTTCTACATGACGAAGGCGGCGGTGAAGGAGATGCTGCGCGCCAAGAGTGGACGCATCATCAACATCACGAGCGTCTCCGGCCAAGCAGGGAACGCCGGCCAGGCGAACTACAGCTCAGCAAAGGCGGGGATGATCGGCCTCACCAAGGCAACGGCACGCGAGGTGGCGAGCCGCGGCATCACCGTCAACGCGGTGGCACCAGGCTTCATCACGACCGAACTCACCGCTGACCTCCCTGACGCCATCAAGGAGGGCGTGAAGGCACAGACGCCACTCGGTCGCTTCGGTGAACCGCACGAGATTGCGGCTGCAGTGATCTACCTCGCCTCACCCGAAGCTTCGTACGTCACCGGCCAGGTGCTAGGAGTGGACGGCGGACTGGTGATGATGTGACGCCCGCGGGAAACCGCGGCGCGCCTCTCAGCGCAGCGATCGCACTCCTCGCCGCCATCACCCTCTCCACCGCCGTATGGGCGGGAGTCGCGGTTCCGCGAACCGCCGCCGTCGTCCGCGAAGCGGCGACGCAGGAAGTTGACACCACAGCGACAGCAGGCGGACTCCTCGGTAGCGACGGTCGCTACACGATCCTCTTCTTAGGGAGCGACAAGCGCTGTCGCAAACTCGGATCGCCACTTGGGGCGGAGCGCTGCAGCAGTCTCGAGTCGAAGGTGAGTGCGGCGAGCGTGGAGGGAGCGGCAGCACGCGACCTCTATCCGTACATCTGGTCAAACGTTGCAGACGTTGCACTCGATCAAGCGCGCAACCGTGCAGGCACCGAGCGAACCGACACGATGACGCTGCTGACCGTGGATCCTGGAACCGGAGAGGCGGCGGCACTGAGCATCCCGCGCGACATGGAGCGTTTCCCGCTCAAGCCGTCGCTCGCCCGTGATTTCTGCAGACCGGGGAGCACGCGCTTCAACACCAAGGTGAATGCGCTCTACGTCTACGCCCAGCTCTGCATGAAGGCCACACCAGCACTCCGCGCGTGGGAGCGCTCATCACGCGCCGCAGAGAAGGTGCGCGAAAACCTCGCCTACGCGTTCAACATTGAGATTGACGACTGGGTGCTCGCCACATTCGGCGGCGCGGATGTGCTCGGAGCGGCACTCGACCGCCTCGCCCCTGCACCAACGCTCGTTCACTTGGATGACAAGAGTCGCTTCGCGGCGTGTCGGACGAATCGACTCAGGACTGGGAACGAGATGGGTTACATCGATCGCAACCTTCGTTCCAATGCGAAGTACGGCGATCTCCTCTTCTTACGCCCGGGGAGTGTTGATCGCTTTGGCGTGCGCAACGCCTGGGCATACGCAAACTGTCGTGAACCAGAGACAAGCACGGTACGCACGACCAGTCCGTTCTTCGTCCCTGACTCGTGCCCTGTCACTGGGCGGAGCGCTGAAGGGTGCATCTTTGATGTACCAAGCAACCTCTGGACCGGCTTCGCGCGCGCACGAAAGTACGACGGTGACACCAATCGGATCCGTCGCGCACAGCGCATCCTCTCCGCGATCACGGTGCGCGTCATTGACGCGGGCGCGGAGGTGGCGACGCAACTCGCGACACTCGCCGCCATGCGCTGGTACGCCTGGGCCGACCGCAACGCCGCGGGGGTGGTCCGCGACTGGAATCTTGGTCCGGCGCTCGTGCGCGGCAGCATCAGCCCAGGCGACGTCAGTGAGATCTTTGAGTACGTGGCCTCCGCACGTTCGCAACTTGTTGCTGGTCCAGACGACCCAGCTGGTTGGCGACCAATGTTGCTGCTCGGTCAGCGCGTCACGCTCCCGAGCGGTACGAGCTGCCGTGTTGCTGGCGCATCACTCTTTGGCGGAGATAACTTCAGTGGACGACTCGCCTGCACGCGCGCCTGGGTTGACGCCGCGTTCGGTCCGGTGACCGCAGCGCCTTAGGCGCTGACTCCGATCAGCTAGGCGCCGACGCCAATCAGATTCGCAACGAGGACTGCCGCGTTCAGCACGAAGAGGAGCACGACCGCAGCCCATCCTGTGATCTGCAACCAGCGCGGGCTCGCATGGGCTCCCAAGAGCACGCGACTACTTGCGAGCTTGACGATGAAGGCGAGGACGATCGGGAGGAAGAGTCCCTGGAGGTACTGGCTCCCAACGATCGCACCGATCGGATCGAGGCCCGGGATCATCACGACCCCTGCGCCGATCACGAGGATCACCGTGAAGATGCCGTAGAAAATTGGCGCTTCGCCGAGCTTCTTATCCACGCCTGATTCAAAGCCGAACGCTTCGCTGAGTGCGAATGCCGTGGTGAGCGGCATGATCGCCATTGCAAGGAGGCTCGCCCCAAAGAGTCCTGCGCCGAAGAGGATGGTGGAGAAAGTTCCAGCGAGTGGCTCGAGTGCCGTGGCAGCCTCAGCGGCGGAGCTGATCGCTTGACCACTCCCTGCAAGCGCCACCGCCGTTGCGATCACGATGCAGACAGCGATGAAGTTCGTCCATGCCGAACCGAGGATGGCGTCGGCACGCGCCGCGCCGAGCTCCTCCACGCCGATCTCCTTCTCAGCGACCGCTGACTGCAGATAGAACTGCATGTACGGAGTCACGGTGGTTCCGACCACCGCGACAAGGAGGAGCGCTTCTGCTGCGGAGATCGCACCGAGGTCTGGCGTGGTGAGCGACGAGGCAACCTCCGCCCAGTTTGGATTGGCGAGGAGTGCGGCGGCAATGTACGCGAGGAAGACCGCGGTGAGTGAGAGGAAGATGCGCTCCACACTGTGATAGTTGCCGTAGACCACGATCAACCAAACGGTGAGTGCGGCGAGCGGTGCGGTGAGCAGCGTTGGTGCGCCGAAGATGGCGAGTGCGGATGATGCGCCGGCAACGTTCGCCACGGTGTTTGCAAGGTTCGCAGCGAGCAGAATGATCATGGCGAAGAGCGTCCAGCGCACGCCGAAGTGTTCGCGAATCAGATCGGTGAGCCCTTGGCCAGTGACCACGCCGAGACGCGCGACCGACTCCTGCACGAGGGCGAGCAAGAGTGCTGTGAGCGGAAGGATCCAGAGGAAGCGCAGCCCCGTGGAGGAGCCGAGTGTGGCGTACGTCGTGATGCCGCCCGCATCGTTCCCCGCGACGCCCGCGATCAGTCCAGGGCCAACGACGGCAAGGAAGGCGAGTGGGCCGCGGCGACCACGGAACGTTTCGCGCAACCGAAGGAAGGGGAGTGCGCTGAGTGCGGCGAAGCGGCGCGGTGCGCGGCGCGCAAGTTCAAGCGGGGCAACGCTGCGTCGATCGGCCATCTCAGATCACCACGTCTACTCGGCGCTCTTACTTGCGGCGCTCTTGCTTGACGTGGTCTTGCTGCGGGCGGCGCTCTTTGCGCGGCGCTTCGCTTCCGCGGCGGCAATGCTCCCCTCGCGGAGGCGGCGCGGCGCCTCGCGTCGCCACTCTTCAGGGAGGACGTCCCAGAGCGCGTCAGAGGCGGTGATGACACCCATCAGTCGACGCTTCTCATCAACAACAGGGACGGTGATCAGGCCGTAGCGAGTGACGACACGCGCCACCTCTTCCGCGTGGGCGAGGAGCTCCACCGCCACCGGTTCGTCTTCCATAAGATCGGCAACCTTCGTTGATGGGGAGGCGAGGACCAAGTCGCGCAGCGTCACCTCACCAAGTAGGTGTCGCTTCGCATCAACAACGAACACGGCGTACGCAACATCTGCATCCGGCTCAAGTCGGCGAATGGAGGAGAGCGCCTGCGCCACGGTGGCGCTCGGCTTGAGTGCCACATGCTCTGTGGTCATGATGCCCCCGGCGCTCATCTCTGGGTGCGCGAGCAACTCCTTCACATCTTCGCGCTCCTCTTTTGCCATCAGGCGCAAGATGGCACTGCGGCTCATTGGTGAAAGATCCGCAACCGCGTCCGCCGCCTCGTCTGGGCTCATCTCTTCAAGGAGATCAGCGGCGCGCTCTGGCTCAAGGTCTTCAAGAAGGTCGGTGCGCGTCTCAGGCTCCAACTCCTCAAGTGCCTCCGCCGCAACCTCTTCATCAATGGAACTGAAGATGTCCGCGCGGTCTCGCGGCGTGAGCTGATCAACAATCGTTGCAAGGTCGGCAGGGTGCAGTTCGGAGAGACCGGCGTGCGGCACCTTGAGGCGCATGCTCGCAATCGTGGAGCCGAGCGGATCCACATCCTCCCAATCAATGTACGAAGCGACGCGTGACCGTCCGCCGGAGAGTCGCTGAATCCAGTCCTCCGGGAGTCCGAGGCGGCGCAGCAGTCCAGCGGCACCAACGTCCACGGCGACGAGGCGCATCGCCCCTTCAACGAAGTCGAGGAGCACATCGTTCGCGCGCACCACCTTGCGGCCATCAATGTCCACGATCTGCTTATCAAGGAGATCGGCCTTCAGAAGGATCTCATCCTTGCGCTTGGTGAATCGCGCGATATCAATGCGCTCCGTGCTGAGCCGTACTCCGGTCGCATCGAGTCGCTGCACGGAGCTCCACGGGAGGTAGATGCGGCGGCGGCCGGTGCGCACCACAAGGCCCGTGACGGGTGGGTGGCTCGTACCAACGGCAACGATCAGATCGTCAATCGTGCCGATTGCATCTGCGCCACTGTCGCGCACGGGACGCCCAATGAGTCGCGAGAGATGGAGCATCGTTCCCTCCGATGCTGGGCCCCGCCGGAGTCGGCAGGTTCGTCTGCAGTCTACGCGGGGCAGCCCTCGGCGCGCTACCCTTGCGCTGAACGGAGGAGCATATGAGTAGGCAACGCACGCCCCGACGCCTCAACATCAAGCAGCTCGCCGCCTTCGCTGATACCACCGCGGAGTTTGGCGAGACCGAGTTGACCCGTCCGTGGGCGGAGACAATCATCGCCGTCGCGGTCGCCGCCGTGATCGCACACTTCAGCCAGGGGAGCGCCACCGTCCTCGCAGGTGCTGCGGCCGCCATCCTCGCTGCCGTTGGCGTTGACGCGGTGCGGCGCGCGGACGCCCGAGACCTTCCACGTGGATCTGAAATCCCGCTCGCCGGACTGATGGGCCTTGCAACTGCGGGCGCGGCGCGTCTTGTGCCCACAGGGGTTGGCCTAATCGCAGCGATCGTGATTGGATCGCTGCTTCTGCGAGCGGTGGTGATCTGGGAGTTGCGCGTGCGTCGCATTCCTGGCGGCGCTGAGCATCGTGATCGCGTCGGCGCACTCGCCGTCTCCACCTTCATCCTCTTCGCTTCTTCAATTGGCGTTGCGGCGCTCGTCCCTGGCGTGATCAGCGTCCCTGGGACGCCCTCGGCGCGACCCGACGCCGTGGGGCCACTCGCGATTCTCGCCGTGGGGATCGGCTCTGCTATCGCCGCGGGACTCCTCGCCGGTCGCATGGCGAGCCTGCGACGTGAGCGAACGAGCGGCATCGTGCGCGACGCGCTTGGTGCGGCACTGATCAACGGGCTCGCCTCCATCGTGTTTGCGGCGCTCGGCGCCGCGCGTCTCGCTGGTCCGGCGGGGCTCGCCGTCCTCTTCTATGCACGTGAGCTCTGGGCCGCCACCCCTGAAGGGGAGCGTGGCGATCCCCGCCTCATCCTTGAGATCGTTCTCCTCGTGCTCGCCACTGCGGTCGCCGTGCTCTGGATCGGGGTCTCCCTCTAACGATCGGCTATCCTTCCCCAGCGGCGCAGCGCCCGATCTGCAGCGCGCCATGAGTGAAGGAGTTGAACATGACCCTCGCCAACGAGAACCCAACCCAGAAGCCAACCCGTGCAGCGCGTGATCACGCAGATGCCGCACTGAAGGCTGCCGCAGAGGGTCGTTGGCAGGAAGCCGCGGACGAGAATCGCGCCGTCCTCGCATTCGCCGCAGAGATCAAGGTAGAAGAGCGCATTGAGGCGCAGAACCGTTTGGCGAAGTGCCTCTGGGAACTCGGCGACCTTGCCGGCTCAAAGAAGGAGTATCAGGCAACGCTCGCACTCGACCCGCTCAATCGAATCGCCGAGCGAAACCTTGAGCGACTCAAGGGGCTGATGAAGCAGGTGGGGAAGAAGATCACCCCGAGCTCTGAAGGCGCACCAACTCCCGCAGGAATCTTCATCCAAGAGGCGGGGACCACAGGCTTCGCGCACCTTACGAATGTGACCGACGTTGCGACGCTCGCGCAGGTGAACCCGGGCGACGCGGTTGAACTGCTGACGCTCGGCAACCGACTCGTTGCCAAGGCGAACGGCATTGAGATTGGACGCGTAGAGCCGCGAATCGCGGCGCGCCTCCTGAAGCTGATCGCCGACGGCAACGTCTACAGCGCAGGCATCACGTCAATCAGCGGTGGCGACATTCGCATCATCATTCGCGAAGAGCGCGTGAGCAGCAAGAACATTGGGAAGGTCTCCTTCCCAACGGCCACGCGCACCAGCGACGAGCGACCATATACGAAGGGCTCCTTCTTCCGTGAAGACGAAGGCTTCAGCGATGACGACGACGATGACGATCTCTACGAAGAGGAGAAGCCGGAAGCGGAGCGCGTGACGGCGGAGCCACCTGAGAAGACCGCCGACGACGCCTTCCTCCCTGAGAGCGAAGAGGCAAGCACCGAAGAGTAGGACGCGGCGCGCGGAGAGGGAGGGAGAGTGTCTACCTACCTTCGTGATGCGCGAGCGGCTCGCACCGTCTCCGCCATTCGAACGGAAGGGGCCGTCCTCCTTGACCTGAGCGCGGAGAGCGCATCGCTTGCTGCCGCTGGTGCGCGTCACGGCGCACGCAGCATTGTGCATGCAACGGATCAACTCGCAGAGTGGGAGATTGCACTCGCGCTGCGACCGCCAAGTGTGCGCGGACTTGAACTCGCTGTTGCACAACTGCTCGAAGAGATCGGCACCGAACTAGATACTGGCTGGCGCGGGAGCTGTGGTGCCTGTGGTCAACCGCTCCGAATTGCGGCCTGGCGCTGGGAGAGCGCCGCGGCGGATGCCGATTCGAACCGCCGCCCCACGGCGCGACGCGCCACCTGTGCCGCCTGTAAGAACCTCGGCAAGCGCGGCGATGCCTCGGAAATGCGTCCTGGCGAGGCGGCGGTACGCGTCGAGCTCTCCGAAGATCAGCGCCGCGAGGCCCAGGGTGCGACGGGTGGCGCAGCTGAACTGCGCTGGACACCTCGGCAGCTCAGCGTCTTCCTCGCCGCACGGCGCGCACTCGCACGATCAAACGAATCGGCGAGCACACTCGCCGCACTCCGGGTGGCGGTGACGCGGGCGGCACTCCTCTGCGCGCGGCCCACCGATGCGCGCGAGGCAGAGAAGGCGTGGTGGGAGATCGCACCGTGGCAGGCGCTCGCCGATGTCGTTGATGAGCAGCGCCGAACGCTCCTTCTGGCGCCAGAGCTACCCCGTGATCTTTCACTCAGCGGAGATCTCGTCAACTTGAGTTACCCAGGAACCCCCGTGATCTTGGTACGCGCGTCAGCCGCCGCGCGAGCAGTCGCTGCGGGGCTTAGCACCAGCAAGGGGACGAACGTTGCGCTGATTCATCTACACATCGGAACCGAGGAGCGCCTCCGCCTCGACCGCGCACTCGCTGCAGCACTCGCTGGTGGCGAGGAGGGTGACGCTGACCCTGCGCTTCGCGTGGATCCGACTGACGCGAGTAGCGTCACTTCTGCGATCGCACGGGCGGTCGTTGCGGTAGATCCGCTCATCAAGAACGGGAGCGGGGCGATCATTGAAGTCCCTGCAACGTTGGCCGCACTCGCGGGGACGCTGACGGCGGTAAGCATGGCGGGCGGACTCGTCACGGGGCTCGAGCGCACCCTTGACGAGAGTGACCGGCCGTGGTGGTGGATTGCGGTGAGCGTTCCGCCTGCGGCAGCGCGTGGTGCGCGCTCGGTGCGCGGCGGCATCGAACGACTTAGTGGCGACGCGTTGCAACGGATGGTTGCGGAGATCCTTGTTGAGCGCGGTGAGCCGACCACGCCAGAACTTCTCCTGACGCTCTACGCGCAGCGCCGCTCTGCAAGTGGTGACTTATTGGAGAGTGGTGCACTTCTTGATGAGTTCAACGAACTGCTCGCGCTGCGGGAAGGGCTTCGACCGATCGGTTCGCTTGATCGTCTCGTTGCCGCCTCCGGGCGCCGCATCTTCGTCGAGGGTCGCGACGAGCGTGCTCGACTCGCAGGCGTGGGTGGCGATCGTGACGACGCGGGGCACTGGGCGGCGGCTACGGCAGGGGCCGCCGCGGGGTACGCCGATGGTGAGGATCCTGATCTTTCGAAGGTCCTTCGCGAGGCGTACTACGTTGAGGATGAGCTCGGGGTTCGTCCGCGCTGGCCGGGCGGGACCCGGTCGGAGGAGCGCCTTCAGAACGTTGCAACACTGCTCCGCGTTGGGGCGGCCATGGGCTTGCACAGCGCGGTGGCACCAGCCCTTGCACCACTCCTTGTGAACGGGCTTCCGCTGAGTCGGCTCGTTGCACGCGACCCAATTGACTCATCACCACCACTGCGTCACCGCTCAGACCGCGCTGCGTTTGACCAGATTGATGTCTTGCTCTTCCGTCGCGGGAAGAGTCTCTTAATGTGTGAAGTGCAACTCGGCCCACTCCCGCTCGGCGCACTCCTTCTTGGACGCCACGCCAAGGTAGCGACCGACCGAGAAGTGGTTCGACTTCTGGTGACAGATCGCGCGCTCCTGCGGCTCGCGGAGGTGCGCATCCAACGCGATGAGCGGCTCGCCTCTGCATGGGAGGAGGGGAACTGGCACCTCCTTGCAACCGATCAGTTGGCGCGACTCGCGCAGCGTGAACAGCCGCGCCTCTCCGACCTTGAGCGCTACCTTGGCGCGGGACCATTGGAGCGAAAGCCTGGTGCACAGCTTGACCTCAGTTCGTTTGGATGGGGAGAGCGAAGCGGTGATGAAGGAGAAGCGTCATGATGTCTGGCATGGAACTGATGAACGCGATCTTCCTTGCCGCCACGATCGGCGTCGGCCCCTTCTGGTTCTTGATGGCGCTGCGACCGCGCGCAACGATCACCCACCGTCTGATGCGCACGCCATGGCCAGTGGTTGGAATTGGGCTCATCTATGCAAGTCTCGTCCTTCCAAACGTTGGGGCGATCCTTGAGACGCTGCTCAGCCCAACGTTGGCCGCTATCTCGATGTCACTTGCAACACCGGAGGGGAGTCTCGCCGTCTGGCTGCACGTCCTTGCCTTTGATCTGTTGGCGGGGCGCTTCATCTGGCTCGACGGACTTTCGCGCGGCGTCGGTGCGCCACTCCGTATTGCCTCACTCACCCTTGCGCTGATGTTCGGACCGATCGGGCTGCTGCTGCATCTCGCCCTCCGCCCTCGCGGCGTACAGGATCCCTCCCAGCCCGTATCCTGACCACGAGGCACCCAGTGAGGGGTGCAGGAGCCCGGGCCACCCGGAAGGAGTCCACGTGACCAAGTCGCTATCCGCCAACGACCAGGCCGTCAAGACGCTCGCCGACGATCTCTGGAAGGAGATGCTCGCTGCCTCACCACTCTGGGGGACCTTCCTCGGCATTGAGGTGAACGACGGCGCACTCGACGACAATTCGGATGCGGCGCGACTTCGCGACCGCGCCATGTGGGAGAAGTACGGCAAGGCGGCCGCCGCGATCGGCGACGACGGTCTCGACATTGAGTGGAAGATCACGCGCGACTTGGTGAAGGTAGGCGCCGAGATCGCGATCGAGAAGGACAACCACCGCATGGACCTCCTCTCGGCGGTGGACCACATGGACGGCGTGCAGACGCTGCTCCCACAGATCGCAACCTTCCAAGACGCAACAACACCAGAGAAGTTTGCAAAGCTGATCAGCCGTCTCAAGGCCTTCCCGAAGTTTATGGATGGCTACATTGAGCGCGTGACCGAGGCGGAGAAGCGCGGCCTCGTTGCCTCAAAGATCTCAACGGAGCGTCTCATTGCGCAGCTTGATGGCCTGATGGCAATCCCAGCGAGCGAGTCGCCGATTGTCACCGCCGCAAATGTTGCGGGCGATGCCGAGCGCGCCGAACTCGCCAAGGTGGTTGCCGAATATGTTGATCCGCAAATCAAGCGCTACTACGACGCGGTCTCTGGCAGTTACCGCACCAAGGCGCGCGAAGTGCCGGGCCTCTGCTCGGCGCCGAACGGTGCCGAACTCTATAAGGTGGCGATTCGCAGCTGGACGGGGCTCACCCTTGATCCGAAGGAGCTGCACGAGATCGGCCTCCAGGAGTGGGCGGAGATCCAGGAGGAGATGAAGGTCATCTCCTCCAAACTCGGCCACGGTGGCTCCATTGAGAAGCTGCGCGACGCCGCGGAGTCGGATCCGAAGAATGTGGCGGTCAGCAAAGAGGCGCTGATCGTGCGCATCAAGGAAGACATTGATCGTGGGTATGCAGCGGCGGGGAAGGTCTTTGGCCGATTCCCGAAGGCCGGATGCGACGTCAAGGCGGTCGAGGAGTTCAAGGAGAAGGATGCACCCGCGGCGTACTACTTCAGCCCTGCGGCTGACGGTTCGCGCCCAGGGACGTACTACGTGAACGGCTACGACCTGCCGTCGCGCTTCTTGCACGCACTCGCACCAACCACGTATCACGAAGCGATCCCGGGCCACCACTTCCAGATCGCGCTGGAGATGGAGCTTGAGTTCCTCCCTGATCTTCGAAAGCACGCCTCGCACCTTGCGGGGAACGCCTATGTAGAAGGGTGGGGCCTCTACTCCGAGCGACTCGCCGATGAACTCGGCCTCTATCGAGATGAGATGGAGCGCTTCGGCATGTTGCAGGGTCAGGCGCACCGCGCTGCGCGACTCGTCGTTGATACGGGCATCCACGCCTTCGGCTGGACGCGCGACAAGGGGGTGGAGTTCATGGAGTCGGTCGGCCTGCCGCGCACGGACGCCGAGATCGAAACCGACCGCTACATCGCCTGGCCAGCACAGGCGCTCTGCTACAAGGTGGGGCAGCGTGCGATTCAGCGCACGCGCAAGGCGATCGAGAAGCGCGACGGCGCCAAGTTCGACATCAAGTCGTTCCACGATCACGCCATTGGGCACGGCCAGATTCCGCTCCCGGTCTTTGAGGCCGAGATGCCGAACTGGGTCGCGCCGAAGGCGTGACGAAGCAGGGCGGCGCTGCAGGCGCAGTACGCGTCGTCTCCCGACGAACGGTCGGCATCCTCGCCGCGCTCGGCTCCGCAACCGCGTGGGGCCTTGGGGCGACCACCTCGGACTACGTCCTCTCCTCGGGTATGGGAAACGATACGTTTCTAGTGCTGGAGCTGGGAATCGGTTTCCTCATGCTGATCGGCATCGGTGCGGTACGCGGTGAGCTCGGTGGCTTCCGTCACCCTGGACTCGCTCGCGCCGCCACCACGGGTCTGATTGAACCGTGGGGGGCGTACACGCTCGGCAACATTGGCATCATCTTCAGTAGCGGCGCATTCGTTGCACTCGTCTCTTCGCTGAATCCCGTCCTCATCTCGCTGCTCGCGCTCCCGTTTCTCGGTGAGCGTGTGAGTAGGACCGCTGCGGTGCTGATGATCGTTTCCATCGGTGGTGTCGTGCTCGTGATTGGAGGCGATGCGTTTGGCGGAACGCTCAATCCCCTCGGGATCATGTTTGCAGTCTTTGGACTTATCTGTGCCGCCACGTATGGACTCGTCTCGTCAAAACTCGTGCGAACGGTACCCGTGCTCCCGCTTGTTGCGCTGCAACTCCTCGTAGCCTGCGTCGCCTCTGCTGGAGTCTTCTTCATCCGCGTGGTGATCCTGGGCGGTGATCCAGGGATTCCTACCGAGTTTGCCGTCTGGGCAGTTGCCGCCGCCACTGGTATATTCGGCGCCGCTGCACCATTCATCCTCTTCCTTGAAGCGACCAAGCGCATCCCAACGACCACTACCGCGCAGTTCGGCACACTCGTTCCGGTGATTGCGCTCATTGGTGGCGTGCTCTTCCTTGGCGATCAGCCGTCTGGCTTCCAGCTGCTCGGCACCGCAATCGTCGTCGCAGCCCTCTCCGCACTTGCACGGTACACTCGTGCACACTGATGAAAACGCGAGGATCCGCTAAGGCGAAGCCTTCGAGTGCGAACGTTGAGCGGCGTCGTATTGCCGACTTCCTCAAGAATGAGACGTTTAGCGGTGGGCTGATCCTCATCGCGGCGACCGCGGGGATGCTCCTCGCAAACTCGCCGCTCTCTGGTGCATATGAAAGTGTCCGCGAACTTCGCATTGGACCAGCGGAGCTGCACCTTGATCTAAGTGTGCGGGCATGGATTGCCGACGGCCTGCTCGCCCTCTTCTTCTTTGTGGTCGGCCTTGAGCTGAAGCACGAGTTCCAGCATGGTTCGCTCTCCAAGCCAGCCCGTGCCATCGTGCCGATCGCCGCTGCGTTTGGCGGGATGATCGCCCCTGCGCTGCTCTACGTCGCCTTCAACGTGGCGGGTGACGGGGGCTCCCTCCGTGGCTGGGGCGTGCCAATGGCGACCGACATCGCCTTCGCACTCGCCGTCCTCTCCCTCTTTGGACGCAAGCTCCCGCTGACGCTGCGCGCATTCCTACTAACCCTCGCCATCGTTGATGACCTTGGGGCGATTGCGATCATTGCGATCTTCTATTCGGGAGGCGTTGAGCTCCCTGCACTGCTGATCTCTCTCGCCGCCGCCGCCTCCTTCTGGGCGGCGCAGCGTGCGCGGGTGCGCACCCTTGCGATCTACGTGCCACTTGCGCTCATCACCTGGTTCGCGCTACACGAGAGCGGCGTGCATGCCACGATCGCCGGTGTTGTGCTCGGCTTCGCGGTGCGCGCTGATCGCGACAAGGGGGAGACTCGCTCACCAGCAGAGCGCGCGGAACGCGCGGTGCATCCGTGGAGTGCTGGCCTCGCCGTACCGCTCTTCGCACTCACGGCGGCGGGGATCAATCTGAGTGCAATCAACCTTGATGTGGCGCTCAGCTCGCCGATCTTCGCAGGCATCGTTGCCGGCCTTGTGGTGGGGAAGCCGGTAGGCATTTACGTGGCTGCGCGCATCGCGGCGCACCTAGTGCACTCAGGGCCTCCGGAGGGGACCGCCTGGCGAGACGTTGCGGTCATGGGCATCGTGGCCGGGATCGGCTTCACGGTGTCGCTCCTCATTGCGAGCCTCGCCTTTGAGGGGGCGCCAGAAGCGACCGCCGCGGCGAAGCTCGCCGTCCTCGTTGCGTCGCTTCTTGCCGCCGTCGCGGCAGGGGTCACGCTCTCGCTTCGCTCCCGCCGCTATTGATCAACGCCTGAAGGAGGAGCAACGCCTTCCGCGCTCGCCCCACGACCGAGCGATGCGGCCGGCGCGCCCCAAGCCCATCCCGCTTGATCTGTCGCAAGATCTCTCGGTAGAGGAGCGCGGCGGCGAGAATCGAGCGCCTACCGTGTTGCAGGTAGCGAATGCCGCTGATCCCCTCAACGTACTCCGCCTCTGCGCGTGCGATCTCTTCGCGCAGCAGCGCGCGCCGATCGCCATCGCGCAGTGACGTGGGGCCGTCCACGGCAGCCGGGTCAAGTCCGCAGCGCTGCAGCGCTGCGCGTGCGATGTAGACCCGCCCGTTTGTGAGATCTTCGTCAATGTCGCGCAGGATGTTGGTGCGCTGCATGGCCGAGCCGAGCGCGCGCGCGGCGCGATCGGCGGAATCACGATGCGGCTCGGCGACACCCAGCAGTGCGGCCATCATGCGGCCAACGGTGCCAGCGACCTGATAGCAGTAGTGTGATGCATCGTCATCCGTTGCAATGTTCGGCCCATCAAGATCCGCCGACATCCCATCAAGGAAGTCGCTGACGGCATCACGGGGGAAGGAGGGGTGACGCGCCAGCAGATCCTCAAGGATGATCAGCTCGCGATCTTGTGAGAGCGCGCTGAAGGCGGCGCCAGAACGTGCGCGTGACCACTCACGGATACGCGCGATCCGTTCAAGGGCGGCGGTACGGGTGCTTCCCCCAGCGCGCACGTCCACATCCACAAGGTCGTCAAGGGTCCGCATCACGAGATAGAGGAGTTCCACATCTCTGCGTCGATCAGCTGGCAAGAGGCGTGCGGCAAGGGAGAAGCTGCGTGCGACACGGTTGATCGTTCGTCGCGCCTCTGGGAGGAGCGCCTCCGTTGAAAGGTGTGCGTGCGTTGCGCGGGGGGACTCGTTAGGGCTGGACAAGATTCCCCGTTGGTCCAGTGGCGCGTGATGTGAACGGCGCACGGAAGTCCTCTCGGATCAGGTCCTGGGTGACCTGTGAGGTGAGGAGCGCCCCTGGCATCCCTGCACCTGGGTGCGTGCCACCACCTACGTAGTAGAGGCCGGCGAGTGCTCGGTCGCGGTTCGGATGACGGAAGTAGGCCGACTGCTGGAGCGACGGCTCCACCGCAAAGGCGTTCCCGTCCGGCGCCAGGAACTCATCGCGGAAGGTGAGGGGTGTCCAGCTCCGCTCCACGACGATGCTCTCTCGGAGACCAGGGAGCCCCCAGTCTTCCAGCCAGGCGAGCGTACGGTCGCGCATGCGTGGCTCAGCCTCGCGCCAATCGTCACCTGAGCGAAGGTTCGGGACAGGGAGAAGGATCGCGATCGATTCACCTCCTGGGGGCGCCATCGCTGGCTCGGTTCGTGAGGGCGTATGAATGTACACAGCGTTGCTGCGTGGCATGCGGCGATCCCGCGTCACGTCCTTGATGAAGCCGTGATAGTCATCGCCAACCACGAGCGTGTGGTGCAACAGCTTCTCAAACTTACGGTTCGTGCCGAGATACATCATGTGCGCGGACATGGTGGTGCGGAGTGGGCGCAGTCGCCATGGGAAGGTGTCAGGCAGGTCAGGGAGGAGGGCATCACGTGCGGTGACATCGCCGTTATAGATCACAAGGTCTGCGTCGTGCACGGTTCCATCGGCGGTGCGAACACCGGTCGCTCGCCCGTTACGATGAATGATCTGATCAACCTTGTTATTGATCACGATGCTTCCGCCCCCCTTCTTGATGATCTTCGTGAAGGCTTCAATAATGCTGTAGACACCTCCCTCCGTGTACCAGATCCCATCCGCAACTTGCAGATACGCGAGGGCAGAGTAGATGGCGGGGACTCGACTCGGATCTCCGCCAATGAAGAGCGAGTGGAACCCGAAGGCCTGCTGCACATGTGGCTCTTTAAAGAACTTGCCGACCCACCCTTCAAGGAAGCGGATCGCATCGAGCTTCGCCATTGTTGGGAGGAGCTTGATGAAGTCGGCAAGCTTCAAGAAGTTCTGTCGCCCAGAGATCAAGATCCCCTTGCGGTGAATGTCGCCAGAGGCTTGCAAGAAGTTGTCAAGCTGCGCTGCATCCGCGTGAGAGAACTTCTCCACCTCCGCACGGAGTGCCGCTTGGTCGCTGCCGAAATCAAAGTGTCGGTCTTCGCCTGTCCAGAAGATGCGATAGCCAGGCTGAAGTTGGCGGAGCGTGACGTGATCGGCCATCTTCTCGCCGGCGGCAGCGAAGACTTCTTCAAAGAGCCATGGCATCGTGATCAGCGCGGGGCCCGTGTCAAAGGTGTAGCCACCCTCACGGATGCGCGATGCGCGCCCGCCGATCTCGCCACGTGACTCAAGGACGGTGACCTGCCAGCCGTCGGAGAGGAGGCGAATCGCGGTAGAGAGGCCACCGAAGCCGCTCCCTACAATGACCGCTCGTCGACCCTGTGCCATGCCGCCCCCCTTGCTCCGTTCTCTGCCTATCTATCGTACGCGCCGCAGGGGGAGGGGGTCGGATTGACGAACCCCCCCCTGCGGGATGATGATCCCCCTCCGTGGAGTGGGCCCCGCCTGGGTGCCACGAAGCTCTGATCTGGAGGTGGACGTGAAGGCTGAAGAGATCCTTACCGGGGAGCTCGTAACCGAGTTTGACCCGGGGACCGCCTCAGACCGCGCCTTCCGCGAGAGCGCCGCACTCCCTCCTGGCGGAGATGACGCCGCCGTCCGATCCGTTGATCGTGCCGCCGCCCTCCTCGTTGCGCTCGGCGACGCCGACGGCGCCGCATCGGTCACCGACCTTTCTCACGCCCTTGACCTGCACAAGTCAACGGTGAGCCGCCTCCTCTCCACACTTGAACGACGCGGCCTCGTTGAACAGGATCGAGAGAGCGGTCACTTCCGACTCGGTGTCGGCATCATTCGACTTGCGCAGAGTGCAGAGCGCACACTGGATATTCGCACCATTGCGCAGTCGGAGCTTGAAGAACTTGCAAAGGCGACGCATGAGACGGTGAGCCTCGAAGTCTTTGACGGAGTCGGGGCGGCGGTAGCGATCTGTCAGATTGACGGACCGAATCTCACGCCAATGCCAGACATCACTGGTCGCCCAGTGGCGATGCACGCGATCGCAGCAGGGAAGGTCCTCCTGGCATCACTCCCAGAGCGCACCGTGCTCTCCATTGCACGGCGTGGCCTGGTGCAGTACACGCCGCGTACGATCACCGACCCGCGTGCGCTCTTGGAAGAGTTGGCACTCGTGCGACGACGCGGCTACGCCGTGGCCACGGGCGAGTGGGACGAACGGCTCTCCGCCGCCGCCGTCCCTGTCTGTGACGCGCGTGGCACCGTGATTGCGACCGTCGTGGTGTGGGGCGCCTCCTCTCGAGTCACTGCGCTGAACCTCCCGACGCTGGTGAACGCGGCGCGAGATGCGGCGCGCGGGATCAGTCGCAAGCTCGGCTGGAGCGGCGCCGCCCAGCGACGCACGGGGATCGTCCCCGTTCTGAAAGAGGAAGATGATGATGAGCGGGAGCGCGAGGTCAGCGACGACGAGCTCGTAAGCTAGGCGGTGGGGGCGCATGGCTGAAGGGTCACACGAGGCAATCGAAACTTTCCAGGCGGCGGGCCTCTCCTTCCCACCTGACGCCTCCACAGCGGCCGCAGCCAACGTCGGCGCCGCGATCTACGCCGAAGCCGCCGTCGACCCCGTTGCCTTCTGGGCGAAGCAGGCGCGCGAACGACTCACCTGGCGCACCCCCTTCACCAAGACGCTGGAGTGGAACCTCCCCTTCGCGGAGTGGTTCTCTGACGGGAGGCTGAACGTTGCGGAGAACTGCATCGACCGCCACGTCGCCGCGGGGCTCGGCGAGAAGGTCGCCATTCACTGGGTCGGTGAGCCGGGTGATCGTCGCACCCTCACCTACAACGACCTCCACCGCGAGGTGCAGCAGGCGGCGAATGCGCTGAAGTCGCTCGGCGTTGGCCAGGGCGATCGCGTGGCGATCTACATGCCGATGGTCCCTGAAGTGGCGATCGCGATGCTCGCCTGCGCGCGCCTCGGTGCTGCGCATAGCGTGGTCTTCTCCGGATTCCCCGCAACTGCGCTTGCCGACCGCATCAATGATGCCAAGGCGAAAGTGCTGATCACCGCCGATGGCGGCTACCGGAAGGGGAGCTTCTTTGAACTGAAAACGATCGCTGATGACGCGATGGAGAAGTCCCCCACCATCACCGCATCACTCGTCTATCGCCG
>Ga0315909_10003661_pt1 | contig 18599 bp, 16 predicted proteins | sample LakEriMetagenome_11_FD_203527 | JGI IMG/M metagenome (GOLD analysis project Ga0315909, IMG submission 203527) | Freshwater fungal communities from buoy surface, Lake Erie, Ohio, United States - Buoy 2 MA125 | ecosystem: Environmental > Aquatic > Freshwater > Lake | place: USA: Lake Erie, Ohio... | reverse complement strand
CACGCACGATGCGGAGATTTTTCTTACTTTGCAGAATGTGCAGTGCCGACTCAGAATATGCCGGAGCAACAACAACTTCAGTAAACACGTTGCAGATTTCTTGAGCAGTTGCTTCGTCAACCTCACGGTTGAGAGCAATGATTCCGCCGAATGCGCTCACTGGGTCACACGCATGAGCACGTTGGTATGCACTGAGAAGCGACAAGCCAGTTGCTACACCACACGGGTTGGCGTGCTTGACAACAACCGCTGCAGCTTCAGAAAATTGGTGGACTAGTTTCCAGGCAGCATCGGCGTCGAAAACATTGAGATATGACATCTCTTTGCCACCGAGTTGTTCTGCAGAGTTCCACCAACTACGGCTTCCTTCAAGGCGGTACAAGGTTCCTGTTTGGTGAGGGTTCTCTCCGTAGCGCAGATCTGAAACATGTTCCAACTGCAAAGACAAGGAAGACTTCTCGCTGCCACTCATCCATTGCCCAATTGCTGCGTCGTAATTACGGGTAGTGGCAAATGCGCGTGCCGAAAGCTGGCGACGTGTTTCTAAGCTCAATGCACCATTTGCCAAAATTTCAGCAAGCACTGGTGCGTACTGAGATGGCTCCACTACTACGCCTACTCGCGCAAAGTTTTTGGCAGCAGCACGAATCATCGCTGGGCCACCAACATCGATGAGATCAACACTGGGGTTGCTCAAAAACGGATACAGGTTCACCACCACTAAGTCGATTGCTTCAATGCCATATTCGGCCATATCGGCTACATGATGCGACAACGCAGTGTCGGCGAGTATTCCACCGTGCACTTTGGGATGCAGCGTTACTACACGGTGATCGAGAATTGCCGGCACACCAGTGAGATCGGCTACGTCAGTAACTGCGATACCAGCAGCGATGAGCGCCTTTGCTGTTCCACCACTCGAGATGATGCTCCACCCAGACGCAACAAGGCCCCGCGCAAACTCTTCAATGCCTGTTTTGTTATAGACACTGAGAAGGGCGCGGGGCACTGTTCAAACTCTCTGAATTACTTTGGTGACTTACTTTAAGCCCTTGACAATTTCTGCCATGAGCGAGCCGGCTTCGGTTGGGTTCAAACCAATTTGTACGCCTGCTTCGCGCAATGCGTCCATCTTGCCTTGTGCCGTTCCTTTGCCGCCAGAAACAATTGCTCCAGCGTGGCCCATTTTCTTACCTGCTGGTGCAGTAACACCAGCAATGTAAGCACTCATTGGCTTTGTGACATTGGCTTTAATGAACTCTGCGGCTTCTTCTTCTGCAGAACCACCAATTTCGCCAATCATGATAATTGCGTGTGTCTCTGGGTCTTTTTGGAACTCTGCAAGACAATCAACAAATGAGGTTCCAGGAACTGGGTCTCCACCGATTCCCACGCAAGTGCTCACGCCAATTCCTTGCTGCTTCAATTCGTAAAGTGCCTGATACGTAAGAGTTCCTGAACGCGAAACGATGCCGACGTTTGGACCTTTTGCTGAAGGCAACTCTGCAATTTCACCAGCGGTAATACCGATGTTGCATTTCCCTGGGCTAATGATTCCTGGGCAGTTTGGTCCGAGCAAACGTACTTTTGGATAATCACGAACAAGTGTGTTGAACACCTTTGCTTCATCTTGGGCTGGAATACCTTCGGTAATGCACACGATGAAAGTGATTCCTGCTTTTGCTGCTTCCAAAATGGCGGCAGCTGCAGCCTTTGGTGGAACTGCAATAAATGATGCATCTGCACCTGTTGCTTTTACCGCGTCGGCGACAGAGTCGAAAACAGGAATGCCTTCAACATCTTGCCCACCCTTGCCTGGTGTTACGCCTCCAACAACATTGGTTCCATAAGCACGGTTACGCAAACCATGAAACTTGCCTTGACCTCCGGTGAGTCCTTGGACAATCACCTTGGTGTTCTCGTTTACAAAAATGGCCATGGTGTTTTCTACTTTCCGTTCGCAAGTGCTACTGCAGCACGGGCTGCTTCGAGCATTGTTGGCTTACTCAATAATTTGGATTCTGGAATTCCTGCTGATGCCAGAATCTCTCGTCCTTCTTCGGCGTTGGTGCCATCGAGTCGAATAACAATGGGTGCGCGCAAGTCAACACGCTTCATTGCTTCAACAATTCCCTTGGCAACTTCTTCGCCTCGTGTAATTCCACCAAAGATGTTGATGAAAATGCTCTTCACTTCTTTGTCGAAGTTAATTACTTCGAGTGCTGCTGCCATTTGATCGGCATTTGCACCGCCACCAATGTCGAGGAAGTTTGCTGCACTGCCACCCACTTGGTTCACTACATCGAGCGTGCTCATTGCCAAGCCAGCACCGTTAGCAATGATGCCAACAGTTCCTGAAAGACCAATGTATTGCAAGCCCTTTTCACGAGCGAGTTGTTCGCGGTCGTCGAGTTCTTCAGTTGCACTGTATTCAGCCCATTCTGGGTGACGATATTCAGCGTTTCCATCGAGGCTTACTTTTGCGTCGAGCGCATGTACTTCGCCGGTTGGCTTCAAAATGAGTGGGTTAATTTCGGCGAGGTCACAGTCGCCTGCAGTGAAGCAGTCGTACAACTGAACCAAAATCTTTGCTACACCATCGAGTGCCTTGGCGGGGATCTTCGCATCGACTGCTGCTTGGCGAGCAACTTTTTCACTTAAACCATCAACAGGGTTGATATGTAACTTCACAATTGCATCGGGGTCTTTTTCAGCTACTTCTTCAATTTCCACGCCGCCTTGAGCAGACAACATCAAGAGATGCTTCTTTGCAGCACGGTCGAGTGTGAATGATGCGTAATACTCTTCTTCAATATCGGACGCATGCTCTACCCAAATACGCTTAACGACGTGGCCCTTGATGTCCATTCCCAGAATATTTCCGGCATGCAAACGCACTTCGTCGGCATTGTTGGCCAACTTAATGCCACCAGCTTTTCCACGACCGCCTACCTGCACTTGAGCTTTCACTACAACTGGGTACTGCGATGCGTCGGCAACTTTCACTGCTTCATCAACAGTGACTGCTACGCCACCCGCTGATACAGGAATACCGAACTTGGCAAAATACTGTTTGCCTTGATATTCAAAGAGGTCCACTCTTACTCCTTATTAATAATTGAGATCTTGATTGTAAAAATATCGTGTAACTATTTCAGAAAATTACTGTGCAGCATCGAGCGTTTCTTCAAGCCAAGCACAAATAGCTTTCAACGACGAGCCTGGTCCGAACACTTGGCCCACGCCTTGCTCTTTCAACGTTCGCGCATCGGCATCGGGAATCACTCCACCACCAAAGATGAGAATGTCTCCCAGGTCGCGAGCACGGAGTTCTTCCATGACGCGGGGAAACAGCGTGAGATGAGCACCCGACAACAACGAGAGCCCGACTGCGTCGACGTCTTCTTGCAGAGCAGTCTCTGCAATTTGCTCTGGGGTTTGGTGCAAACCCGTATAAATGACTTCGAATCCATGATCTCGAAGGGCACGCGTAATGGTTTTTGCACCACGGTCGTGACCGTCAAGTCCTGGTTTAGCTACGACAACTCGGTAAGGCCTCTTCACAAGAAAGAAACCCTACGCCGTTGAGGCATCTTCCTTCTAACCCGCCACACTATGGGGGTGGCATCTTCACGACTCAAATCCCCCCTCGCCAGAGCTTTTGCCCCTGTTGGGGCAGGAATTGTCTTTTTTGCACTGCTTTTCTTGGCCCTGTGGGGCGCAGCTTCCCTCATTTCGCGCAATCCCGAGAGCATCACCAACTTGGGCGCCCAAACCTTCCGCGTGGGCTCCGTCACCCAAGTAGCAAAAACCGTCAGAGAGTCTGGCCCCGTTCTCTACCCCGACCTGCGTGACCCCGATGGCAAGCGCAGCATTGTTCTCGACCACCAAGGCACCGACCCTGCTAAAGGATGGCGGGTGTTCTACGCCTACCCGGCAGACCGCGATGAGACCTGTCTTGCCAAGCAAGTGAAAGAGACACGCACCTTTACCGATTGTTCAGGCCGCAACATACAAATGGACGACTTAGCAAAACCAACTGATGTTCGGCCTCTCGTAGAGAACCGCACCACTTTGTATATCGACTTACGCGTTACGAAGTAGCAAGTACCGACACTAAACGGTCGGCAAAGATTTCTGTGTGTTCGCCCAATTTGCCACGGTGAAGCGCAAGGCCACCTACTACTTCTGCGCCACGTGATTCCAAAATTCGTGTCATGGTGTCGAGAGTTTTTGCAGGGTTCAATGCGAAGGTGCAAAACGCAGCAACTTTTTTATCGCGCATTGCAGGAAGTTTTGCCAATGCACCTGCACCCCATGGGGCTTGCCCAACAACAAAAAGTCCGTGCACCCAAGTACCTACTAAAACGATGTCGGCATTTTGGATAGAACCATGATCGGGTTTACGCACCGGCGACAAGCCCGTGATGCTCCAACCCGATTGCTGCAAATTGGCGCCAATCATTTCAGCGGCCTTCCAGGTATTTCCCGTCAAACTCTCTACAAGCAGTGCTGCCTTCATGCCTTCACTCTACTTCTGATACACCACCAGGCAAGACACCACAGCAGAGATCGCACGAAATGTGGTATTCCTGTGATCACTTCACCAATGGCGCCTCGAACACAAGCAGCTAAAAAGCTCGCACTGGGTTCACATAGGAAGGAAATAACTTATTGGAGCTGTTCTGAGTCCCGTCAAGGAAACTCTGCCGCCACGCGCGACTAGCGTCGTCCTCTGACGAACTCCAAAAATACGTTGAACCAAAGGCGTTGATGCCTAATACATTTCTCTGCAAATACATCTGGTTGAGTTCATCTTTGGAAGGCAAAGACCAATCGGTTTTACCCCCACCTTGAAACGCACGAGCAACAGTTGCAGCCATACCCGCAACATTCCTTTGAGCAATCATTGCGGCAGTGTTGGCATAACCAGCACCAATTACTGTTGACGTTGTCCCAACTGCTGTTGTTGTATTCAATGCCCATAAGCACTCTGGGCGCGTGGTAGTCGTACCCGGCGCAGCCTCTAAATATTTACATGCGGTGCCGCACTCTGAACCAGTGGAAGTAAAGGTGGTAGGTGCAACGTAGAAAACTTTTCCGCCACCAGGACCCGTATCACCCACACGACACGAACCCCCAGTTGCACAGGTAAGATGAGCAAAAGCTCGCACTGGACGCACAGAGAACGGCGGGCCTTGCTGCTGCTTTGAACCGTTGTTCCCGTACCCGTCGAAGCCCTGGAACCACGCTTTGGACGCGTCAAGCTCAGATGAACTCCAGTAGTAGTTATAACCAAAACCACCAATTGCGGATCTCTGTTGATACACCAGGGTCAGTTCGTCTTTTGAAGGCAACGACCAATCGGTTTTACCGCCACCTTGAAACGCACGAGCAACAGTTGCAGCCATACCCGCAACATTGCTTTGAGCGATGATCGCGGAAGTGTTGGCATAACCAGCACCTATTGCGTTTGACGTTGTTCCAATTCTTGTTCTTATATTGCCTGACCATTCACACTTCGGGTCTGTGGTGCTTGTGCCAGCAACCTTACAGTTAGTTTGTCCAGCAGGTGTCGCAGCTTTGATCCAACCAATCGGCGCAGCCTCTAAGTACTTGCATGCGGTGCCACAAGCAGAACCAGTGGAAGTAAAGGTGGTCGGCGCAACATAGAAAACCTTTCCGCCACCAGGACCTGTATCACCCACCACACAGACACCCCCAGTTGCGCAAGAGGAAGTAGATGTCGTTGCCTTAGCAATGGTCGTCGTAGTAGTCGTAGTAGTCGTAGTAGTCGTAGTAGTCGTAGTTACCGCCGCAAGTCCAGAAAAAGCCCGCACTGGACGCACGAAGGATCGGTTCTCCTTAACGTCGTAAGACCGGTACCCGTCGGAAAAAAATTGGAACCACACGATCGACGAATTACTCGCTTCGAACTCAGACGAACTCCAAAATTTGGTGGAGCGATCTATATAGTCGATGCCTAATACACTTTTCTGTAAGTACATCTGGTTCAGTTCATCTTTGGAAGGCAACGACCAATCGGTTTTGCCGCCACCTTGAAACGCACGAGCAACAGTTGCAGCTCTGCCAGCAATATTGCTTTGAGCGATCATCGCAGAAGTATTGGCGTAACCCGCACCTATTGCGTTTGACGTTGTTCCAATTGCTGTTGTTGTATTCCCAGACCAAACACACTGCGGGTCTGTGGTACTTGTGCCAGGAACCTCACAATTGGTTTGACCAGCGGGTGTCGCAGCCGTCATCCATCCCGCCGGCGCAGCTTCCAAATATTTACATGTAGTGCCACACTCTGAACCAGTGGAAGTAAAAGTAGTCGGCGCAACATAGAAAACTTTGCCGCCACCAGGACCCTTATCACCCACCACACACGCGCCCCCAGTTGCACAAGTAGCAGCAGTTGAACTGGATAAAACCGAGTTCCTCGAGCGCGTGGTATCGGGGCTTGACGAATCTGAATGAGAACCGCCACAAGCAGTGAACACAAGAGCGGCCACTGTTAAAAACACCAATTTCTTTGATCGGATCACATGTGCAGAAGATGAGGACTTATTTGAGAGTTTCATCGGATTGCTCACAAGTTATATCAATTCGCAGGCGAATTAAAGGCGCTTCAGAGGCGCCCAGGCAAGCGCCAGTATTTTTGTGCCCTTGTCACGAAAGCGAATGGTCACCTCTGCTTTTTCGCCGGCACCTTTGATGTCGATAACTACGCCTTCACCAAATGTTGGATGCACAATGTCTTCACCCACCTTGATATCGGACAAAACATTGGCATTCACCACCGGCGCAGCGGTGCGGCCGGCAGCAATAGCTGCATCGACAACACGGTTCGTGTGTTCTTCGGAGAATGAGTTGCCATAAGTGCGCTCGCGTCGGTTTGAACCTCCAGACCCAAATGAAGAAGTTCCGCCCGAAAAACTTTGAGCATTCGCATTGCCTTCAATGCGGAAAAGTTCATGGGGAATTTCTTCCAAAAAGCGCGACGGCGGGTTGTACTGGGTATTTCCATACAAGCTTCTGCTCCATGCATGTGAAACATTGAGCAGTTCACGCGCCCGCGTAATACCGACGTATGCAAGGCGACGCTCTTCTTCCATTTCTTCGGGCTCTGCGAGGCTTCGGCTATGCGGGAATACACCTTCTTCAAAGCCTGCAAGAAACACCACAGGGAATTCCAAGCCTTTTGCAGCATGCAGGGTCATGAGCATGACGCGATTTTCACCATCGATTTGGTCGGTATCGGCAACAAGCGCAACTTGTTCAAGGAAGTCATCGACCGAATCGAACTCTTCTGCGAAGCCAATAAGTTCAGCGAGGTTTTCTAACCGGCCTGCCGATTCCACTGTGTCTTCGTTTTCTAATTCCGTCATATAACCCGAACTCTTCAGCACTAAACGCAGTACTTCTGCCGGGCCTTCACTTTGATGGTTGCCCGCTTCATCGAGTGATGCAAGAAATGCGGTAATTCCCTTTAATGCTGCTCCACCCACCGAAGCCGCAGCCGCATTGTGGAGTGCAAAGGAAAAACCTTGCCCGTGATTGCGGGCATATGTATCGAGTTTGTCGACGCTGGTATCGCCAATGCCTCGCTTGGGCACATTGAGCACGCGCTTCACGTTTACTTCATCGGCTTCGTTAATGGCTGCACGCAAATACGCAAGTGCATCTTTTACTTCACGGCGCTCATAGAAACGAGTGCCCCCAATAATTTTGTAAGGAACTCCCAAGCGCATGAGCGACTCTTCAAGAATACGGCTTTGCGCATTCGCACGATAGAACACGGCCATTTCGCCCCATTGTCGGGCATCGGTTTCATGTGCGTCACGAATTTGTTGTGCAATCCAACGTGCTTCATCGTGCTCATCGTCGGCGTAATAACGCACGATGGGGTCACCAGCTCCTGAGTCGCTCCACAGGTTCTTCGGCTTGCGCTCAATGTTGTTGGAAATAACAGCATTGGCTGCATTCAAAATATTTTGTGTGCTGCGATAGTTCTGCGCCAACACCACAGTTGTTACATCGGGAAAAGCTTCTTCGAACTGCATGATGTTGCGAAAATCTGCCCCGCGAAAGCGATAAACCGATTGGTCGGTATCGCCTACTACACAAACATTGTGATGCTTAGCCCCGAGCATCAGGACAATTTCGTTTTGCGAAACGTTGGTGTCTTGATATTCATCAATCAAAATGTGTTCAAAACGCTCTTGGTACATTGCAAGAACATCGGGGTGTTGCTTAAACAACTGCACCGTGCGCATGAGTAAGTCGTCGAAGTCCATTGCCCCCGCGCGCTCTAAGCGCAACTGATACTCAATGTAAACATCGGCGTGCTTCGATTCGAGCATTCCTGTTGCGCGGTCTTTTGCCTTGCCCGGCGTGAGCAATTCGTTCTTCCACAAACTGATGCGTGCCTGAACACCGCGCGCTGGGAAACGCTTTACATCGAGGCCAAGATCACGAATGACATAGCTCACCAAACGCTGTGCGTCTGACTGGTCGTAAATAGAAAATGTCTTAGGGAAACCTAAAAGATCGGCATGGGCACGCAATATGCGAACACAAGCTGCGTGAAACGTGCTCACCCACATTTGACGCGCAACAGGGCCAACCAAGGCTTCCACGCGATCGCGCATCTCGCCAGCAGCTTTATTGGTGAAGGTAATAGCGAGAACGCGCATGGGGTGCACGCCACCCTCGATGAGCCATGCAATGCGCTGAGTTAAAACTCGCGTTTTACCTGAACCTGCACCCGCAACCACCAAAAGTGGTCCACCTTGGTGCACCACCGCATCGTATTGATCGGGGTTGAGAGTATCGAGGTCGAGCACTCCTAGAGGGTACGGGCGTTAATGCGAACTGGCAATTCGCGTGGGCCGCGAATTTGGCCAACGCTCCATTTCACTACTTCATCGGGTGCAAGTTCGAAATCGGGAAACGCTGCAAGGAACTCTTCAACTGCAACACGCAGTTCAAGTCGTGCCAAGTTTGAACCCAAGCAACGGTGAATACCAAGCCCAAATGCAGCGTGACGATTCACTTCGCGATCGATGAGTACCTGGTCGGCATTCTCGAATTCTTTTGGATCACGATTCGCAGCAGGGAACGGCAAAAGCACCCAGTCGTTCTGCTTCATTTCATTTCCATGGAAGTTGTAGTCGTCTTTCACAACGCGTGCCATGGTGACCGGAGCATATGCGCGAAGAAACTCTTCAATGGCTGTTGGCATGAGTGCAGGGTTGTCGACCAAACGACGACGATCGACAGGGTTTGTTGCTAAGTGCCACAAGCTTGAACCAATTGCACTCCAGGTGGTGTCGATACCAGCAATGAGTAGCAAGATGATGCTGCCGCCAACATGTTGAAGGCTGAGTGGCTGATCATAAATTTTTGCATTCAATAAAAAATTCGTGAGGTCGTCACGAGGGTTGTCGATGTGGTCTTGCACTTGCTTTGCAATGTAGGCATCGAGCGCCATGAAAGCTTCTGCACGTTTCCCAGGCTCCAAGTTGATGGCTTCCAAAACGTCGTGCACGAAACCACGGAATTTCTCACCATCTTCGGGCGGGAAACCCAACATACGAGCAATGACGTTGACCGGAATGTGCTGTGCAAATTGCGTAGCAGCATCAACCACATCAGCTGCTTTCATGTCGGCAATGAGTTCGCGACACAATAAGCGAATTTCTGGTTCCCACAGATCGATTGTTTTCGGAGAAAATGCTGGCAACAAAATGCGGCGCGCATCTTGATGAAATGGGGGGTCGGACGTAATTGGGGGTGCGCCGCCAATAGGAGCGGGAATGGCATCGGGCAAATCGCTTGGCTTGACGGTGGCGACTACTACACCCCGACTAGAAAAGTGCTCAGTGTCGTAGGCAATTTCATGCACAAGGTCATGTGTGACTGGCAGCCACGTGCCGCCATAGCGCTCGGTGTGAGCGACTGGGCAAGCACCGCGCAATTCGCTCCAAATAGCATGAGCATTTTCGTTGTACGACGGGTCGGCATGATCGAAGTCGGTTTGCCAGCTGGTGACAGGACCATAAATGGATTTTTCATCAAGTGTTGTCATAAATCTCTTTACTCCTCAACGATGCTGATGGCGTACTCGGGACAGTTTGCAACGGCGAGTCGTGCTTTTTCTGCAAGGTGTGGCTCAACAACCCCATCGCCAATGGCAAAAGCATTGCCCAAGTCGTCAACATCAAAAAGCTCGGGGGCGATGGCATAGCATCGGTTGTGCCCTTGGCACTTCGATTGATCTACCTGTACTTTCACAACATGTCCCCTACCGCTCGATGCATTCCCATCTTATTACCCCACGGTAGTCAAGTTACATTCCCTGCCACAAACGAGAGCAAAAAGTCATATGCCCGCACAAATCAACATGTTTGTACTCCTTCCCCCCTCGGAAGGTAAGGAAGATGGCGGCCAACCTCGCACCAAATGGGCACCCACAATGGGGGCGTTCGGCAAGGCACTTGGGGCACATCGCAAAACACTTGCGGCTGCTCTTTGCGACGCAGGCGGTGGCTCGGCGACACTTCTCGGAGTATCGGGCAAACATCTCGCACGAGCCCAGGCGGCAAACTCATCTCTTATTGGCTCACCCACCCTTGTTGCCTGCGAGCGTTACTCCGGGGTGGTGTGGAGCCATCTCGACCTTCCCACGCTGACACCCGCGCAACACAGTTTTGCTCATGATCACATCGTGGTCGTGAGCGGGCTTCTCGGCGCCGTCCTTGGCAGCGACCCCACACCTGACTACAAATTAAAAATGAGTGCGCGTTTGGAAGGCAAAGGTTTACCTCTGCAAACAATGTCAAAGTTTTGGCGAGAACCTGTGACCACTGCAATCAACAACTTCTGTGCCGGCCACATTGTTGTTGACGTATTGCCACAAGACCATCGCGGCATATTTCTTCCCGACTCTTCACAGCTCAAGGGTTATGTTGCGGTCGATCTCGTTACAAAATTGAACGGGAAAGCAGGTGGGCACGATGCAAAAGCGGCCAAAGGACTCCTGGTACGCCATTTGTTTTCTACAACAAAAGATCTTCGCACCATGGACCACATTCTTGAACGCATCAAAAGTTTTTCTCACCCGCAATTCAAGGTTGTGACAAAAGTCAACTAGATTCCTGTTATGGAAAAACAGTTTGCAACCATCTGGGAATCTATCGCCGACTCTATTGGAGACTCGCCTGCCGTCACCCAAGGAACCGTGACGCGCACCTGGAGTGAATATGAACAACGCGCCTCACGACTCGCAAGTGCTCTCGTTGATGCTGGGCTCCAGCCACAAAGCAAAGTCGGCCTATACCTCTACAACTCGAATGAATACTTAGAGGCACAATTTGCCACATTTAAATTTCGCGGCGTGCCTGTCAATGTGAACTATCGCTACCTCGATGAAGAGTTGCTCTACCTCCTCGACAACAGCGACGCAGAAGCACTCTTTTTCCACTCTTCACTCGGAGATCGTGTCGCTCGAGTTGTTGATCGACTTCCCAAATTGAAATTACTGGTAGAAGTAAGCGACGACGGTGAGCACCACGTTGTCACGGCAATTCCTTACAACACTCTTCTTGCCGATTACGACCCCATGCCACGTATTACACGTGATGAAGACGACATCTACATGCTCTACACCGGCGGAACCACAGGCATGCCCAAAGGCGTCATGTACCAAATGGGTTCTTTGGTTGACGGATTCGTGAATGGTGGTTTGGCTTTTATTGGCATGACCCCACCTGCAGAAATTTCTCAATTGGGTACAACTGTTCGCGATGCACACGCAAATGGCATTCGTCCCATCACCATTCCGGGCTGCCCCATCATGCACGGCACCGGAATGTGGATTGGTGCGATGATGCCGCAATCTGGTGGCGCGCACGTTGTGACTTTGCAAAAGCGCAGTTTTGACGCACACGAAATGTTTCAGGTTGTGCAAGAAAAGAAAGCAACTCTTGCCGTAGTTGTTGGTGACTCATTTGTGAAACCGATGATTCGTGCACTCGATGAAGCAATTGCAAAAGGAACTCCTTACGACGCGAGCAGTTTGAAAATGATTGCCTCATCTGGCGTCATGTGGACTTCGGAAGTGAAAGAAGCTCTTCTTGAGCGCATTGAACACGTCGTACTTCTCGATGCCATGGGTTCGAGTGAAGGTTCCATGGGAACTTCCATCAGCATGAAAGGTCTCCCCCCGAAAACTGCAAAGTTTGCCGTTGCTCCCACTACAAAGGTGTTCACCGACGACGACCGTGAAGTGGTGCCAGGCTCTGGTGAGATCGGAAAAGTTGCAGCAGGTGGAGCAGTGCCACTTGGCTATTACAAAGACCCAGAAAAATCAAGCAAGACATTCCGCACTATTAATGGCGTGCGCTATTCGTTTCCTGGCGACATGGCAACAGTTGAAGCAGACGGTTCTCTTACCCTTCTTGGCCGTGGAAGCCAGGTCATTAACTCTGGTGGCGAAAAGATCTTCCCAGAAGAGGTTGAAGAAGCCGTCAAGCGCGTTGAGGGTGTTCTCGACTGTCTCGTCGTAGGTATTGACGATGAAAAATTTGGTCAGGCTGTCACTGCCGTTGCTTCACTTTCCCCAGGCGCCACGGTGGAAGAAGCAGCCATCATTGCCAACGTGAAAACCCAACTTGCTGGGTATAAGGCACCGAAGCGAGTGATATTTGTAACGCAGATCCCACGCGCACCAAATGGCAAGGCTGATTACAAAACTGCCCGCGACATGGCTATTGCTGGGCTTGCTTAAGAAGTTTCTCTTGTAAAAACGCAACCACGCGTTCTACACCTTCATCAACGCGTTGCTCTGTGAGCACAGAGTGATCTTTTTTTGATGCTGAGGGAAATTCAATACCAATAAATGCGTCGCCCAGCAAAGTGCGTAGCGCAGTAAACCGGTCGCCCACCAATTTGTCATCGCTGAACTTCAAGCCCAACACCTCACAACCTGCTGCTGCTCGATTGGCAATAACAACCGCATCGTCTGAAGACAAGTTGAGGTCACTCGATTTCTTTTTGCCGATGGCAAATGGAAGTGATGGCTGCGCAAGCACTGGGGCAATCATCCGTTCATCGAGCATCATTCCTAATGCGAAACCACCGCTGAAACACATGCCAATTGCGCCAACACCAGGCCCGCCGACCTCTTCATGAAGTTGTCGAGCAAGTGCACGCAACCATGAAATGACCGGCGATGTTTGTTGAACAGCCAATGTGGTGAACTCTCGCGACACACAAATTTTCGACATCGACGATGCAATGTATTGACCACTCACCTCACGGCCGGCTTCACCAACGAGCAACGGCATCACCACGGTGAAACCTGCTTGCACAACTTCTTCGGCAAAGCGTAAAACAGCTGGTGTGATACCAGGAATTTCGTGCACAACCACTACACCTGGCCCACTGCCTTTGCGATACGTGACGTGAGTGATATTGGCAGACGAAAACGAGCTGCGCTCCCAACCTGCTAGTTCCTGTGCGTTCACGTTGCTCACTTTTTTCCTCCTTGTAAAGCATGAAGTGCTGACTCCACCATCATTTCCACTGAACGCTGCAGTGGTGCTGGGTCGTAGTCAGACTTCCCCATAGCCCCATGCACATAGCGCGCGTACACCCCTTCAGAAATGACCGCGAGTCGCCACGAAGAAAATGCAACGTAGTAACCGATGTTGCTCACATCGCGACCAGACTTTTGTCCGTACATCGCCACCATTTCTTTATACGTCGGAAAGCCTTCTAACCCAGAAGGATCATTTTCCTTTCGCGCAAGAGCACCAGGGTCACTCCAGTACACACCCAAATAACCAATGTCGGCAAGCGGGTCTCCTAACGTGCACAATTCCCAGTCGAGCACACCCGTAATTTCACCCGTTGTTGTATTGGTGAGGCAATTACCAAACCGGTAATCGCCGTGCGCGATTGTTGCACCAAGTTGTTGTGGCATCCCCTCACGCAACAACCGCTCAACTTCTTCCATTTCGGGAAGTTCGCGTTGTTTTGAATTTTCCCACTGTGCGCTCCAGCGCTTGATTTGTCTTTCGATATACCCATCGCGTCGGGCAAGATCGCCCAGACCCACTGCGTCTATATCGACGTCGTGCAAAGCCACCATCACGTCAATGAGATTCTCACTTGCTGTACGACGTACCTCGGGAGTCATCACGCGTGCTTTGATCTGCGAATCAAGAACTTCGCCCTCCACATAACTCATGACATAAAAAGGCGAACCGTTCACTTCTAAATCTGTACACACGCCGAGTGTTTTGGGGACGGGCACCGCAGTTTTGCCCACAGCAGAAATAATGCGATGCTCGCGTGCCATATCGTGTGCTGTTGCCAACACATGACCTGTTGGAGGCCTGCGCAACACCACTTGTTTACCCGCGGAATCAACAACGCGATACGTAATGTTGGAGCGGCCACCAGCAATCATGTTTAACTCAAATGGGCCGCGCAGGCCTTCAATGTGAGTTTCTAGCCACTGCGAAACTCGACTGACCTCAATCATGATGACCACCTTGCATCACCACAGATTACTTCAGTGCACTGCGACTTAACCCGGACGCGTGACTCCAACAACCCGGCCCCAGTCGACCGGAGCAATACGCACCACATCACCTCGACGTGGGGCGTGAACCATGCGTCCGCCGCCGATATAGAGGCTCACGTGCCCAATAGGTGTTCGACTAAAGATGAGGTCACCTGGTTGAGCAGCGGAAATGGGAATCTTTGGCCCACGCTGAAACTGTGCACGCGAATAATGTGGCAGGCTCACGCCCGCTTGCCCCCATGCATACAAAGTGAGCCCCGAACAATCGAATGCAACACCAGGGGAACTGCGAGCAAACTGATAAGGCGTTCCGATTTGTGCCAACGCTGCTTGCACAGCAACTCCTGCTCGAGACGAGGGCGACTTCACTTTGATATTGATTGCTTGCGACTGGTACTTCGCTGAAATAGCGCGCGATTGCTCTAACGCCAATGCATCACGGCGATTGCGTTCTGCCTGCAATGCTTCACCCAAGTCGGCCTGAGCACGACCCAACTTCGACTGGTACGCATTCGCTAGATTTTCAGCCGCATTGAAGCGACTCGTTGCTACCTGGGCCTGCTTTTCTGCATCAGCCTTTTTCTTCTCGAGCTTTTTGCGCTCCAAGTTGAGGTCTTCCACAAGAGCATCAAGTTCGTCGCTGGAGTTCGCGCCGGCGTTCACTGCTACCGACAAATAATGTTCACGTTGCACCATGGCATTGAGGCCACCCGTGTCGGTGAGGAGTGAAGTCAAACTATTTGCACGACCACCGCTCATAAATGCCTGCTTGGCAACGCCAAAGAGGTCTTTGCGCATTCCTGCTAATTGGGCTTCTTTGAGAGCGACACTCGCTTTGGACGACTCAATTTCCACAACAAGATCATCTTGCAACGACAAAGCCGCCGCATAGTCTTCAGAAATAGCGTCCATCTGCCCTTCGAGTTGGTCGAGCTCATCCAAGATGGCATTCACCTGGTTTTGGATGTTGTTCGATGAGGCCGACGCTGGGGCCGAGGCCAACAACGTAGGCCCAGCAAAACTGCTGAGAGCGACCACCAAGGCGATCAGTCGGGCGCGGGGGCGTACGAACATGACTCTTGGAGCCTACGAGCCACTTCCCATGAGCGGTGATTTCAGGTCGAAATTTCCCGTTTTTGACTCAAAATTGGCGATAAAACGAGGAAAATTGGCTTATTCCCACTCAATTGTGCCGGGCGGCTTCGAGGTCACGTCATACACCACGCGGTTAATGCCGGCGACTTCATTGATGATGCGGTTCGACATTTTCTCTAAGAGGTCATAGGGCAAACGTGCCCAGTCGGCGGTCATGGCATCATCGCTCGTGACGGCACGAATGATGATGGGGTGCCCATAGGTACGTTCGTCGCCCATCACACCCACAGAGCGGATATCGGCAAGAACGGCAAAGGCCTGCCAGATCTCTCGCTCGAGGCCCGCTAGACGTACTTCTTCGCGCACGATGGCATCGGCTTCTTGCAGAGTTGCCACACGCTCTGGAGTGACTTCCCCAATGATGCGCACGCCCAGCCCGGGGCCCGGGAACGGTTGGCGCCACACCATTTCGTCGGGAAGACCAAGTTCACTACCTAACTTGCGCACTTCATCTTTGAAAAGAGTGCGCAGCGGTTCAACCAATTTCAAGGTCATATCTTCTGGCAGACCACCAACGTTGTGATGGCTTTTAATAACAGAGGCAGTGCCATCGCTTCCGCCACTTTCAATGACGTCGGGGTACAAAGTTCCTTGCACCAGAAATTCTGCGTCGGTTACTCCACCAGTATTTTCTTCAAAGATACGCACGAAGAGTTCACCGATTGCTTTGCGCTTTGCTTCTGGTTCAATAACGCCCGCGAGCTTGTCGAAAAACTTTTCACCTGCGCGCACATGAATGAGTTCTATACCCATATTGCGCTCGAACATTTCGACTACTTGTTCACTTTCACCTTTGCGCATGAGACCAGTGTCAACATAAACGCATGTGAGTTGAGCACCAATTGCTTTATGAACAAGTGCCGCAGCAACTGATGAGTCGACACCGCCAGACAAACCACAAATTGCACGAGCATTTCCTACTTGTGCCCGAATTGCAGCCACCTGAGTGTCGATAATGGAATCCATCGTCCAGTTGGGAGTGCAACCAGCAAGCTCAATCAGAAAACGCTCAAGAACTTTTTGTCCGTACTCGGAGTGCACCACTTCTGGGTGGAATTGCACTGCCCACACTTTGCGTTGTGCATTTTCCATTACTGCAATCGGCGCATCGGGAGTAGACGCCGATGAAACAAAACCTTCTGGCAGGCGCGCAACAAAATCAAAATGGCTCATCCACACCGAATACTCAGATGGCAGGTCGTGCAGCAGTGTTGACTTCTCGCTATTTCGAGTGAGCAGTGCACGACCATATTCACCACGGCCACCTCGCGATACTTCGCCACCGAGTTGTTGAGCAATCAGTTGATGCCCGTAGCAAATACCGAAAATAGGAATGCCGAGGTCGTAGATGGCAGGGTCGAGTACTGGAGCACCGTCGACGTGCACACTTTTTGGTCCACCAGACAAAATGATGGCTCGCGGATTTTTCTTTTGTACTTCGCTCGCCGTGATGCGGTGTGGCACGATTTCTGAGTACACGTGGGCCTCGCGCACACGGCGCGCAATGAGTTGGGCGTATTGAGCCCCAAAATCGACCACTAAAACGGTGTCATAAGTACCAGACATCGCTATGACCATAGTTCCCGTTTGGCATCAGCACCCGTGCCGTGTGACGATGGCGGAGTGCCATCTGTCGCTCTACCCCCATCAGTATCTGCCACCACCTCGTACACCCTGCGCTTTCCCCAAAGTCACCCCGCCAACTCAGAGACACCCACCTCAGATCCGCTCTATACCTACGACATGGAGCGCGACCCGAGCGACTGTATTGGGCTGTATCCGAAGCCCGGATGTGGAAAAGCTCCGACTCAAGCTGGTGACCGTGGTGGGAATTTGCAGTACGCCACTTTCGGGCTCATCATTATTGGCCTTGCCGTTGTTTTCACCGTCATCTTTCGCAACGTGATCCGCGCCGACAAGCGCAAAGCAACCGAGGTCACTGACCCAAACCAAAAATGGTCACCTCGCGACTAGTCGACAGTGCCTCAGCCCACGATCGCCTATAACGTGGGGCACGCAATACGAATACAACTACAAACAACTCCTTGCGGGGTACGGGTGCAAGTCCCAACCGGCAGTCATAGTCTGCGAACCCTTTCACTTCGGTGATTGGGCCGAATTGGTGGAACTCCAATACCGACGGTCATAGTCCGGATGGGAGCAAGGTGGAGGCATGACAAATACTGCGAGCACGCCTAGCGTGCGCGACGAACAATTCATGCGCCGTGCACTTGGCACGGCGTTGCAGGCGCGTCTCATTTCGCGTCCTAACCCATGGGTGGGTGCCGTTGTCGTTGCTGCCGATGGTTCTACATATGAAGGTTGCACTTCAGCTGTGGGTGGGCCACACGCAGAAATTCACGCTTTGCGCCGAGCCGGCGAAGCTGCTCGTGCATCAACTCTCTACACCACACTTGAACCTTGCTCGCATACTGGTCGAACCGGCCCCTGCACCCAAGCCATCATTGACGCTGGCGTACAGCGCGTCGTTGTAGGAATAGTTGACCCCGACCCGAAAGTTGCCGGCACAGGCCTCAATGCTTTGCGTGCAGCTGGCATTGAAGTTGAACTTGGAGTACTTGCGGGCCAAGTGCACTCACAACTTCTCCCCTACATACATCACCGCACAACTGGCATGCCATTTGTCGTTCTCAAAATGGCAAGCACGCTCGATGGTAAAACTGCAGCAGCAAACGGCACTAGCCAGTGGATTACTGGTGCATCGGCTCGACAACGAGTTCACGAGTTGCGTGCAGAAAGCGACGCCGTACTTGTTGGTGCAGGAACTGTTCGCGCAGATGACCCCGAACTCACCGTTCGCGATGCAGAAGGAACGTCACCGCGA
>Ga0315909_10003656_pt1 | contig 18612 bp, 36 predicted proteins | sample LakEriMetagenome_11_FD_203527 | JGI IMG/M metagenome (GOLD analysis project Ga0315909, IMG submission 203527) | Freshwater fungal communities from buoy surface, Lake Erie, Ohio, United States - Buoy 2 MA125 | ecosystem: Environmental > Aquatic > Freshwater > Lake | place: USA: Lake Erie, Ohio... | reverse complement strand
TCCCAATCCATAGATGCCAAGACATCAGAACCAGCTTGTGCACTGCTGCACACCAGGGTTAATTCCGTGGGTGTACTAGTGAGACCATTACGTTCTAGCTGGAATGCAAACAATGCTTCCTTCAAGATATCAACAACAGTTGATCCTTGGTTGGAACCAGTGGCAAAACCACTGGCAAGAACACGTCCTGTGCCTAAAGTAAAGGAAGTACCTGTGATGTTGTATTCAACAGATGAGGTGGATCCCGTGGTATCCCATGAACCTGCTGTGGTTGTACCACCAACAATTACTTTCCAGTTGTAGTTTGAGTTGTTGGTAATACCCATAATTGATAACGCAGTCAAGATAACAATTGCATCAAGACGCGTTGACTTAAGACGAATAGAAATAACAGGATACTCAGTGGAGATATCTGTTAGATCACGCGGAGATGCGACTGGTGTTCCGATTGCAGACTGTGCACCACGTAATTCATACCCGCCTTCCGACAGTACGGTTGAGCAAACTTGTTTTAAAGTACTGCTGCTTACCGTAGTACCTACGTTAGTAATTTCATAACGTAACGGCAAAGATGCCGTTGTTATATAAGTGGATGTGATTAAGTTGGCGTGATGGAATGAATGACAATGGATAAAGGCTCCATTGATAACAAACCCTGCGCGTACGGTACCAAGACCAAGCCATTCAATATCAAACCAAAGGATTTGTGCTTTGCTGATATCAAGTGTGATGCCTGATTGCCCAGTGCCATCCAGTTTATCAATGTTCCAGTTGGCTTGTGCTACCCGTGTTTCAGCAACGCTTCCACTGACCGAACTACGTTCAACCAGTGTCGGCCCTGTGGTACCACTGACCTCTAGGTACATGCCATTAGCGGCACCATAATAACCAACTCGTTGCCGTAGATTTGCCTTTGCCGTATTCATGACAAAGGTGGACATAAACAGCAGAGATTTCCCTGGTTGATACGAGCAAACTTTGGTGGTCTCTCGAATGATTTCAGATCCAGATGTAGTTGTTACATTGAGATCAACAAGACCTTCATTTGCATTAAACGCATACGTACCACCAGCGCCACTAGACGTAGCCCACAAACCATTGTCGTTATAACGATGGCTTGAATCAAAGAGAGTCAGAGGTGCTGATACACGCGTACGTCCAAATGCATCCCCCGCCATACCAGCAGGTTGCACATAAACACTTGTCCCACTTGTCGTTGTTACTTCAAGTGGTTGGCCGCTACATGTCTGTACTTTTACAACTTCATATAAAAGTGTTTCACCCGACTCTCTATAAACTGGCATTTTATTTCTAGGTTTATTTTTTATCCTACAACCAGTTTAGTTAGTGATTTTTTTCATGGTTTTGAATTTTTAAACGGAGCATTTGCCAGTTAGCACAGAGGTGACCATAGTCTCTTGGCTCTGCTACCACAAGATCTTCTCCTTTGCAGATATCACAGTTACCTAGTCGCTGGTAAACAAAGTAACAAGATGGGCCTATGTATTGTTTACCGTTGTACCACACTCCATAAAGGCGGCCACAGTCATCACAGATCCACTGGGGAGCACCACGAAAACGTAGTGTATTGGCATTTCGACTAGGTGGCTTGATGTTTTCGCCAGGTTGTCCGGAGGTGTCCATAGTCTCTAGGTTCGGTAACAGTTACGTTTTCTTTTTTACATACACCACAAGTACCTTGATGACAAGTAGAACAACCCCCTTTAGGACCTACATACTCACCTTGTTTGTACCATGCACCGTACTTAACACCGCACTCATGACAGACCCATGATGGATACACTGGTTCGTAGCCAATAGACATTAGTTAATACCTTTAAGACAATCAACAAGTTGTTTGGCTTTTGTATACTCCTTTCCAACAAGATCTAAGTTTTCTTGCGCTGCAGCATAAAATGCTTTATACAGTTCAATGCCTGTTAACTCATTTGCAAATTCTGCAATTGTGTCTGCAAAATACTCTTGTGCTTTTTTCATAGAAGTTGTTTTAATGTACTCAGTTAGTTTTTCTTCTGTTGTGATTTGATTGGTTTCATTTTGTTTGTACCATTTTTGCCATTCTTGAATGGTATCAACGGGTTCGTTTTTGTCACTCATGGTTTCAAAAAAGACGTACCACTAGTGTGGCACGTCTAAGTACAAAAGTGTGTTCAGTGTAAACCTTAAGACATAACTGCTGGTTCAAGCTTGCCTTCTTCATAAAGACGGACTGCTTCTAGCATTTCAAAGTACCGATCACGCATGATGGGACCAGCTTCACGCAGGCAGAACTCTTCCCAAAGTCCTGTGTAAAGACCTACAACACCGGGTCCCCCCTTGGCACGACCAGAGCACTGATACATGTGGTCCATAAAATCAGCCTTGCGTTGTTCGGCTTTTACGTCCCAGCCTGCAAGGTAGTCTGTGTTCATGGTCATTCTTTGTCAGATGCAATGGAGGTATAGGTACTATAAACACCTGTGACCTGTGGCAGTTCAAACAAAAGGTCATGCAATTCATCTTGCAGAGCTTCTGCAATTTCTTCTGCGGTTTTACCGCCAAAAGAATTGTATTCAACTTCAAGATCCACCGCAAAAGATACGGTGAGCTTGGGCACAGGGATAGTTTTCATCTATCGAATTAAAGACTTGATTACCTTAGCAGTAATCAGCCTTTCATTAGACGTTCTAAAGACTGAGTTTGGTTTTGCTGGTAATAACCAAGTCGCTCTTGGATGATTTGATAGTAGTTGATGGCTGCATCAACCATCTCAGTTGGGTCCATCGATGACGCAAGGTTCTCATTAGCAAGCATTGCTGCAGTCAGCACGACTACAGAATGCTCCATCTTGGAGCCAATAATGGCAGAAAGCGGGGTTCCATCGTTGGTAAAACCAGCTATTAGTTTGTTTAATGCTGCATCACCATTCATGGGAACCCCGTGCTTTTTATTTATTGTAGAGCAGTTTACTTACCACCCTTTTCTTTCTGGAGGTAATACCAATAAGCATGAGACGCATTTTGGTGAAACCGTTTACCAAGCAAAAGTTTTAACTTCTTTTGCTCAAGGTCTTCATACTCATCCATGTGATAAGGGATGACAACACCATTTTCTTTAAGCATGTCAGCTTGAAGACAGTTCATCTCCAGTTGAAGCTCAAAGTCTTTTAAAGCATGATCATGACAGCTCATCTTGATGTGAGCATCTTCGATATCAATCGGTGCTGGAATCTTCTGGTAGAAGCTGTCCTGGATACTCGGATGCTGCCAGCTCCACCCGTGGTTCTCCAAAGATGCGCTTGGAGCGGACTGAATATTCTTGTTGGACTTTGACACCGGGTGGGAGTTGTTTTCCGTTTTGATAGGCATTGCGTATGGCGTCAAGGTTAGGGAGGACTTTAGTGGTTGTTTTAGGTTCGATCCTTTCGTCAAGGATTTCTCCTGACATTGAACGTAACACAACTCGCTTGGTTGTTGTGATTTCTTCTTCAATGCAATAATTTGCTCGCTCTTCAGTGTGCCAAAACTCTGGATCCGAGCTGATTTCGACGGTAAGTTCTTTCTTTTTAACAAGAGTAAACTGATAGTTACGGCCTGTGATTTTGTTGGAATCCTGGGGCAGGACCCGACGTAGATAATTTAACAGGCCTTTGAGCGATTTGAGTTGAGCCTCGTGGTGTTTTTTAGCCTGGGTAATAAGCTCACCTTCTTTTTTGATCCGTTCTAATGCATCTTCATGCGCAGCAATTGCATAGTAGATACGATCAACTTTTTCTGAGCGTAAGTTAGCACAGGCTTCCAGCTCAGCTTTAGCCAGCTCTTGGGACTCAGGAGTGAGAAGAGGAAGAGAGCGCTCCAGGGCACCATAGTGTTCGTAAAGTTTGATAACACTGAGTTCACCTAGCTTAGCTTGCGTGATTTGAGTCATGGTTTTGAGTTAGTTTTTTGATGAGTGCTTTGATATTTTTAATTGCTCTATGATCACTAGGACTAGTCGCAGTTACAAATTGAATGCCATAATCATTTCGAAACACAAGATGTTTTTTACTGCGTATTAATTTAAATCCATATTCATTAGCAAGAGAAACAATTTGTTTAACTGTTGTAGTTTTTTTCATAAACAATAAGATTGTATTTTATTAAATGCATAGGTCAATAAAATACCTGCTGCTGCCCAAAGCAAGTCTTTCATCACTGGAAGTACGGCGGCAAACAAAGATTCAAACATGGTGTGGTGTTGAGGTGGATGGTCAGTTTTACGTCATGACCAGGACGGCGGCCCTGCAAGGGTTATGCGCGGTCAGTCTACCAGAGTTTTGGCAATACCGTTGAGACCATTGGTGGTGGTTTCTACCAGTTTGCTGAGGTAGTCAACAAGCGCTTCGACTTTGGTATTAACTGATTGGACTTCAGCCATCAGCTCTTCCCTGGAAGGACTCAAGCCAAAGATGTCGTCATTCTTAATTGCTTCAGGGTTGTTTGCTTTTTGGTACCGGCGGCAATCATCATTGGTTGCATAAATACACTCTTGATATAGATCAAGAGTTGTTTTAAAATCCAATGCACCGGCTCCTTGATCTTTGAGAATCTTGCAAGCTTTTAGGTAAAGCTGACCAGCAAGCTTTATGTTGGTTTCAAAGAACTCTTCGTATTGTTCAGAAGAAAGTCCGTAGGTTTCAATTGACATAGCAACTAAGAGCATTGGTTAACGCATCAAGTATAAAGGATTTTTGATCTTCTTCACCAAGGTCTGTCCACCATTGGAGATCAGGATCCGTATTGTCCCAATTGATGTGAATGGTCATAGAACCATCCTCTTCCTCAATGCATTCAATTGTTAGTTTCTCGATTGAGTTCAGTTTCAACATGTCCAAGGATGACATTTTCTGCATAGGTTTCACAATCAGTTTTGATCTCTGCACCTAGTTTAATTAGACTCCAATAGGTGTCTTCATCAATCTCAAGGTGCAGTGCGTACTTGCCATTGGAAAGCATCATGGTTTTTTCAAATGGTTTTGCAATAAGACCCATTGCGTAGTCATATACGTCAGATGTTAAGCCATAATCAATGGATAGCGTCATTGCTTCTTGATAGCAGACTTGAGTTGTGGCAATGCAGTACCAGGGAATGGGACGTAGCCCGCATCCATCATATTGAAAAACAGATCCCATGCATCATGCTGCGTAAAGATCTCCTTTGGTTTGTAGGTACGCCAATGACTTAACGGGGCTTGTGCCCCTGAGTTTGTATACAAAAGTACAAAACGTCCATCACTGATGTGATCAACAGGTGGCGCATACCACCATGCAACACACTTCTCAGGCGTACCACTGGGGCTAGCATTCCGTGCATCCGTGCGCTTGCATAGCAGCTCACGATATTTGTTGAACCAACTCAGGTGGATGCACCAGGGTTTAAATCCTGTGATTTCGGACGCAAAGTCAGATACGTTGCTGAGCTGACGCTGATACGACCCACACGAACACCAAGGTTCAGCCACGACAGGTGTGGACTCGTCAGCCTCCATGTCGCGGTCAAAGTCAAGGGGCCGATTCGGAAGCCGCAATCCGTCTGGTGCAACCAAATGCCCAAGATCCGTTTGATCGGACTGGAGGAGGTGCAAGACTTTGTTGGTGTCTGATACATGTATAAATTTGTCAGCCCAATGCGCCTGAAGTTTTGCATTGGATGTTAAGTGTCCGAGTGCGTGCGAGTAGTTCCAGCCCTTAAACAATACATAAGCATTGTTGTGCCATACACTAGGGCCACGATAATTAGGACCAAGATACGAAAAGAAATCTTTGAGACGTTGAGTATAGTCAGTAAACGCAACCTTTATTACTTCCCTTGCATATACCTGCTCACTACCATCAGTACGCACCACAATACAATTATCATCTCGCAAATAAATGCCACTGATTTCGGAGTCATCAAACCCCTGGTACGCACGAGAAATGTTTGTACGTGTGTAAATAAGTTTTTGAGCAGCGTTAAGTTCGGTGTTGAGTTGAGTTGACATTGTTTTGATTTGGAGTTAGATGAACAGATCCGGTTCGTCAGAGGAACCAGATTTTTGTTTTTGTTTGGATAGGGCATCCCGCCTTGCGGCTTTGCCCATCTTATAGGCACCATAAGCAGCAGCGCCTAGCACGACAGGATTCGACACACAAAGAGCAAAGAGCCCACCGACAAGAAAGGTGAGGCTACCGCTTTTGATAGCAGCTTTGTCTTCTGGTTTCATGATGGTAATCCTTAATACAAACTAAAAATCAAGTTAGTTGTTTACTGCAGAAGTACAATACTCTTAGACAATTTAATAAGCATGTTGCAATTTGAGATGTCACCAGAAGATATGTTCTGGCAAGAAAAAACAATTCGATCTATTAATGAATGTAATTCAATAAGTGAGCTAAAAGAAATGGCAACCCTCTTAGTGAAGATTGCCACGATGCGTCAAGTTGCAATCAAAGGTTTAGTCAGTGATGCAATGGACCTCATGAAAGAAAATTACTCTCATGAGGTCCACAAACAATCACAGTGAGTCGTCCTCACCTGTCATTGGATCGCGTGCAGGCAATGCCTTCACTTCAACCGAATCACTGGTACGAGACACGGGCAGAATTTGCACACCGTCTTTGATTCCGTAAGCACCGCCAAGCTTTTGTGCATCTTGCCGTGCATGTTGATTGATGTAGTCATCAAACATCTCTTGCATCTTCCATGTTGATTCACGATCTTCATCGGGAATCGACAGACGACTCAGAGATTCAACGGCTGCATCTTGAGAGCTGTAATCAGGAATCTCAAAAGATTCAATTGCACAAATCTCTACGTTATTTGCACCACGCATCTCATTAGCAAGCACAGGTGCAAACACAGTTGTGGCATAAAACTTTTCGTTAAATGCCAAAGGAACTTCAGAGTCCAGTGCTTTGCTCAAGCACTTAGACATTTCCTTTTCATACATCTTGACCTTGTCGCTGACATCAGTACCATTCAATCCTTTCAAGGTAAGAACCATGGGGATCTTATGGGCACGCTTGTTGTCTTGCGTCAAAACATAAACAAGATACTTGGTGCGCACACTGTACTTACGTTTGTACATATTCCCTTTGCTGTTCTCAAGATCAGCGGCAAGACGATCGTTCTCAAACATCTGCTTGACCTCTGGATCTTCAAAGGTACCAATCGTCTGGCGCATACCAGAAGTTTCTTCTACCATCAGTGGAGAACGCAACAGGATCTGGAGACGAGGCTCAACAAAGTTCAAGCCTTCTTCAATAGAAGTGTTTGGAGCCATACCAAAAGTTTGCTTGTAACCCCAGATGACTGAGCCTTTAGCAAACTCATCTTCAGTTGCAGTCCAACCACAAGTATCCAGATCGGTTTTGCGTACAAACCAACCACGTACTTTAGATTTGTTTAATGGTTGAATTGTGACAAGGTTTTGGTAACCAGATACAAATTCTTTGGACTGGAACATCCGGAAGGAGTCAAGCCCACGTGTAGCAAGAGCAGACGTTTTTTTCGTAGTCATTTTTTTGAGAGTTTTCAGAGAAGGGGGAACAGATGTTTCTGATTCGAATTCATCCAGCCATTGATCAGTCAGAGGGTCAAGCGGTGTTTGTGTCATGGTTTGTTCGTAGTAAACAGTGAGCAGTTTAACGTCATGCTTAGGACGGATGATTAATCTGAATCAATAAGATCATCTTGTTGAATGGGAAGTTTTAAAGGTTGTTGCGTTTCAAAATACATCTCAGCCCTTTCTTGCATCACTTCATAGATAGAAGATTCGCAATAACCACAGCCCTTCAAAAAATCAATGATGCGACAAATCACATCATCAGCAATAACTCCTTTGAATTCATGTAGGACTTTTGAATCTATATCTTCGTAAAGAAGAATGAATTGGTCATGTGTCGTTGTCATTGTTTTTTTCGTAGTAAGTGTCGCGAGCTAAAACAAAAATTTCACCTACGTGAAAAGCAACCAATGCAAGCTGTGCAAGCTGAACTCCAACTTCATCTTTTTCATCAGTCACATCAATATCATTGAGGTGATCCATGAAAAATTCGTAGGCAATTGCATCCAACAAAGTCATGTCTTTGTTGTCGTCTAGTGCAATATTTAATGGCATAGATCAAAAAGGTGGTTCATCAGAATCAAAGTTGGGCGCACTGCCGTACTGACCAGGGAGATCAGGCAGTCCACCACCAGAGGTTTGGGTCCATGGATCAACAGCTTCTTCAGCGGTCTTACCACCCCACAGGCTAGCAACATTATCTGTTGATGCCACGGTTGTTTGCGGTACCACAGATTTCGGTTGAGACTCACCTGACTTTGGAGCCAAGGTCATCTGCACCAGTTGAATCTTGGTAAGACTTTTGCGTTGTTGTGTTTCTTTATCTGTCCATGCGTCGGTAACTAGGCGACCACGAATTGTAATACCTGTTCCTTTACGCGTAAAGTTAACAAGAAGTTCAGCTTGATTTAACTTATCTTGTGCGGTGTTAATTGCATAGAAGTTAAACAGATCAGCTTGATTACGACCAGTGTTAACAGAGATAGTTTGATTGGCAATCATTAAACCATCTGCTGTTGTTTTAAAGGCACGCGCATCTTCTTGATCAATATCCTTAATGCAACGACCCGTCAAGATAACGTCGTTGAAGACAGGGAATGCTTCAGTAACTTGAGCAGTAATTCCTCCATGGAGCGAGTACGCTTTTGATTCGAGATCAAACCGTAGCTTGGAGCCGTGAATGTAGATACGTGTTCCTTTAACAAATTGTTTGAATTTGTCACAGGCTTTCCCGTAAACATGAAGGGTAAGAATTGTTGGGGCTTTGTTACCTACAGGCGGAAGAACAACTTCAGCGCAGAGGTTGGATGAGGTTGCACTGGTATATACCTCACGAGGATTCTCGTTAAGGATTGCGCAAGCATCAACGTAATTCATAAGATCAGATGTGAAGTGTTAAAGCAGTTTAACGTCATACTTAGGACGTGGTTTTAGTGCGTTTGGCTCCAGTTGGATCCTACCCGAGAGTCACCTTCAATAAGGCAACGAAAGCCAAAGAATTCCTGTGCTTGGGGAAAGGCAAGCATAGCCTGCTCCTGGATAGCGGTTGTGTACTTGGGGCTACAAACTAATTGAACTTCATCATGAACCATCAAGACTTGTTCCCACCCTGCCCCATGGGGCAGAGTAAGGGCAGACTCAATATTGTTATGAATGTTAACAACAACTTGTTTCATAAGAATTGCACCTGCTGATTGCAACAGTACGTTCAATCCTTTAAATGCTGAACGACAATGCAAGATACGTTTATCCAATCCAATTAAATAACCACGCGTTCCAATATTATTCTCAATTTGTTGTTTAAGTTTTTTCAATGCAGGCAATCCTTTCATGAATGAATCGATTGCAGTTTTCCCTAGTTTACGCAAGACTTCTTCATTTTTTTCATCCGGATCAATAATGGTACCTGCTTTTACAGCACCACATCCATACAACATTCCATACAAAAGACGTTTACTAATATCCCTGGTAGGCACACCAAACAAATGTTGATTGATTGTATGGATATCTTCTTCTGGATTAACAACAAGTTTTGAATATTCACCGTTATCCCATAGAGCCAGATAACCAGCAAGACACCGCAACTCCAATGCTTTGGCATCAATACCAATCATGTCCCACCCTTGTGGCGCATGAAAGAGTTCACGGCATTCTTTACCGTAAGGTGAATACCCCGCTGGAACTTGACCCATATTGGGGTAGCGGTGAGCACAACGACCAGTGATACAACCAGAAGTAACAACGTCACCGTGCATTCGACCAGTATCATGATTAACCAACTTGAGCCAAGCGTTGTTGCCATCAGCAATCTGACCAAGACGTTTTTTGATTAACATGTATTCTGCCAAAGGTTTGGCCTCTGGATAAGGAAGCTTCTCTAATACTTCATCATCAATACTTGGATTTCCTTTCTCAGTTGTTTTTTCTGGTTGCCATCCGTACTTACTTTTAAGTCGATCAATAATCTGGTCACGAGATCCAGGATTGAACTCTTCGAGTCTGGTTTTTTCAAAAGGAACTCCTTTGACGTAACCACGTTTAGTGTTATTAACTTTTGGTACAAACCAAGACTTATGTTCAATTGGCGGAAAGATTTCTTTTAAATGTGATTCAAGTTGTTCTTTCTTTGCTCGCAGATCATCCACGAGATCAAGACATGCATCCACATCAAAAGGAACACCTGCTCTAATTTGTTTGTTAATTGCAAGAGCAAAGTCGTGCTCAAGTTTAAAAGCGGGTTCGGGATAATTTTCTTTGCTGATGTGGCTCCAAAGTTTTGTAGTAATTGCAACGTCCTGCTGGCAGTATTCCAGCATTTCTTGCGAATACTCTGAGAAGTCTTTGAAGCTGATCTTGTGATCGGCCAAGCGCCATCCCCAGGTCTTAAGTGATGCAGATCCACGCAGCTCCTTTGGAACTTGCGGATATTGTTCGATGTCAAGGTCATAGAGTTTTTCTTTAGGCCAGATCAATCGTGTGCAGACAAGTGTGTCAATAATACGTGCTTTGCAGTCAAATGAATGCAGCTTTTGCAGAACAGGGCAATCGTAAAAAAGAATATTGTGCCCAATCAAAACATCAGCGGTTGCCAGATGAGCAATAGCATCAGTAATGCGATCAGGCCCATAGCTAAAAGTTTGGTTGGCTGTAATGTCATGAATTACAATGCAGTGGATTTTGGTGACCTTATCATAAAGCCCATCGCTCTCGAGGTCAAAGACAAGGTACCGATCATTTGCGGAAGCGGGACTCATCTTGAATTGAGAGTTCTTTACAGGCAAGGTCTTCATCATTGTCATTAATCCAAGTCAAGATCTGTTGTGCCCCTGCCCTATACGGATGGGAAAAGATCTTGTTCAAAGCTACATCAGAGTCTAGTGGAATGAGTTCAAATTGATTGGTTTCTTTGTTAGCGGTGATGGCATGTGGCGTGCCCCACCGCCAACAAGCAATAACGTAACTCATGGGATCAAGTAAAAGACGGATGCATACTATCCGATTTCACCTGATCCGCAAGAGGCTACAGATTTATTTCCTGTTTTTGGTACTGTAACCAACAAACTTGCCTTCTTTCTTTCGTTGCGTTATCGCTTTCATAGCATCAGACCCAGCCCTTTGGGAGCCATGAACCAAGAGTGCAAACGGTTTGTCACCAAGACAGTGGCTGTCATCATGATCTATTTGCAAACCACGTTCTGCTGCTTCTTCTTCTGTGTAAACCACATAAGCAATGCGCTGGAATACCTCGGGATACTTGGGAATCAGGTAATCAAGAGTCCCACCTTGCGACGCAGTGAGATAGAAGTTAGGTGGGATGATGTCTTTAAGGTTCAGCCACATGCCAAGCGACTTGGTATAGCTATAGAACTTTTGATGTGGACGTTCTTGAGCAACCATAATCCATGCACGCATGTAATTCTCTGTCCAGTAGTCACCTGATTCATGGATACGAATCAGTTTCTTAGCCGGTTGCATCAAGAGTGATAGGTCGATCAGATCATGAAGCAGCTTGGCCTGGTTACCATTCATGTGAATGGTCTCACGCAGTAGATCCCAGTTGTGCCAACGAGCTTCTCGTACTGTAGGTCTGGTCTCTGCCATGGCAGCAAAGCAGCGATACTCATCTGCTTCTGTGCCAGTGAACTGAGGTAGGTCCATGATCTTACCTGTGGTGCGATCAGCCATTGTCTTGCATACACCAGCGTGCGGACATGCGTATCCTGCTGGGATGTTGAAGATCAGACGGTTCTTAAGCTTGCCGTTACCTGTGGAAAACTTGAGGAGTTTCATGGTGTTGAATTGAATGATAAAAAAATTAATGAGTAGTTTAAGGACATACTTAGGTCCATTTTTTGTTCGGGAATTTTAGTTGATCGGCTACTGATGGCAGGACACAGAACAGGCTTTATGTTCATCAACGCGAACAACACTTGGGTTAATGCGTGCGATGCTGAACAACTAGAGGGTCTGACTACTGGGCTTCAAGCTCGTCGGCAATGGCGAGCAACTCGTCCGCGTCGCACTCCCATACCTCGCGACCATATACATCGTGGCCATGATGCTGTTGCGTATGGGCTACAGCAGCACGAAGGGCGGCGGCAAGCCAGTGGTAACGGTGGTTACCTGTAGGTGTTTCAGGTGCGTTGTCATAAGCCCACGCAACTGCCCTTGCAGCGGGTGAAAGTTTAGTCATAGAAGTGATGTTGACTAGGAGGGCAGGGATTCAATAGCGCGGCGAATTTGAGACAGGTCACATCCCATGCCGTGCATAGCCAGATCTGCATTGAGCGTATCTAGCTGCAGTAGCGCCTTTTCCTTTAAGCTCAGCGGCTTTGGGCGTCTGGCGGCGCGGAGATGTTGATGCACAGTCTTCCAGTCGTTTTTGACCAGCCACTCACAGCACGCCTCCAGCTCCTGATCGCTACCCCAGCGCACAGCCTTGTCAACAATGAACAGCTCATACGCCCAAGACTCATCTGAGGGTTGGACTGGGCTTTGAGTTGCCCACTGCTGAACCAGCTCAAGCGGTGGGGTAATTTCGTTAGTCATTGTTCAATCCAATGATTTTCAAGACGGTGTACAAGAGCCTGCAAATGTGCTTCGAGGGGTGTCGCGTAGCGACCAACGAAGACTTGCTTCTTTGATGCTGGATGTATGTACTGAGCGGCGTAATGGCCGCGAGAGCGGTGGACATAACGGTAATTAACCGCACCCAGGACTCGCCTATTGGAAAGATTGCCCGATCTCGTGGTCCAGCGTAAGTTGCTGACTGCGTTATTCCATGGGTTACGGTCAATGTGGTCAACTTCTGTACAACCTTTCTCAGGATAAATTCCGTTCAAATACAAGACAAGGTGGCTGGCTCTGTATCTCTTTCCGTTTAGCTGAACTTTATAGTACCCAGTACCATAGCTGTAACCAGCCACCATCCCAGGCTTTACTTTTCTCGACGTTGTTTTAATCCAAACAAGACCACTGGGGCTGTCTGGGTCAAGCGCAAGGTAGGAGCGTATGTAGTCCAGCTCGTTTTCGTGTTCTTGAGTCATTGTTGAACCTCGTAGTGTGTAGAACTAATCTGTGGTTGTGTTACGGGATGAACGACATCATATACAGCAACGGTCATATACTTTCCGTATAAACCGCTACAGAATAATGACTCTTACATACCGTGGTGTCAAGTACGAACAGGAGGATCAGGCCAAGGCGGACAAAGCCTGGTGGAACTTAGCCCACCGTCCCTGGCTCTGCTTGACGTACCGTAACATCTGCTACTTTCCATACGTCACTGGAGGTCAAATCAAATGAACAAAGCACTGATCGTTTACCTGGTAGACAAACGGAAAAAGCTGACACGCAAGGATGTAGAGTCCAAGCATGCCGTAAGCGAACTAAAAAAACAAAGCGCCGCGACCTTCTGATCGCCACTTGTCTAGCTCATCTTCTTGTGAATCGGGTTGATAGGGTGGCATTAAGTTGCCATCCTTATCAATAATCCCTGCATTCACAAGAAATTCTTTTGCTTTTTCTGGTTCACTGTACTTCTCAATTAGTTGTTGAATCTGTTGAGAACATAGCTTCTCCGATAATGGGGAATTGTTCACAGAAGATTCGCTTGATTTCTCTTGCGATTTGTTGGTGTTCAAGTTGGGTTCCATTGGAGCAGCGAAGATCAAGGTAGTGCACCCACGACCTGAGGGTACCGTTCATAAAGAGACGTGTCTGTGTCGAAAGTGGCAGGATCGACCTGGCACATTCCTTGGCAATACCATTGCTTACCATCTCGCGATACAAGTGCTCTGCATTTTCATACAGCTCACTGATACGTCGATAGTAACTAGCAACAAGATCAGCAGATAAATCATCAATACTGTTCTGCCGATTCTTTTGATCTTGCCGACGTAGATGCGGAATAACAGCTGAGCCAAGCGCACTTGTGTCCGCATAGCGCTGACTAAATTCCTGGAACGAGAAGGAACGATGACGCAAAATCTGTGGTGAGATTGCACGTGTTGTTTCAATCTCAACGCACATATTTGCCATCTCAAATGGTGACCAATGCTTGTGCTTGATCAAATACCTGAGAAGGCGCGGCGCTGTATCCATGTTGTCTTGATTACTGGGTGCAGAAACTCTTGCCATTCGCGTAATCATTTCCTCTGCATTGGGCGTTGCCCAAACAAGTTGTACGTTCATGAGCACTTAAGGAAGTAATGCCAGCGAGATGTAGGATCAGTGTAACGGATAACACTGCAGTTTTCGTATTGATCTACAACAGTAAACTTCTCTATTGGTTTACTGTTGTTACTGAAAATTGCATAGGTCATAACCAAAAAGAAAACAATGCCAATAGACCAAGCAATACTTTGGATAATCATTTGAGTGCGATGATCCATATCATTCACCAGGGACAAGGACTTCTTTTGTTAGGCGTTCCAGTTCTGACACAGGACAGATACGTGCAGTGGCGTGTTCAGTGGGGCTAGGCAAATGATCCCAACGCACAAGCAAGAACTTTTGACTGGCACCACGGGAGTTGTTTTTGTAGTTGATACCAACTACTTCACCATAGCGCTGGCTCCTGTACTGAGAGATACGTTCTCGTGTTTGTTGATTGTTTGTGTAAATTCCATGGGGCTTGGGACGTTCAGCAACACGATCACCAATCTTGTAATCAAATTGACGTTTAGTTGTCATTGTTAAGAAAAATGAATGCGCAAAAAACCAGGTAGACGTTTCATCTTGTCTTGGCCACGACTATGCTTTGCAGCATCAGGTGGTAATTCAACCTCCAACGTAAATGTTTTGTACCCACAATCACTACATTTGCGTTGTCGCAAAATAGTTTCTGCGGTATCTCGATGGGTGCGATCAACGTCAAAACGAGATGAATCACACTTAGCACATCTCATTGTTGTGAATTAGATAGGTTCAAAGAATGAAGTAACTCAAGACAGTTAACAGGACCCATGATTTTAAATGCGTCCACAATTAAATCTTCCTGTTTTTTAGGAAGTTGGTAGTAATCGTACAGAATTTCTTCTGCCCGATCAAAATTGTCATAGCTACCAGTCAACGTTTCAAGTACAGATCCAGGCATGTTATCAACCAAGGTTGTAACAATAACCTGCTGCACTTGAGGCCAGGCTTGTTCTGGAATTAATGCAATTGTTTTGTCAACTAAATCAAGATCAATGAGTTCAGATGTCATAGAGAAAGACCCCCGCTTGCGCAGGGGCCAAACATTCCGTGGTGATCTTAGGCTGGTTCTGCGCTGGTGTCTACTACAGGGCTGATGATCCCTGCATCTTGTAACTTATTGAGCATGCCGACCATAATGGACGCATGTGCTTGCGTCTGATCCATGAAGTGCTTAGCACGCTCAGGGCTAATGACATGGATGTTGCCATTAGGTTCCACGTACTTCCAGCTTCCATCGGGCTGTGGATCCCCTTGGAGCGCAAGACGCTCAGAGTTATGGACGTACCTCAGCTCAAGGTTGTGATAGTCCTGTAGGCCATCGTGGCTGGTCCAGGTAGCACCAATGTTATAACGCTTATCTTCATCAGAGTAAGCATGAAACTCAGGGATAAGATGTTTGAAGGCAGCAAAAATTTGCATGGTGTGAAATGAATAGATGGGTTGGTGCAGACAGAGAGACTTGAACTCTCACGACCTATGGCCTACGGATTTTAAGTCCGTTGCGTCTACCTATTCCGCCATGTCTGCATCACTTGGACTTACGTCAATTGAATCTGACTGCCAAGTGTGATCTTGAGGTAGGACTTCCATTCCGTAAGTCCAGCTATCGTAGTCATCCTCATTACGAGGATCATCTTCGATCAGGATGTACTGCGGAGAGTTGTCGTGAATGTACTCGCCAAGATTAGCGAGTGCCATAGCAAGCAGTTGTTCTTCTGTATGTGTTATGTCTCTATGTTCATAGGGTTGATCTGTGTGTTTAGTGAATGGTTTCATGGTTAAACAGGTGCCCCATTGACGAGGATAGGACACCTGTGCTGTGGCTTCAGCTATCAGATGCTAGCTGTTTTTCACGAGATTGCAAGGCTTCCTTGAATGCTGTGGAGTACTGCTCATGTTGATCAACAGACAGGCGCTGGTTCGCTACGCCAGCAATCTGTACGACGTTCATGACACCCATAGATACATCCAGTTGGATGGTGAAGGTGGGCTTACCATCAATCATGCAGAGCACAATAAAATGCTTGCGTTTCTTGATATCATCTGCATAACGTCCTGCAGAACCCACACAGTTGCGGACTGCTTGTCCCCACTGTGCCAGCTGGTGTGTATCAACAGGCTGGAAGAATGTCCAGTCACTGCCGTCTACGTTGACCTTGATCGGAGTAGGGAACAAATCCTGGTGCAGGACTTCCTTGCGGTTGGTTATCTTCCATGCTTCGGCTTGCACGTAGTCATGGAAGTCAGGCATACGCCAGCGCTTAGGTACTTCTAGTTCCTTGCCATGCTCCAAGACACGCATGATCATGGAGAAGGTATCATTCATTTCAAAGAATGATTTGACGTGGTAATCATAGTCACTGTATGAACTGCGATGAGAGGTAGGTTCTGCCTCATTAAACTTACGCAGCATGTTGAAGAACGATGCAACAGGCATGTTGGTGCGTAGCCATTCAACAAGACGTTCGTCATACCTCAGGTTATTCAAATTGATACAACGCAGTTCATTGAAGTAAGTACGGTAGTGATCAATAGGGCAGTCAGGCCAGATACGAATAATGAATTCAATAGAGTTACAGGTCTGCTCAAATTCCTTGAAGCCATACTTAATAGCTTTGCGTTGTGTATTTTCTGGATTGTTGTACTCAGCAGTTGAACGATCAAGCATTGCTTGAAGCTGCTTCTTGATATACGGAGTAATAATGATTGCTTCAGTCTTGGTTAAACATGTACCGTAAGAAGAATAACCATAGTCATTCTTCAGTAACTTAGATGTTGCAATTAAGTTATCAACAGTGAGTTGATACTTGGTTTTATCAGGTATAGGCTTGCTAAAGAATGCAGGCATGTCTAGTGCATCAACGATGTTGTTGCAACGCAAGCGATCAAAGATACTACGACAATCACTCCATTGAGGAATGGTTGTCATCAGCTGTGATTCAAACGCATTGATTGCTTCGTTGATATCACGAGTCTTTTGGTAGTAGCTAGCAACACCCATGGCATGCCAGTTGCGACCGTCTTTGCCATTAATAATATCTTGCTTAGTTACTGTTACAGAGTAAGTAAAGACCTGTGCACCACGACCAATGGCGTGTTCAGTGCATTGGTCTTTATTATTCCAGATGCTGTTAGGTACAGTCTTGGCAGCAGCAGAGGTGTTCTTGAATGCATAGGCGTAGCCATAAATATAATCTTCACCACGTTGCGGAAGCCATGCTGCGTACCAGCATTGCTCAAAGTGATAGATAACAGCAATAGGTACAGTGCGTGCTTGTGAAGTTGCTACGTCCACAAGCTTGGTAAACAAACGAAAACGCCCTGGTACTAGCTGAGAGTTGATGTAGTCAATTGCATCCTGCTGGTAACTAGAGCGCAAGACATCTTCAGGAATCAGATGAGGGATGTTACCAAGTGGATACTTAGCTTTCTTGGTAGCTTTCTTGGGTTCGTTATCCTTAGCCAAAGCTTTGAGCTTTGGATCATAAGCAAGAAGTTCTTGTTGAAGGTTAGAAGGGAGTTGGAATTGCATGAGTTGAATAAGTAAAAGGAATGGGCAGTTTAACGTCATGTCCAGGACGTAAGATCAATTGTTATCTTCTTTTGATGCTAAATTTTCGTATTGAGCTTTAATTTCTAAAGACACTCCTGTTTCATCAAACTCTTCTGGTGCAACCGCTTTAAAACAAAGATTGTTACTTCCATCAAGTACAGGAAGAAACGCGCCAATCATTACTCCTCGATACATTGTTGCTTGAAAAGCCAACTCTTCAAGTTGCTTGGCTAACATAGTCATTTCTTCAGAGCCAGCTATTGATAACTCGTTGTCATCTTGGAACATTAGAAACAATCCAGCAGCTTGAAGAAAACAAAGCTCTTCATTGTCATTAAATGGATCACCTTTATCTAGAAGTTGTCTTGCTGCAATTAAAGCATCTGCTCTTTTCGCATTAGGATCGCGTTGAATAAACTGAGGCATTGAATTGAATAAGTAAAGGGAATGGACAGTTTAACGTCATATCCAGGACGATGTGTTAAATAAACAAAGGTTTACTTAACAGGTTAGTTAAGGCCGACTTCTTCGTAGACTTCATCCAGTAACTCATCAGGATCAAAGTATTGATCGAGAGTGTACGTACCAGTTGGTGTTATAACTGGCATATGTTTAGCAAAGCCAGTTGCCAGGTAGATCCTACCCTTGGGACCACGTAGTACAAAGTACCAACGTTTGAATTCAATTGAGAAGCCAATCATTCGTCTGAGGTGTCAACGAGTTGCCATTGAGGATCGAGGTGATCAAGATAGCTGCAGAAGCCATCTTCGTCAAGAGG
>Ga0315909_10003652_pt1 | contig 18616 bp, 15 predicted proteins | sample LakEriMetagenome_11_FD_203527 | JGI IMG/M metagenome (GOLD analysis project Ga0315909, IMG submission 203527) | Freshwater fungal communities from buoy surface, Lake Erie, Ohio, United States - Buoy 2 MA125 | ecosystem: Environmental > Aquatic > Freshwater > Lake | place: USA: Lake Erie, Ohio... | reverse complement strand
GTGGCGGGACACGCGCACTGAGGCGGAAGATGAGGTGGCACGCATCATTGCCCACAAGGACGAGGTCGCCAGCAGTAACTGGCTGCGCGGCCTGAACCTCGAGAGCGGCTCTTTCGACCGGTTTACCCTGGACATGCTGACCTTGGGGGCAGGCGCCTACCCGGTCATCGGCACGGCCGAGGACGTGGCGAACCAGCTCGGGGAGATCCATTCCGCAGGCCTCGACGGCGTGCTCATGGTCTTCCAAGCCTACCATCGCGACACGCTGCGTTTTGCGCGCGAAGTAATGCCCTTGCTGCGCGAACGGAGCATCGTCGACAGTCACAGGGAACCTGCGCCCACGCAGGATTCGTCAATCACGCGAGGAGACTGACCATGCCCATGATGCTCGAAGGCATACGCGTACTCGACTTCACGCAATACGTGGCGGGCTCGGGTGTGACGCGACTCATGGCAGAGCTCGGGGCGGAGATCATCAAGGTCGAAATCGCGCCGGTGGGAGATCCGGCGCGTCTCATCCCGCTCATCAAGAATGGCCGCAGTGCCTATTTCGTACAGCAAAACCGCGGCAAGCAAAGCCTGTGCGTGGATTTCAGCAAGCCCGAAACCCTGGACCTGCTGCGCGAACTCGTTCCCCACTGCGATGTGGTGGTGGAAAACTTCGGCCCCGGGGTGCTCGAAAAACGCCAGCTCGACTACCCCCATCTGCGACGCTTGAACGAGCGCCTGATCATGCTCTCCGTGTCGGCCTATGGGCGTGAGAGCCCGCTCTCCCACAAGACCGGGTACGACTGGATCATCCAGGCTTTCGCGGGCTTCATGCACATGACGGGGCCGCGCGACGGCCCGCCGCATCCCATCGGCCTGGCCCTGCTGGATGTGAACGCCTCGGTGCACGGATTCGCCGCCGTCGGCATGGCCTTGTTCCATCGTGGGCGGACTGGCGAGGGTCAGTACATCGATCTGTCGATGGTGGACGCGGCCTTCCACATGCACGATCTCAACGTGGCAGGGCCGTCGGTGGATCCGGACTTCAAGCCCCATCGCATGGGTAGCCATCACGATCTGATCTTTCCCTTCGGCGTCTTCAAGGGCCCCACGGGCTATCTTTGCGTGGCCGCCCTGCAGCTGCAGTGGAAAAACCTCTGTGAATGCATGGGCCGACCCGATCTCGTCGATGACCCGCGCTATGACGACGGACTTAAGCGCGCCCAGCATCGGGATGAACTGATCCCTGTGGTGGAAAACTGGATGGCAAGCCTCGGCAGCAATGAAGCGGTGCTGGAGGCGCTCGACCGCCACCGGGTCCCGGCAACCGCAGTCATGAGTCCGGCAGAGGCGCGCAATCACCCCTACTTCAAGGCCCGTGGCACAGTGCGGACGGTCGAGGACCGGCTGCTGGGGGCAGTGGACATTCCGGGCTACCCCTTCCGCTTCTCCGCCCAGCCGTCGCTGCCTGATCTGCAGGCGCCGCTGCTCGGCGAGCACAATGCGACCGTGCTGTCGCGCGTGCTGGGCTACGCCCCGGAGCGGATCGAGGGGCTGGTAGGCGGTGGCGTACTGGTCAGTCGGGACTGCTAGAGCCCGGGCATCACGCCTCTCGGACGCGCGTCGGCAAGATCGTGCGTCGCCCGGCCGGAATCTTTTCGAGTCGGGCGGGAACTTCATCGCCTTCGCGAAGTCCCATTGCCCTTCATGGGCAAGCGGGCCAGCAAGAGCCCTCATGCCTCATGACGGGGACATGCATCGCCGAACAGCACACATCAGGGATCCTCATTCATGACGACTGCCACTACCAGCGCTACTCTTGGCCGTGATCTCACCGCAGGGGGGGTCGTATTTCTCGTCGCGGTTCCCCTGTGCCTCGGTATTGCACTGGCCTCGGGCGCACCCCTTATCTCCGGGCTGATCGCCGGTGTCGTCGGCGGCATCGTGGTCGGCTTCCTCAGCGGTTCCGCCATCAGTGTGTCCGGCCCCGCTGCCGGCCTCGCTGCAGTGGTCTTGGCCCAGATCACCGAGCTGGGCTCCTTTCCGGCCTTCCTGCTGGCGGTGGTGCTAGCCGGGGCACTCCAGCTGGTGTTCGGGGTCCTCGGCGGTGGCGGCCTCTCCAGATTCTTTCCGACCAACGTCATCAAGGGTCTGCTCGCGGCGATCGGCCTGTTGCTGATTCTGAAGCAGCTTCCGCACCTCGTCGGCCACGATGCGGATTGGCAGGGTGACTCCGCCTTTCAGCAGCATGACGGGTCGAACACCTTCTCCTCCATTCTCCTTGCCGCCCGCGCCCTGCTGCCCGGAGCCGCCCTGGTGGGACTGCTCTCGCTGGCATTGCTGCTGCTGTGGGAGAAGACGCCCATGCTCAAGAAGAGCGTGTTTCCCGCCCCCCTTGCGGCGGTGCTGGGAGGCACCCTGATCAGCGAACTTCTGCGCGTCATGGGATCAGCCTGGGTGATAGATCCGTCGCATCTGGTCAATGTTCCTGTCATCGGACAGGACGTGAGCTGGACCGGCATCCTCACCTTCCCGGATTTCAGCCGCATCACGGACAGTGCCGTGTGGGTGGCAGCCGCGGTGCTCGCGATCGTTGCCTCGGTCGAGACCTTGCTGAACCTCGAGGCCACGGACAAGCTCGATCCGCTGCGACGTGTCTCGCCGCCCAATCGGGAGCTGCTGGCCCAAGGGACCGGCAACGTGCTCTCGGGCTTGCTGGGCGGGCTGCCAATGACTTCGGTGATCATTCGCAGTTCCGTCAATGCGATGGCCGGAGGACGCACCCGTGTGTCCACAATTTTCCACGGCGTGCTGCTGCTGGGCAGCGTCGCCCTCCTGCCTGAACTGCTGAATCGTATCCCGCTCGCGGCACTGGCCGCCGTGCTGGTCGCCACGGGCTGGAAGCTGGCCAGCCCCCAGTTGTTCAAGTCGATGTGGCGTGAGGGGCCCATGCAGTTCGCTCCCTTCCTGATCACCGTCGTGGCCATCGTCATGAGCGATCTCCTACTCGGCGTGGTGCTCGGGATGGCGGCGAGCCTCATCTTCATCCTGTGGAGCAACACGCAGCAGGGCGTGCGGGTGGTGGAGGAGCGTCATGCCGGAGGCATGGTCTATCGCATCGAGTTTGCGGGCCAGGCAACCTTCCTCAATCGCGCGCGCCTGGTGGCTGAGCTCGCGAAATACAAGGCTGGCGATCAGGTGTTGCTGGACGCCCGTCTGGTGGACTTCATAGACCCCGACATGCTCACGCTGATCCATGAATTCGTGAACGAAACGGCACCCGCCCGCGGCATCCAGGTCAGCCTCACCGGTTTCAAGGATCGCTATCCACGGATTACCGACAACGTGCAGTACGTCGATGTGAGCACCCGGGAGGTGCAATCTGCTTTGACTCCGACGAAGGTGCTGACCTTGCTCAAGGAGGGCAACGATCGTTTTGTCGGCGGGCAGCGTCTGTATCGGGATCTGGCCCGACAGGTGGAGGCCACCGCAGAAGGGCAGCATCCGATGGCAGCCGTTCTCAGCTGCATAGACTCGCGCGCCCCGGTGGAGCTCCTGTTTGATCTTGGTATCGGGGACGCCTTCAGCGCGCGACTGGCGGGCAACGTGGCCAGCCCCAAAGCGCTGGGCAGCCTGGAATTCGCCTGCAAGGTCGCTGGCGCCAAGCTCATCCTGGTCCTCGGTCACACTCGCTGTGGCGCCGTGAAGGCAACCTGCGACTTCGTCGCGAAAGGGCTGGACCCCACCGAAGCCACAGGGCTCACCAATCTGGGCTCCATCACCGACACGATCACCGAGGCGGTGCATATGGAGACCCATACCCATGATGACCGCAGTGCAGGCAACGAGCTGTTCGTGGACAGGGTGGCAGAAATCAACGTCCGCAACACCATCCGCTGGATCGAAGCCAACAGTCCCACCCTCGCACGCATGGCCGTGGCCGGGGAGATTGCAATAGTGGGTGCCATGTACGACGTGCGCACAGGCCGGGTGGAGTTCCTCGACGGCGTGGGCTTCGCCACAGCCTGAGCAAGCGGGGCAGCGCCGCACGCAACGCGGGCGTCAGGCCTCAGGTCGAGATTTCCAGCACGATGCGCCCCATCACGGCGCGCGCGGCGAGTGCATCGAAGGCCTGGGGCAAGGCTTCAAAGGGCAGTCGCGCATGGATGAAGGGGTGCAGCCTGCCTGTGTTCGCAAGCGCGAAGAGCGCTTCGTCCGCAGCCCGACCGGCAGCCGGATCGACCCGGCCGTATTCGCCGGCACGCACGCCGATGACGGAGAACTGCTTGATGAGCGCGAGATTCACCGGCAGGTTGGGGATGCGGCCGCTGGCGAAACCGATGACCAGCAGTCTCCCGAACGGCGCGATGCAACGCGTGGACTCATCAAAAAGATCACCACCCACCGGGTCGTAGATCACATCTGCGCCGCGTCCCGCGGTCAGCGACTTCACCTTTTCCCGCAGATTGCCATGTGTGGTGTTGATGAGATGATCGGCACCACGCGCCGCGGCCACCGCGAGCTTGTCCTCCGTGCTCGCCGTGGCAATCACGGTGGCACCGAGCACCTTGCCGAGTTCGACGGCCGCAAGCCCCACGCCACCGCTGGCGCCATGAACGAGCAGCACCTCGCCCGCACGCAGGTTGCCGCGCGGAACGAGCGCCACCCAGGCGGTACGGTAAGCCGTGAGAAAGGCCGCGCCCTCGGCATCGTTGAATGCCGCTGGCAGCGCAAAGCAGGCCTCTTCGGGCACCACCAGGCGTTCGCTGTGAGCCCCGAAGCGCACAGCGCCGATCACCCGTTGCCCCACTCGCACCCGGGTGACTTCGGCACCCACGGCGAGCACCACCCCACTTGCCTCGCTGCCGGGGGCAAAAGGCAATGGCGGCTTCAGCTGGTAAAGCCCTTGCACCATCAACATCTCGTGGAAGGCGACGGCGCAGGCCCTCACCTCCATGAGCACTTCCCGGGGCCCAGGCAGCCGAGTCGGCACGGTATCGAGAGTGATGTCGTGATAATCACCGAAGTGATGGCAGCGCCAGGCGCGATGGGTTTCCATGGCAGAAGTATAGCCTTGCCTTCGCAGCGCCCGGGATTTGGGTAAGCTTGATGTTTTTCCGGGAGCCCCCCATGACCCAGCTTGCCACGCCAGTCGAGACCATTGCCGCCCTGCTCAAGGCCCGGGGAGAGACGGTCGCCGTCGCGGAGTCTTCCACCGGGGGCCTCATTTCCGCGAGCCTGCTCGCGGTGCCCGGGGCCTCTGCGTACTACCGGGGTGGCGCCATCATCTACACGCTGGAAGCGCGTGAAGCACTGCTGGGTCTCGGCAAGGAAACCCTGCGGCGACAGACGCCGCTCACCGAGGATTACGTGAGACTGTGTGCCCGCGCAATCCGTGATCGCCTCGGCGCCACCTGGGGTGTGGCCGAGCTGGGTGCCACCGGGCCAGCCGGCACACCTTACGGCCATCCGCCGGGGATCTGCGTGCTCGCAGTGGAGGGCCCCGTGTGCCTGAACCTGCGCATCGAGAATGGCTCGGCGGAACGCGAACCCAATATGTGGGCCTTTGCGCATTCAGCATTCGAACTGTTTGCACGCGCGCTTGCCGGCTGACGTGAGCGCCGATGTGCAGCCGCCCTTGCGGGCCCTGCTGGCGCACCATGACTATGTGCGTTACGCGTCGGCGCGCTTCATGGCCACCCTCGCGTGGCAGATGCTGGCCGTGGCCGTGGGCTGGCAGACCTATGAGGTGACGCGCGATCCGCTGGCGCTCGGCATGGTGGGGCTCGTGCAGTTCCTGCCTTTCTTCCTGCTGGTGCTGCCGGCGGGGCAGCTGGCGGATCGTGCAGACAAGCGGCATGTGCTCATTGGAGCCTACCTGTGCGAAGTGATCAGCGCGGCCGTGCTGCTCTGGTTCAGCGTGACCGGTCTCAGCGCGGCGCTGCCCATCTTCATCGCCATGGCCTTCTTTGGCGCGGGTCGCGCGTTCTGGATGCCTACCGGTCAGGCCATCACACCGAGCCTCGTTCCTTCGGCGCTGTTTCCGCGTGCCGTCGCCTGCAATTCCACGCTCTACCAGACGGCGGGAATCCTGGGCCCTGCCGTGGGGGGCGGGCTCTACCTGCTGGGACCACAGGTGGTCTACACCAGCGTCGTGATGCTGTTGATGCTGGCCACACTGCTCATCGTGAGCATGCGTCCGGTCAAGGCCCGGCATCACGCCCCCTGGGAACTGCGCGACACCCTGCAGGGGCTTTATTTCGTGTTCCAGCGGCGCACAGTGCTGGGTGCAATCTCGCTCGATCTCTTCGCCGTGCTGCTCGGCGGCGCCACTGCTTTGCTGCCGGTTTTTGCCGCCGATGTGCTCAAGGTTGGTCCCGTGGGCCTCGGGATCCTGCGCACCGCGCCGGGCATCGGGGCCGTTGCGATGGCGGGCTATCTTGCCGCCCGCCCGATCACCCGCCATGTCGGACCGTGGATGTTCGGCGGCGTTGCCGTGTTCGGGCTCGCAACCCTGGTGTTCGGGGCGTCCACGCATTTCTGGGTCTCGATTGCAGCGCTGATTGTGCTGGGCGCCGGCGACATGGTGAGCATCTATGTGCGACACATGCTCGTGCAGCTCGAAACCCCGGATGCGCTCCGCGGACGGGTCAGTGCGGTGAGCAGCATCTTCATCGGCAGTTCGAACGAGCTAGGCGAATTCGAATCCGGTGTCACCGCGAAGATCTTCGGTCTGGTACCCTCGGTGCTTCTGGGTGGCGCCCTCACCCTGTGCGCGGTGTTCGGCTGCCTGCGGCTTTTTCCCGAGCTGCGTCGCATGGACACCTTCCCCGCGCCGAACCGGGACGGGACAAAGTCATGACACCCCCGGCGGGAGGGTCTCGCCCCTCGGCGACAGTCATTGCCCCACGAGGCGAGTCCGAAAAAACAATGCAGGAGTGATCAGCATGCCTCTCGATCCCCAGTGCGCCGCCATCATCGCCGCCGCCGCGCAAGCGGGCAGTGTGCCCTTCGGCGGCCCCGACCACCTCACCATCCGCGCGGGCTACGAAGCTGGCACGGCAGGCTTCGCCTATGACCCCGGCCCGGTCACAACTCGGGACACAACCCTCCCGGGCTCCGCAGGTGCCCTCCCCGTGCGGGTGTATTCGCCCCCGGAGGCGGGTGCACCTCTGCCGGCGTTGATTTTCTTTCATGGCGGTGGCTGGGTTGTCGGCTCCCTGGCGAGTCACGATCATCTGTGCCGGCATCTGTGCGTGAAGGCGGGCGTGGCCGTGCTGGCAGTCGACTATCGGTTGGCCCCCGAACACCCCTTCCCGGCGGCCTTCGAGGATTGCCTCGCCGTGACGCGCGCGGTGCGCGATGCCGCTGCCGAACTCGGCCTTGATCGACGCCGGCTCGCCGTGGGCGGGGACTCCGCCGGTGGGCAGCTGGCGGCCAGTGTCTGCCTCGCTTTGCGGGATGCTGGCGAGCCCCTGCCAATCTTCCAGCTGCTGATCTATCCGGTGTGCGACTTGCTGGCCGAAAACACCTCGATGAAGGACAACGCCAAAGGCTACCTGCTCACCGTGCCTGCGTATCACCGCATGTGCGACTGGTACGTGGAATCGCGCGAGCAGTGGGGCGACTGGCGCCTCTCTCCGCAGCGTGCGCAAGATCATCGCGGTCTGCCGCCCGCCTTGATCCAGACCGCGGAGTTCGATCCCCTGAGGGATGAGGGCAAGGCTTACGCAGAGACCCTGCAAGCCGCAGGCGTCAGCGTCGATTACCGTTGCCACGCCGGCATGATTCATGGGTTCGCACGCATGGGCGGCAAGGTGGATGCCGGACGGGCCGCGCTCGACGAAGCCTCCACCGCTCTGCGTCGCGCCCTGCTGGCCTGAACTCAAGCCCTCCCACGCGGTCCACCTCGCAGCCTTTACAGGAATCCCCTCATGTCTCTCTCACGCCCTGCTCGTGTTCTGTTGTTCGCCCTGCTCTGCGTGTGTCTCCAGACAAGCTGGGCGGCCGGGCTCGCGGTACAGCACCTCGATGGTCGCGAGTCGACCCTGTCTGCGGAGATCAAGAGTGGACATTTCACTTACGTGATGGTGTGGACCACCTATTGCGGCGTGTGCAAGAAGGAGTACCCAAAGCTTTCCGCCTTCCATGACCGGCACACCGGGCGAGATGCCGAAGTGCTCGGCATCGCCGTGGATGGCGCCGCCGCGCGCGAGAAAGTGCAGACCTTCGTGGCGGGCAAACCGTTCAGTTTTCCTACCGTTCTGACTGAGCCTGAGGCAATGGCCGAGGCATTCAAGGCCGCGACAGGCGAAGAATTTACCGGCACCCCCACTTACCTCGTGTTCAATCCGGCACGCGAACTCGCCGGATTTCATTCCGGTGATCTGACCGCCGAAGCGCTGCAACGCTTTCTGACGCGCCATGGTTCGCCCGCCAAGACGGACCCGAAACCATGATCGAGGCCGTTCGTTTCGACAATCGATTCATCCGCGAGCTGCCCGGAGATTCGGAGCCCGGCAATTTTCGCCGTCAGGTCAATGCAGCATGCTATTCGCGTGTGATGCCGGCTCCGGTCATCGCGCCGCGCACCCTCGCCGTGTCCCCTGAGGTGGCGAAGATGCTCGATTTCACGCCTGAATTCGTTGCCTCTCCCGACTTCGCGCGTGTCTTCGGTGGCTGCGAGATGCTGCCCGGGATGGAGCCTTTCGCCATGTGCTACGGCGGTCACCAGTTCGGGCACTGGGCGGGACAGCTGGGTGATGGGCGCGCGATCATTCTCGGTGAACTGATGACCCGTCAGCACGGTCGCCAGATCCTGCAGCTGAAGGGGGCAGGCCCCACGCCCTACTCGCGAACGGCGGATGGCCTCGCCGTGCTGCGCTCTTCGGTGCGTGAATTCCTGTGCAGCGAAGCCATGCATCATCTCGGCGTGCCAACCACGCGTGCCCTGTCCCTGGTCACGACCGGTGAGGAAGTCGTGCGCGACATGTTCTACAGCGGCAATCCCCGCCCCGAGCCGGGCGCCATCGTGTGCCGGGTGGCACCGAGTTTCACGCGCTTCGGCAACTTCGAGATTCTGGCTGCACGCGGCGAGGTGGCACTGCTGGGGCAGTTGGTCGACTACACCATTGCCACGGATTTTCCCGAGCTCGGGGCACCTGATGCCGCAACGAGGCTCGCCTGGTTGCGCGAAGTGGCCCGCCGCACGGCGGTGCTGATGGCGCACTGGATGCGCGTCGGTTTCGTGCACGGCGTGATGAACACCGACAACATGTCCATCCTCGGCCTGACCCTGGACTATGGGCCCTATGGCTGGCTCGAGGACTACAACCCGGACTGGACGCCCAACACCACCGACAGCGAACGCAGGCGCTATCGCTACGGCACGCAACCGCAGGTTGGTATGTGGAACCTGGTCCAGCTCGCGAATGCCCTGTATCCACTGGTGGAAGATGTCCCGAGCCTGGAGGCCGCGCTCGCCATCTATCCCGAGACCTATGAAAAGACCTGGCGGGAGATGCTTGCAGCCAAGCTCGGCTTGCAGACATTCGACGCGGAGCGCGACCAGCCGTTGTGTGACGAGCTCTTTGCGGTGATGCAGCTCACGGAAACAGACATGACGCTCTTCTTCCGCAGTCTCGCCAACCCACGCATGACCGGCGCCTCATCGCCAGAGACTCTTTGGGAGGCGCTGCAGCCGGCCTTCTACACGCCGGAAAGCATCAGCCCCGCCGTGCGCGAGCGCATTCTGGCGTGGGTCTCCGGCTGGCTCGCCAGAGTCGAACAGGACGGCGCGCCCGCAGCGGAAAGGCAGGCGTGCATGAATCGGGTGAACCCTCTGTATGTGCTGCGGAATTACCTCGCGCAGCTCGCCATCGATCAGGCCGAATCAGGCGACCCCGGCCTCATCGTTGAACTGCTCGACACCTTGCGCAGGCCCTGTGAGGTCCAGCCCGGTCGCGACCATCTCGCGGCCAAACGGCCGGATTGGGCGCGGCAGCGGGCCGGATGCTCCATGCTTTCCTGCAGCTCTTGAGGTCGGAGCCGCTCAGCGCGGCGTAGCCGGATCGGACATCTGCTTCACTTCGGCTGCTGCCGCAAGCCATGGCTGCATGGCGGCCGGCCACGTCGGTGGCACAACCTTGGCCGTGGCGGCTGCGGCGGCTTCAGTCCCCGTCGCCACGACCGTCTCCTTCACATACTCGGCAAAGACCTCGGCCACCTCACCCTTGGCCAGCATGGCAGCCATCTGGTTGGTCTCCGCATTCCAGACCAGACCTGCGCCCTGTGCGACTTCCGGAATCGGTGAGCGGGAAACGATGAAGAAGAGCGGCCCTTCCTGCTGCAACTGGTTGGCAGTCCGCAGCAGACGCATCGCCGGTTCGTAGCGATCCCCCAGCAGGAAACTCATGCGGGATTTGAACATCGGCTGCTCCCAGAGGTTGACCGTGTTCGGGTCGAGTCCGACCAGTGGCTTCAACAGGGCCCACATCACCTGTCCCTGGGGCGACATCATCAACACCGGCGCCGCACACGCCGACAGCAACAACGCCAACAGCGACAGGCGCAGGAAGAGGGACCAGGATTGCACGCGAGCTTTCATGAACGTCTCCGGTGACCAGTGCGGGGCGGCCAAGCTTACCGGGCCACGTCGCCGCGTGTCGCGGCCCGAGAAGAGGCGCGATGAAATTCCACTGGTCCAACCTGATGCCCTGACCTTGTCTGCTGGACAACTTCACTACCCGGCACACCGCAGCGTGTGGCCGACGTCGCCTGAGTCACGGCTGCGCTCAGCGCAGGCAGAGCCTACTGGTGCCGGGGTACTCGCCCGGCACCAACCGGTAACGGTAACCGACATCCCCGAGTTTCTGTCCTGCCGCCAGGCGTTGACAGGCCGTCTCCGCATTACGCAGCAAGGTGCCGCCCACCACAGCAACCCCGCGGGCGAACAGCGGTTCCGGCAGGATGCCCGCAGTAGGACCGACCACCGCCACTTGCGCGCCAGGCGCGCAAAAGCCCAGCACTTCGTCCATGGAATCGTTGATCAAAGTGGCTGCCGTGCAGATGACCTGTTCGCAATGGGCAAGCGCCTGCGGGTCCAGCGTAATCTCGAGTCCCGGTTCCCGCCTCACCATGTGCGCCTTGCGCTCCAGCACCGTGACCTCGATGCTCAAGGCTCGCGCCTGACGCACCAATGACGGGAAATTGCCCACCATGCCGAGCGTGCGACCTGCTGCGAGCGCGAGACCGAAGGAATCGGTCGCCGGCGGTGGAACGTAGTCGACAGACCGCCAGAGGCTCGCTGTCAGGGCATTGAGTGCGGCCACCGCCACCGAGCGCGCCGCATCGTCCCCGGCCCGAAGGCTGCGCGCGAGTGCCAGCGCATCGCGCCCCACGAGAGACTCCGGCGGGAACCGGCTCGCCATGCCCTCCTGCGTTGCGCCCAGCCAGGCGTAGTAGAGACCGGCACAACCATCGTCCAGAACCAGCACCCCGAACTCGGCATCGCGAGCAGGGTCCGGGCGTGCCTCCGGCACGAAGGCGTGCACGATTAGCCGTGGCCCCGTGCGTTCGACACAGGCAGCGGCCAGCTCCAGACACTCGTCGAGTATCAAGAGCGCATGACTCCCTTGAGGACTCTCGAGCGCACGAATGGAGAGGGCTCAGGCTCAGCCGTGACCCGGGCTGAACAGGCGGCGTGGATTGCCGACCAGAATCTGCTCCACCTGGGCATCCGAGAGTCCGCGCGCCTTAAGCTGCGGAAGAATCTCCTTGAAGATATGGGTGGAGCGCCATTTGGGCAGGGCCGCGAGCAAATCCTCGAAGCGCTGCGCATACGGCAGTGGCCGGCCCAACCAGCACACGATGGAGTCATGGGACACCAGAATCCGTTCGAGATGTCCGGCCTCCACGAGCTTCAGGATGTTCTTGATGCGGACTTCATCGGGTTGGAACATCGAGATGCCGAAGCGATCAAAACCCACGAAGGCCCCGCGATCTGCAAGGCTGCGGTGATAGTCCGGGTCATCCGCGCCATCGCTGTGGCCCACCACGAGGCGCGAGGCATCCACTCCCTCCCCGGTCACGATGTCGATCTGATCATGGCCGCAGCAGCCATCTTGGGTATGCGAGATGAGCGGCACGCCCGTCAGCTTCGAGGCCCGGCCGGCCGCCGTCACCATCTTGCGTTCATAGGCCGAGACGGTCGGCGCACCGGTCGCAATCTTGATCGCGCCGGCCTTGATGCCGGTCTCCCCGATGCCTTCCTCGATCTCCTTCACATAGATCTCGGTGACATCTTCCACCGACATCTGGCGGAACATGTAGGTGTTACCCTCCGCCTCGAAGTAGGCACCCGTGGTACACACGATGTTCATCCCTGATTTCTGCGAGAGCTCGGCGAGGAACACCGGATCGCGGCCGAGATCCATCGGACAGGGATCGACGAAGGTTTTCACCCCGAAGGATTGCAGTTCGTGCATCTGATCAACCGCGCGCGCCATGCCCTCCGCACGTTTGAATTTCGGTGCCTTGGCATCGAGCTCCCAACCCGGATAGCCCACCAGGACGTGCTCGTGGATAAGTGTCCGACCGAGTTCTTCCGGGCGCGCCACGCCGGTGGTTGTCTGAATCCTGTCCAGGGCCATATCGCCTCCTCACTCAGCGGTTTTTGTGCAGGTGCATCATTCCGGACGGTGCCGTATGGGCAGTCTAATCATCCGCGCACATTGTTGTGAATCGGGACCTTTTTTAGTTTCAGTGGCCGAAGTACACTTCTCGGCGCCTGTGAAAAGGCCCTGTTTTCAAGCCTGTTGAGGAAAGAGGCTTTGCATACCACAGACATTAGAAATCCCGACTACTTCCACAAGGTCGTAGATTGCCAATGGGCCTGTCCGGCCCACACTCCGGTCCCCGAATACATAAGAATGATTGCCGCCGGCCGTTACGCGGATGCGTACATGGTCAACTGGTACTCCAATGTCTTCCCGGGCATTCTCGGTCGCACCTGCGACCGCCCCTGCGAGCCGGCTTGCCGCCGCGGTCGCGTGGAGGAAGAGAACACCGAGAAGCCGGAGCCGGTCGCCATCTGCCGCCTGAAACGCGTTGCAGCAGACAACAAGGGCGATGTCTCAGCCCGCATGCCTGCGCCCCCCGCGAAGAAGAACGGCAAGCGCATCGCCTGTGTGGGTGGCGGCCCCGCCTCGCTCACCGTGGCACGCGACCTGGCTCCGCTCGGCTACCACATCACAGTGTTCGACCAAGACTCCAAGGCCGGTGGTTTCATGCGCACGCAGGTGCCGCGTTTCCGTCTGCCGGAAGAAGTGATCGACGAGGAAGTCGGCTACATCGTCGATTCCGGAGTGGAATTCGTCGGCAGCCGCCGCATCGATTCGCTGAAATCCCTGATCAACGAAGGCTGGGATGCCGTGTTCATAGGTTGCGGCGCACCACGCGGGCGCGACCTCGACCTGCCGGGCCGGCAGGAATCCGCCGGTCAGATTCACATCGGCATCGACTGGCTGGCTTCGGTCTCCTTCGGTCACATCGAGAAGGTCGGCAAGCGCGTCATCGTGCTCGGTGGCGGTAACACCGCCATGGATTGCTGCCGCTCCGCCCGTCGCCTTGGCGGCGAGGACGTAAAGGTCATCGTGCGCTCGGGCTTTGAGGAAATGAAAGCCTCGCCCTGGGAAAAAGAGGATGCCCAGCACGAGGGGATTCCGATCATCAACTATCACGTGCCCAAGAGCTTTGAGCACGAGAATGGTCGCCTCACGGGCATGACATTCGAGGTGGTGCGGGCCGAATACGATGCCAAGGGACGGCGCCAGCTGGTGCCCACCGGCGAGCCGGATGTCCTGTTCCCCTGCGACGAAGTGCTCATTGCGGTAGGTCAGGAGAATTCCTTCCCCTGGATTGAGCGCGATCTCGGCCTCGATTTCGACCAGTGGGGCTTGCCCGTGCTGGACGAGAAGACATTCCAGTCCACCGTGCCTTCGGTGTTTTTCGGCGGCGATGCCGCCTTCGGACCCAAGAACATCATCTGGGCCGTGGCGCACGGACACGATGCCGCCATCTCCATCGACAAGTATCTCAACAGTGAGAGCCTCGCGGAGCGCCCAGCGCCACATTTGAATCTGGTGTCGCAGAAGATGGGCATCCACGAATGGAGTTACGACAACGACATCTCCGGCGAGATGAGACACGTCGTGCCTTGGGCCTCCGCGGAAAAGACGCTGAAAAGCATCAAGATCGAGGTGGAACTCGGCTTCGACCAGAAAACGGCTTGGGCAGAAACCCAGCGCTGCCTCAACTGCGATGTGCAGACGGTGTTCAAAGCGCCGCTGTGCATCGAGTGCGATGGCTGCGTGGATATCTGCCCGATGGACTGCATCAGCTTCACGCCGGATGGCGAGGAAGCCGAACTGCGGCAGCGCCTCACGGCCCCGGCGCTCAACACCAGCCAGGATCTGTATGTCGCGGACGGCCTCAAGACCGGGCGAGTGATGGTCAAGGACGAGGATGTCTGCCTGCACTGCGGCCTGTGCGCCGAGCGCTGCCCCACCGGCGCCTGGGACATGCAGAAGTTCCTGCTTGAAATGGCACACGCGGGTCCGGCCTGCCGCACCCCCACTACGCGGAGGAACGCCGCTTGAAGCCCATCAGCGCCGTCAACGATTTCGTTGTCAAGTTCGCCAACGTCAACGGATCCGGCTCCGCCTCGGCGAACGAGATGTTCGCCAAGTCGATCCTGCGCATGGGTGTACCGGTCAGTCCGCGCAACATCTTTCCCTCCAACATCCAGGGCCTGCCAACCTGGTATGAAGTCCGGGTGACGGAGAAAGGCTGGCTCGGCCGGCGCGGTGGCGTGGATCTCATGGTCGCGATGAATCCGCAGACTTGGGACAACGACGTCAAGGAGATCGAGCCGGGCGGCTACCTGTTCTACGACAACTCCAAACCCTTGCCGGCTTCGAAGTTCCGCGAGGACATCACTGTCATCGGAATGCCCCTGACCACGCTCTGCAACAGCACCTACGATGACCCGCGTCAGCGCCAGCTGTTCAAGAACATCATCTACATCGGGGCGTTGTCCATCCTCCTCGAAATCGAGGAAGAACCCATCGTCCAGCTCATCGGTGAGCAGTACAAGGGCAAGGAGAAACTCCTCGCGCCGAACGTGAATGCACTGCGCATCGGACGCAAATACGCGGAGGAAAACCTGCAGCACCCGCTGGGCCTGCGCGTGAAGCGTACCGACAATGTCGGCAAGCGCATTTTCATCGAAGGCAACAATGCAGCCGCACTGGGTGCCGTGTATGGCGGGGCCACGGTCTGCGCCTGGTATCCGATTACGCCCTCCTCCTCCGTCGCGGAAGCGTTCCAGCGCCATTGCCAGAAATTCCGGGTCGATCCGGACACCCAGCAGAACCGTTTTGCCATCGTGCAGGCTGAAGATGAGATAGCTTCCATCGGCATGGTGGTCGGCGCCGGCTGGAATGGGGCGCGCGCCTTCACCGCCACCTCCGGTCCCGGCGTTTCGCTGATGACCGAGTTTCTGGGGCTCGCCTACTTTGCCGAAATCCCTGCCACCATCATCAACGTGCAGCGCGGTGGGCCCTCCACGGGCATGCCCACGCGCACCCAGCAGGCGGATCTGATTTCCTCGGCTTATGCCTCGCACGGGGATACCAAGCACATCCTGCTGTTCCCGGAAGATCCCAAGGAATGCTTCGAGCAGGCCGCAGCGGCACTGGATCTTGCCGATCGTCTGCAGACCCCGGTATTCCTCATGACCGATCTGGACATCGGCATGAACCAGCGCCTCTGCGAGCCTCTCGAATGGGATGACAGCCGCAGCTACGACCGCGGCAAGATCATGACGCGCGAGATGCTGGACGAGGGACGGGACTTCGGGCGCTATCTGGACGTGGATGGCGATGGTGTCCCCTATCGCACCTATCCGGGTACCCATCCGACGCTGGGGGGATACTTCACGCGTGGCACCACCAAGAACGCGCGTGCCACTTACTCCGAGCAGGGGCCGGACTATCTCTACAACATGCATCGGCTGCAGCAAAAATGGCAGACAGCCAAAGGCCTCGTGCCACAGCCGGTGCTGCGCAAGGCAAGCAAGCCCGCCCGCACCGGGGTTATCTATTACGGCTCCACGAGCCCATCGATGTCGGAATCGGTCGTCGAACTGGAAGCCCAGGGCATGGCAGTGGATTTGCTGAGGGTACGGGCCTTCCCCTTCCCGGATTCGGTGCTCGATTTCATCATGGATCACGAGCGTGTGTTCGTAGTGGAGCAGAACCGCGATGGACAGCTGCGCACCATGCTCATGAATGAGCTGGAAGTGGATCCCGCGCGCGTGATCCCTATCCTGCATTACGACGGTACGCCCATCACGGCCCGCTTCATCACCCAGGCGATCGCCGAGATGATCAAGGCCCTGCACCTCGGGCAGATTTCCGGAAAGGTGGCCTGACATGACCTATCTCGCCAAACCGAAGCTCCACCATCCCTCCATGCCCACGAACGCGCGGGGCTTCACCCGGCGCGATTACGAGGGCAGGATTTCCACGCTGTGTGCGGGCTGCGGCCATGATTCAATCTCCGCGGCCATCATCCAGGCTTGCTGGGAGGAGGACATCGAGCCGCATCGTGTGGCCAAACTCTCGGGCATCGGCTGCTCGAGCAAGACGCCTGACTACTTCCTCGGCAACTCGCATGGCTTCAACACGGTGCACGGGCGCATGCCCTCCGTGCTCACCGGTGCGAATCTTGCCAACCGCAGCCTTCTGTACCTCGGCATTTCCGGTGATGGCGACTCGGCGTCCATTGGCCTCGGCCAGTTCGCGCATCTCATGCGCCGCGGCGTGAACATGACCTATATCTGCGAGAACAACGGCGTCTATGGCCTTACCAAGGGCCAGTTTTCCGCCACCGCAGACAAGGGCTCGGCGTCCAAGAAAGGCGTGGCGAACATGGATGCGCCGCTGGACACGGTGTCGCTGGCGCTGCTGATGGGCGCCACCTTTGTCGCGCGCGGTTTCTCGGGGGACAAGGGCCAGCTCGTGCCGCTCATCCGTGCCGCCCTGCGTCACCAGGGATCGGCCTTTCTTGATGTCATCAGCCCCTGCGTGGCGTTCAACAACCATGCTGGCAGCACCAAGAGCTATGACTACGTGCGCGCCCACAATGAGGCCGTGAACTTCCTGGACTTCATTGAAGGCCGGGAGGAGATCACGACGGATTATGCACCGGGCACGGCGGTGGACGTGGAGCAGCACGATGGTTCGGTGATCCGCCTGCACAAGGCATCAGCGGACTATGACGCCACCGACAAGGTGGCCGCGATGAACTACATCCAGAGCCATCAGGCAAAGGGCGAGATCGTCACCGGACTGCTCTACATGGAGAGCAACCCCTCTGACATCCATCGCAACCTGAATACCGTGGAGCAGCCACTCAATTCGCTCAATGCGCGCGAGCTCTGCCCCGGTTCGGCGATGCTGGAGAAGATCAACAACTCGCTGCGCTAATCCCTTTTTGTGACCGCCGCAGCCGACTGCGCTGCTGCGGCCCACTTCTCTCAGCGGAGTCCCCGCAGATAATCCGTCCCGCCCAACTGCGCCATCTGGCGCAGAACCCAGCGTTGTCTTGCCGTCACTTCGGCTGATGGCTTCAGCAGCTGGCGCGTGCGCGGCGCTGGCAGTACCGCAGCCAGCAGGGCAGCCTCATTACGGCTGAGCGCAAGGGTGGGTTTGCGAAAATAACGTTCGGCAGCCGCCTCCGCGCCGTAAACATCGGGCGCGAACTCGGCAATATTGAGATAGAGCTCGAGGATGCGGCGTTTGCCGCACACGAGTTCCAGCCAGAAGGTGTACCAGGCTTCCAGTCCTTTGCGCAGCCAGCTGCGCCCGGACCAGAGAAACAGATTCTTTGCCGTTTGCTGCGAGATCGTGCTTGCACCGCGCAAGGTGCCGTCCCCTGCCTGCTCCAGTGCCCTCACCACTTCGGTGAAGTCAAAGCCGTGGTGGGCGGGAAAGCGCTGGTCTTCTCCCGCAATCACCGCGAGTGCGAGCTCAGCCGAAATGGCCTGCAGGGGAACCCAGCGCTGCGCAAGCGGCACGGGGCCACGGGAGCTTGAGAGATTCTCGAAATGGCGTGCCAGCATGAAGCTGGTGAACGGCGGATTTAGGACACGCACGGCGAATGGAGGCCCGAACGCAAGCGCGAGAAGGATGACGAGCAGTGCCCAGTGCAGGCGGCTTCTCCGGCGCCGATGGCCCGCTGTCCGACGCAGCCGGTGCTCGCCGTCGGGATCCGGATGGATGCGCGGGAGGCGTGCCACCCGGGGCAATCAGCGCAATTCAGCGATTGCCGAGATCGACATCGTCCAGGCGATGGCCCCAGTCACGCTTGGCGGCCAGGTAGCGGCGGTTGAAGTCGCTGATGCCCGTGACGTGACGTTCCGCCACCACTTTATGCAGGCCGAAGGTCGCGAGATCCTGCAGCTTCTTGGGGTTGTTGGTGAGCAGCTTGAACGGACGATCACCGATGAAGTGGTGCAGCAGGGCCGCGGCATCGGAGAAGTCGCGGGAATCATCGGGCAGGCCCA
>Ga0315909_10003651_pt1 | contig 18620 bp, 28 predicted proteins | sample LakEriMetagenome_11_FD_203527 | JGI IMG/M metagenome (GOLD analysis project Ga0315909, IMG submission 203527) | Freshwater fungal communities from buoy surface, Lake Erie, Ohio, United States - Buoy 2 MA125 | ecosystem: Environmental > Aquatic > Freshwater > Lake | place: USA: Lake Erie, Ohio... | reverse complement strand
AAGTAACGAACCGTAAAGCAGCCGCATCACCTGAACGCACCATCTCCACTGGAGGCGGACGCATTTCAGGCAGTGTGGATTCCACCCTTGAACGCTTGCGTGAAGAGGCTCTTAAGACCGGCGATCTATCAAAGGTCATGGCCTATAAGCGCGGCAAGAAAACCTAATTTGGAGTTAAGACAATGGCTAACGCCTTTTCAAAAGAAGAAATTGTCGCCTTTGAAAACATCCTCGAAGGCTTCAACGATGCGCTGATTCTCTCGAAGAACATCAACGTATACAACACCAACGGCGTGACGATGGAACGCGCTCGTGACACCATCTGGCGTCCGCAGCCCTACATCGCTCAGTCGTTCAGCCGTACTGTCGGCACCACGATTGCAAGCGACATTCAGAACATGACGCAGCTTTCGGTTCCTTCGACCCTCGGCTTCAGCCAGTGCTCGGCTTGGCAGATGGACGCTCTGGAACTGCGTGACGCATTGCAGGAAGGTCGCCTGGGCGATGCTGCAAAGCAGAAGCTTGCTTCGGACATTAACCTGTCGGTTATGGACGTTGCTTCGGCACAGGGTACGCTCGTTGTTTCTGTTGCAACCCCCGCTGGCGATTATGATGACATTGCTCTGTGCGATAGCATCATGAACGAACAGGGTGTCATGGCTGGTGATCGTTACCTCGCTCTGTCGAGCCGCGATTACAACGGCATGGCTGGCAACTTGGCTGTGGCGACTCGTTCGTTCACCGGCACTAAGTCGGCTAACGCTTACGAGCGTTCGTATGTTGGCCCCGTGGCTGGCTTCGAGACCTACAAGCTCGACTATGCCAACCGTTGCGCTGACAACTCGGCAAGCCGTACCATCGCCACCAACGGCGCTCAGGTTCGTTACGTTCCGCAGGCAACCACGACCAGCGTTGCTGGCGTTCTCAACGTGGACAACCGCTATCAGCAGGTTACTGTTTCTTCGACCACCGGCATCACTGCTGGCGACTCGTTTGAAATCACCGGCATCGAAGCGGTTCACCACATCACCAAGCGTAGCACGGGACAGCTTAAGACGTTCCGCGTTATCTCGGTTGATAGCGGCACGACCATGACGATCAGCCCGCCGATCATTGGTGCAAACTCGTCCCCGACCGATGCTGAACTTCAGTATCAGAACGTGTTCGTTGCATCGACTTCGGCAACTGCTCCGATCGTCTTCAAGAACATCGCTGCTTCGAACATCAACCCGTTCTGGCACAAGAATTCGATCGAACTGCTTCCGGGCCGTTACGCTGTTCCTGATGGTGCTGGCGTGGACGTTCTGCGCGCTTCGACCGATCAGGGCATCGAACTGGTCATGACCAAGAAGTTCGATCCGCTGACCTTCCAGACGCTTTACACGCTCGATACGCTCTACGGCGTTGTGTGTACAAACCCTGAAATGGCAGGCATTCTGCTTTTCAACCAGACGTAAGTCTAATTGGGAGGGGGGGGATTTGGAAGTCATCCCCCCCGACCTTCCTAGGGAGATAATTCATGCCGCTTAAAAAAGGTTACAGCCGGACTAGCATCGGCAAGAACATCAAGATGGAAGAAAAGGCTGGCCGCCCGAAAAAGCAGGCCATTGCCATTGCTCTCAACGTTGCCCGCGATGCCGCTATGAAAGCAGGCAAGCCAAGCAAGGCTCCGAAGCGGAAAAAGAAATGACTGACTTTCCTACGATCATGTTTCGCGTTCCCGGCCCATTCAAAATGCCGCGTGGCGGAACTTATGACACAAGAGGCGCTGCCGATCAGGAAGCATTTGACGTATTGACCGCTAAAGGCTGGTTTCCGTCCTATGAAGAGGCTCTGGGCGGTAAGAAGGCTGCCAAGGTTATCGAAGCCGCTGAAGCGTTTGAGGACGCTATCGACGAAGTTTCAGATCCGACCCGCGATGAACTAGAATCCAAGGCGAAAGAACTTGGTGTCTCGTTTAATGCGCGAACATCTGATATGAAGCTTGCCGAGCGGATCGCCGCTGCATTGGAGGATTGATAGTGGGCTATACCAAGCGTCAGTTCGTGACTGCGGCCTTTGAGGAAATAGGGCTGGCAGATTACGTATTCGATCTCTCGCCTGAACAGCTTGAGAGCGCACTACGGCGTTTGGATGCTATGATGATGGAATGGAACGCGCAGGGCGTTCGCCTCGGCTATGCCATTGCTAGTAGTCCGCAAGACAGCGATCTGGACACAGAGACCAACACGCCTGACAGCGCATGGGAAGCAGTTATCACTAACCTCGCCATTCGCATTGCCCCAGGCTACGGCAAGACCGTCTCGCCCGATACTAAGGCGATGGCAAAAAATGCCTATAACATTCTCTTGCAACGCGCTGCATTCCCGCTTGAGAAACAATTGCCTGAAACCATGCCGATTGGTCAGGGCAATAAGCCGTGGCGCTGGGACAATCCTTACGTCTATCCGCCTGTCGATCCTGTGGATGCTGGGCCGGATGGCCCTATTGAATGGAGTTAATCAATGCCGACTATTAACCAGCTTCCGCTGATCACGCAGGTCTCAGGCGGTAACAATGTCGTTCTATGGGTTCCCGATCAGGGTGATAGCCGCCGCGCATCAATCACCACGCTGATTGAATATATCGAAGCCAATATGGATGGCGTTGTTTGCAATACCGTGCAGACTACTCCAGTGACATTTACCCAACTTCCCAGCGCAGTTGGTCTAACAGGTGCGCGTGCATTCATCACCGATGGCAGCACTGCGACTTTTGCTGCAACTGTTGCTGGTGGCGGTGCAAATAAGGTTCCTGTTTATAGCGATGGCACTAACTGGAAAGTCGGCTAATTGAAAAAAGATAGCCGCCTCGCCCGTGCTGGTGTTTCGGCTTTCAATAAGCCCAAGCGCACGCCTGACCATCCGAAGAAGTCGCATATCGTTGTCGCCAAGGAAAGCGATAAGATCAAGACGATCCGATTTGGAGAGCAGGGCGCGAAGACTGCTGGCAAACCCAAGAAGGGTGAGTCTGAAGCCATGAAAAAGAAGCGCGCCTCCTTCAAAGCTAGGCACGCGAAGAATATCGCTAAGGGCAAGATGAGCGCCGCCTTCTGGGCTGACAAGGTGAAGTGGTGACTATCTGGCCAGTTTGTGCTAATTGTATTTGAAGGAGTTTTAGAATGGCAAATATCGAAAGTTTTGCACCGGCATATGGTCAAGCCATTGTGGTTACGCCTGGCAATACCTCGGCAACCAGCAGCATTCCTGTCAACACCACATCGCTTTGCATCACCAGCCGCAATTCGGTTGAATGCTTTATCCGCGTTGGCACTGGCACTATTGCTGCAACGACTGCTGACTATCTGGTTCCGCCTAATGGTCAGGTGAGCATCAGTAAGTTCCGCGATTACGATAAGATCGCCTATATCGCTCCTGCTGGCGGCGGTTCGCTGCACATCATTCCTGGTGAGGGCTTCTAATGTTCCTATTGACGCGCCTTCGCACTCGCCTTCGGTATTTCAATACTGGTGGCGGCCCAGTGCTTGGCGCACTTCTTCAGGAAGATGGGGATTTCCTTTTGCTTGAGGATGGCGGCTATATCCTTCTTGACGGATAAAACATGGTTCAGATTCCAATCATCAACGGTATCTTTACGGATAATGGGCCTGACTTTCGCACGTCATATCCTGTAAACTTCATCCCTGTTCCCAAAACCAACGGCATTAGTGAGGGGTTTTTGCGCCCCGCTGATGGCTTGGTCACCAACGGAACTGGCCCGGGCACAGATCGCGGCGGCATCAATTGGCGTGGTGTTTGCTATCGGGTGATGGGTTCCAAGTTGGTCACTGTCGGTCCCACTGGCACGATCACCATTCTTGGCGATGTTGGTGATGATGGCGATCTAGTAACGCTTGATTACGACTTCGACCTTTTGGGCATCGCATCAAACGGCAATCTATTCTTTTGGAATCCAGCCACCTCAACGCTATCGCAGAACACCGATCCTGATCTCGGCACTGTCTTAGACACGGTATGGGTCGATGGTTATTGGATGACCACGGACGGCGAGTTTCTGGTTGTCACGGATCTCGGAAACCCGCTGGCAGTCAATCCCCTTAAATACGGATCGTCTGAAGTTGACCCCGATCCCGTCGTTGCATTGCTCAAACTGCGAAATGAGATTTACGCGCTGAACCGTCACACTATCGAAGTGTTCGACAACGTTGGCGGCGATCTATTTCCGTTCCAGCGCATCGAGGGCGCACAGATCGAAAAGGGCGTCATTGGCACCCACGGCTGTTGCGTTTATATGGAGAACATTGCGTTCCTCGGCAGCGGTTTTAACGAGGCCCCAGGAATCTATGTCGGCGCGAATTCGCAGACGCAGAAGATCAGCACGCAAGAGATTGATATGCTGCTTCTGGATTATACTGAAGCGCAATTGGCAAGCGTGAAACTTGAATCTCGTAACGATAAGTCGCACCAGCATCTTTATGTCCATCTGCCTAACAAGACGTTGGTCTATGACGCATCGGCAAGCCAAGACCTTGGGCAGCCCGTCTGGTTCATCCTGACAAGCAGCCTTGTTGACTTCAGCCAGTATCGCGCACGTAATCTGGTCTGGTGTTATGACAAATGGCTGGTTGGCGATCCAGCAAGCAACAACGTCGGTTACATGACGCAGGATATTTCCTCGCACTATGGGGTAAAAGTGCGCTGGGAATTTTCCACGACCATTCTGTACAATGAAGGGCGCGGCGCGATCATAACGAATCTGGAACTGGTCGGCCTGACTGGATCGGCTGCGTTTGGTCTCGATCCAACAATCAACACGTCCTATTCCACTGATGGGCAGACGTGGAGCCAACAGAAGTTCATCAAGGCTGGCAAGCAGGGACAGCGCGCAAAGCGTCTTGTGTGGTTCCAACAGGGATGGATGCGTAACTGGCGCACGCAACGCTTCCAAGGCAATTCAGACGCACATATGTCTTTTGCTAGGCTAGAGGCCCAGATCGAGGGATTGGCGTTCTAATGGCTACGCCGTTCCGCCTTAATCTGACACGCGATCAGCTTGCTATGTTCCTTCAGGATCATGAGCAGATCAAGCAGTTCGAAAAGCTGTTTCAGATTGTCGACACCATCAATACGGTAACGCTTGATGACGTGAGCGTCTCGGCTGGCAATGCTGGTGCATCTGCGAACGAAGCGTTGAGCCAAGTTGAAGCCCTGCAAAGCCTTGTGCAACTTCTGGCTTATGCACCTGAAGCGCCGACGCAAAGCGACATAGCTGCATTGCAAGACCAGATCACCGCCTTGCAGCAACAGCCTCCGCCTAAAGAGTTTCGCACGCCGCGCTTCGGATCGTTCTACGACACGACAACGCAGACGGCAGCGGCAATCAATACCGCTTATGCCATGACGATAAACACAACCGATCTTTCTCAGGGTGTGTATATCGGATCTCCGGCTTCGCGCATCTATGTAGATCGACCTAATGTTTATAACGTCCAATTCTCTGCACAGTTGGACAAGACTTCAGGCGGCACAGGGCTGGTCTGGATTTGGCTTCGCAAGAATGGCGTCGACGTTCCCGACAGCACGGGATTTGTTCGCCTCCAGGGTAATAACGCAGAATTGTTGGCTGCATGGAATTATCTGGTCCAGCTTAACGCAGGCGACTATATTGAATTAATGTGGGAAGTTGATGATACTTCCGTTCAGATATTGTATGAAGCCGCAACAGCCGTGCATCCGGCAACTCCGTCTGTAATTGTGACGGTGAGCGATAACATCAGTTCAATGGAGGTCTAACATGGCTGTTCTTACAAGGGTTTTGATTTCGGCTAAAACAGCCGAGGCAACGCAGACAACGCAATACACCGCGACGAACGTGACCACGATCATCGACAAGTTCACTGCGACTAATTACGACACGGTTGCACGCACGATCAGCGTTAACCTTGTTGCTTTGTCTGGCAGCGCAGGGAATGATAACCTGATCGTCAAGACCAAGACGCTTCAGCCGTCCGAGACATATACCTTCCCCGAATTGGTCGGCCAGGTTCTTGCAAACGGCAATTTCATTTCAACGATTGCCAGCACCGGCACGTCAATCAACATTCGCGCATCTGGCAGGGAGATCGCATAATGAAAAAGCCCATGATCATGATCGAAGGCTTTGCCGGTCTGCGTGAAAGCGAACCGTTCATCACTGCCTCGCAGAACAAGAAGAACACGCAAGTCGTGATCGACGATTGGATGCTAGGCCCTGAAAAGCCCAGCAACGAGCGCGGTGCAAACCCTGAATATTGGCGTGCGCTTGGCAAGGCCATGCAGTGCGATGAGGCAGAAGCCCGTCGCCGCCGCTGTGGAAATTGCGAGTATTTTATTAACTCAACGCTCATGCAGGCAAAAATGGATAAGATCCCGTGGAACCAATGGGATGTAGGAGCGGGATTCCGTGGGTACTGTGAAAAATTCGACTTCATTTGTCATGACATGAGGGCGTGTCAGGCTTGGGAAGAGCGCGATTACGAAGAAGGCGATTAAATCGTGCATCCATCATGGATGGCGCGTTTTGCATTTAGATATGCCTGATGCGCCTCGTGAGGGTTTTTGAAAACGCCAAGGTAAATGCTTTTCCCGTTTAATGAAATTGCAGCAACAAATTTATTAGGCCCATGATAACGAACGCCCAAGTATCCAGTTTTGCTTGTTCGCTTCGCCTTATTTTGATTTTGCGTATTTAGAGAACGATCAACATCCCGAAGGTTTGAAAAAGCGTTGTTTCTCTTGTTTCCATCAATGTGATCTATTTCCTGATCAGGCCAGTTTCCAGTCATATACAGCCAAGCGAATCTATGAGCCAAAGCACGAACGCCACCAAACATAATGTAAATGTATCCATCATTGCGAAGGGAACCAGCACGCATACCGGCCTTTTTGCGGCCTTTGCTTTGAAGATGGGTAAATTCGCCAGTCTCAGGGCAATAATGCGCAAGTTCACGCAAGCGTTCTGCGGTAATCATAAAACACCTCATCACAGTGTTGCATCAGGAAAAGCGCAGCAAGCGGTGATGAATCGCCTGTCCCCCGTCAGGTAAGCTGCGGGTCAAGAATAATGATGACTATTGTTTATAGCAAGACAAATGTGTTATGGTTCAGCCACCGAGCGTTATTGAGCAGCCGGTGGCTCACCTTCAGGGGTTTTGAATGACGCTAGACGGCTCTCCTAAATACTGGCTTCGGCGGAACTTCTCGGAGGCACTTTGCCTTTCGGATGAAGCCGTCGATTGGCTGATTGCGCTTTGGGAAGTTATCCAGTTATTCGACGATATTGCTGATGGCGATGCAATAGACCGCGATGATCTTGACGCTTCAATCTGGAACGCATTGGTGGGAATGCCGTCCAATGGCTTCTATCAAAGAAACGCGCACGTCCTTATCCCGCTGATGGGCGTTGCTGTTTTGAAATGGAAAGCCTCCGACGTTGTAGAACGCGATGGTCAAGCCTGTGCCACAAGCTTTGTCTGGCGCGCTGGCTATTATGATTTGGTTCTTGCTGCCGTGCAGATTGAGCATGGTTCTCAATTAGCTATGGATATCGGCCCTGTAGTTTTGAAGCTATATGGCGAAAGCCTCGAAGATTATATGAAGGAAATGTCTGATGCCTGATCCAGTCACGGCGGTTGTTGCCGGTGTCGGCAGTGTTGCCCAAGGCGCTATTGGGGCTAGTGCTGCGAAGAAAGCGGGTAAGGCGCAGGTTGATGCAAGTGCGCTTGGCGTTGCTGAAACCCGCGCAGCCCGTGAAGAATTGGCTCGTCGCCTTGAACCTTATGCCGCTGCTGGTACTCCCGCACTTCAGCAACAGATGGCTGCACTTGGTCTATCAGGCCCAGAGGCACAGGCTGCATTCACTGCCCAGCAAGAAGCAAGTCCAATGTTTCAGGCATTGGCGCGCCAGGGCGAAGAAGCCATGTTGCAACAGGCTTCGGCAACTGGTGGATTGCGCGGTGGAAACATTCAGGGTGCATTGGCTCAGTTCCGTCCGCAATTGCTCAATCAGTTTCTTGAACAGCAATATAATCGCCTTGGCGGCATGACTTCGCTTGGTCAACAATCCGCTGCCGGTGTCGGAGCGGCTGGGATGCAGTCCGCCAGTCAAATATCCGATCTGTTGGCTCAAGCTGGCGCTGCACGCGCTGGTTCTGCTCTTGGCGTTGGTCAGGCATGGGGCAACGTCGCTGCGCTTCCAATGCAGTTCGCTGGCATGGCTTATGGTTCTGGTGGCCCTGGCCTACAGACAATGTTCAAAGGATTTTGAGGTAAGTCATGGTTCAGCCATTTGATTACACGCTGAAGATCCCAGCACCCGGCGAGGCATTCCTTTCTGGTGTGCAGATCGGTCAGCAACAGCAACAGGTTCAAGCCCAGCGTGCGCGTGCCGAAGCCGAGCGTGATAAGCAGATGCGCCTTTCAAACTTTGGGACAGAAGTTTCCAGTTGGGTTAAGAATCCAACGCCTGATGGCTACAAGGAACTGATGGCTAAATATCCTGAATTTCAACAGGAGATTTCCGCCGTTCAAAAAGGCGCTACTGCTGCGGAGCGTCCGCTTATCCGTCAATTGGCTGGCGAAGCATTGATGGCGCACCGCAACAAAAAGCCGGAAGTGGTTCTCAGCCTGATTGATCAGCGGATCAAAGCTGCCGAAGATAATCCTGTTCTCGTTAAAAAACTAGAGGACATGAAAAGCGTTTATCAGCAATATTCGGACAATCCAAAGCTGCAAGAGTCTATGATTGTCACGGCTCTCGCCCAAGACGAAGAAGGCTCCAGAATTTACGAAAAGGCATTCAAGGAAACTGAGCCTTACGTAGCTGTTTCAGGTGTTGGCATCGTTCTTCGATCAGACATTGATCGCGCTGTTGCTGCGGCTGAAGCAGGTGGCAGATCAACGGTTGATGTTAAGCCGATTATCCCTGCGGATGCCGAGGCTGATTTGAAGGCTGGTCGCGTTTCTCCAGAGACCTTCGATAAGGTTTTCGGCTCTGGTGCTTCTGCTAAAATTCTTGGAACAGGAGGTCAGACGGAAAAGCCGTCTGGCACCTTTCAAGGGCAGTAACATTAACCCGATTGCCGATCTTGGAAAGTTAGGCTTCGCACCAACAAGTGGATTCAGAACGCAGCGTCATCAAGCGGCATTGGTTGCTCAAGGGCTGACCAAGACCAAAAGCGGATCGCATCCAATAGGTGATGCTTTGGACTTCATGCCGCCGAAGGGAATGTCTACGCAAGAGGCCATTGCCACTGTCCGCCGAATGTATCCTGGCGTTAAGGCTATCCCTAGCAATAAAGGCGCAATTCATATAACCTTCCCCGGTTGGGGCAAGGCTCCTGATGTAAGCGGTTCTCGCCGTAGGTATGGGGAATAAAAATGGCAACTCAAGATGACGAAGCTTTCCTGAAGAAGTATGGCGGTTACAAGCCTGCTCCTGTCAGCGTCCCTGTTACCAGCATTAAGCCGATCATTGGTGGCGAAACCGCTGAAGAGGCTCAAGCTCGTCGTGCCAGAGAAGCGCGTGAATCTCGCGGTGCTGAAATAGCGGAAGAATCTGCTGCCCGTGCTGCACGGGAAGAACAGCGTGGCGTTGAATCCAAGGAATTCACTCAAATTGGTTCGATAAGAACTGAATTTCTAGGCATTCCAGAAGTTAAGGAATTTCGTCAAGTTCGCAACGCAACACGTCAGATTATTGATCTGACATCTAAAGGCACTCCAATCGCTAACATTGGCTCTGTCTTTTCTTTGATGAAAATCCTTGACCCCGGCTCTACCGTTCGGGAAGGCGAAGCCGCTTCTGTGCAAAACGCAGCCGGTGTCCCTGATCGCTTTCGCAATGCTTATAACCAATTGCTTTCCGGCCAAGGTCTTTCCGAAACGCAGCGCAAAGATATGGCTGATGTTGCCCGTTCGATCTATAATCAGCGGTTGACTGGTTATAACGATCTAGCAACCACATATCGCGGCCTAATGGCCGATCTAGGCGCAGATCCCGACAAGCAAGGCATTACTCTTGAAACGCCACTGGAAATGGCAGGCGCAGCAGGCGATAGGGCTACGCAGCTTCAGGATGCATTTAATAAAGGCGCTTCTTTGCAAGAATTGAATGCGCTTGCAAGCACACTCGGTATTTCACCCAATCAGGATGAGCTTCTAAAGGCCATCGAGTTCCGTGATGCTGGTGGTGCTGGTGCGCGCATTCTGCCGCCTGAAGCTGGTGGAGCGCCCGAAGAGACTGGATTCTTCGAAGGTATTGTCGAAACCGTCACTGGTTCAGAGCGCAGCACGCCAGAGATCGAAGCATTGCCGGAATGGACAACCATGCCGGAATTGAACGAGCTTTCCGTTGCAGGCGCACGCACCGGCATCGGCACGATGTTCACCAGCCCCGAAGAGTCGGTCAAGATCATTCAATCCAACTATCCTGGCGTTCAAGTGCGTCAGGATTCCAAGGGCAACTATATTCTGCGCTCACAGGATGGGCGTGAATATGGCATTAAGCCCGGCTTTCGCTGGAGCGATGTTCCCCGTGCGCTAGGCGGCATTCTTGCGTTCACCCCTGCTGGCCGTGCAACTACTGTTGCTGGCGCTGCTGGTGGCTCCGCTCTTACTCAGGCTGGCATCGAAGCAACGCAGGCAGGCGCTGGCGGCACGTTTGACACTGGCGAGATTGCTATTGCTGGTGGTGCTGGTGCTGCCGGTAAGGTTATCGAGCAGGCATTGCCTGTCGTTGTGTCTGCTGTTCGTGGTATGCGTGGTGGCCCTGCTGCTGCCTTGCCTGAAACCATTCCTGTTGGAGCAGCGCCTGAAGCGCCTCCTACAATGGGAATGCCTTCACCGGCTGCAATGGCTCCTGAAGCACCTCTCGCACCTGCTCAAGCGGCTCCGGTAGCAGCACCTATGGGCGCACCAGCGGCTGGCGTTGCAGAAGAAGTTGTTACTGAAGCTGCCGCTCCATCTCGTTTTATTCCAACGGAGGAACTTGATAAATTAATTGCCACGGCCACGAAAAAAGGTTCTGCTGGCAAAGCGGCACAGCAAAAAATTATTGAACTAGCTGAGATAAATCCTGAAGCAAAAGCCGTTGCTGAAAGTCTTGGTTTTAATCTGCCTATTGATGTTTATGCTGATAACCCACAAATCAGGGCAGCACTTGGTTTGGAGAGAGCGCAATTCGGGACGCCTGCTCAAGGCGAATGGGATGTAACGCTTCGCAAGGCTATTGATAATGCTGATGATATTTCACAGCAATTTGACGCCTTGTTTATTGGAGGCAGACCCGCGACCGGCGCTGTTTCGCAAAAAATTAAAACTGGTCTTGAGCAGTCAAAGGCTGCTTTGAAGCAGCAAGCCTCAGCACTTTATAAACAGGTTGATGAAGGCATTTCCAAGAATACTCCAGTAAATCTTGATAATCTGTTTTCAACGTTGCAACAGGTTATTTCTGAGGTCGGAGAAGGTGGTTTAAATCAGCAGGAAAAAAAGCTGCTTGATCTTTTCCAGACTGGCGAAGCTGCTGGTGGCGATATTACATATGGCCGATTGATCCGCGAAAAAAATCTTATTCGCAGAGCTAAAGAAGGCAAAGAAAGCCCTTATGGCTCTTTGGATGAAGCATCATTGGCTCGTCTTGAAAGTGCGCTTGCAAAAGATCAATTGGACAATGTAGAGCGTGTTGCAGGCGAACAAACGCGCCGCAATCTACGTGCAGCAAACTTATTATATGCCAAGCAAGGTGCTTTGGGCAAACGCATGGTTTCAGCGTTTGGGCGTGATCTTGAAGGCGATCTAAATTCGTTGCTCCTTGGGGCTATAAAAGAAGCTGAAAAAGGTGGATCAAGAAAATTCACTAAACTGTTGAATACGGTTCCTGCGGAATATCGCAAAGAAGCCCTTGCGACTGCAATTTCTTCTGTGACTCGATCCAAAGGATCGCAGGGTTTTGGATTTGCTGAATTTCGTGAATTTTATCCTGGCCTGCGTGCTAATCCTGAAGTCTTTGGCAAAATCGCCAAAGAGATGGGGCCGGAATGGGTTAAGGCAATGAACTCACTGCTTACTGTTTCCAAAAGGATGACCGAAGCTAGGTCGGTATCAGGTCTTGGCACTGGTGCAACATTGCAAGCCGATTTACGCAAATCGCTCGCGGCACAAGGAAAGTTACAGAATTTTCTTAATTCCACTATGATGCAACGTGTTGCTGCTGGAGTAACTGGTTATGTTCCTGGCCTTAGTTTTTTGGTTCCAGACATGATTGAATGGATGGGAACGCTAGGAAAAAATAAATTGAACGCTGCACAACAGCTTTTCAGAGATCCAGAATTCCTGAATGCTTTGGAACAAAGTGCGACACAAGGTGCGCCATCGACAGCGACAGTTAATAAACTTTCAATGAGCAAGCCTTTCCGTTCTTATGCAAAAGCATTTGGAATTAGCGACAATCCTAAAGATTGGCTTAAGGCCACGCTCAGTGCAACAGCACCGCAAATGAACGAACAGACGCAACCTTCTTCATCAGAAGGCGTGCCAATGGTGCGAACGCAATGACCTTTCCAAACAACGCAACTTCAGATATACAGAGCGCGCAGGAGATCGTTTAATGGGCGCACCCACGATCAAGGTTCCGTTTCCCACCTTTCAAGATCGAGCTGGTCAACCTCTCGACAATGGGAACGTATATATTGGCACAGCGTTCACGGATGCAGAAGCCAATCCCATTCAAGTCTATTGGGATGATGCTTTAACCATTCCTGCTGCCCAGCCGATCAAGACTTCAGGCGGCTATCTTTACCGCAATGGCACCGTGTCCAATGTATTCGTAAATGGCGACTACAGCATGACGGTGCGCGATAGCAAAGACACTTTGGTTTATAGTGCTGAATCAATCTTCAGCGTTCTTGGACAGGGAACCGTTCAAAATCTTTCTGGTGATGGCGTTGATGATACGTTCGCAATAAACTTTGTGCCATCGCTTGTTTTCATCAATGGGGTGTATCAGTTCAAAAGCACTTACAGCATTATTGGTAGTGACATTGTATTTTCTGAAGCGCCTCCCTTCAACTCCAATATAGAATTGGTAGCGTAATCATGGCTGACGCAAAAATCTCTCAATTAATTTCAGCTACAGCTTTGGCCGGCACTGAGGTTGTTCCCGTTGTTCAAGGAGGTGCAACCAAAAAAGCAACGATTGACCAGATTCTTACTCCCGCCGCTGGCAAAGGCATTGACTTCAGCGCAAACACTGGTGCTGCTGGCATGACCAGCGAATTGCTAAATGACTATGAAGAAGGCACTTGGACGCCAAACGTAGCATTTGTTGGAGCAACAAGTTCAGAAGGTACATACACAAAAATTGGTCGACAGGTAACAATACGCGGTTCTCTAACGGGCATCGGAATATCTGTCAGTCCAACTGGGATTGTTACAGATAGCCTTCCGTTTAACACTGTAGGAACGGTGGCAGGGGCCATATCTAACGTAGGAAACACCCAAGGCGGTGTTGTTAACGTAAGCGGACCTTTTGTAGTGGCTTGCAGCACCATATCGGCAACAACATCAATAATTTTTACAGCAACCTATTTTGTTTAGGGTAAAAAAATGTCGTTAACCAAAGCAACATACTCAATGATTAACGGCGCCGCCGCCAACATTTTAGATTTTGGCGCCGATCCCACAGGTGTCGCTGATAGCACGGCAGCAATTCAAGCAGCGCAACAAGCGTCAAAATGGGTATATTGTCCGCCCGGCAATTATTCCGTCGCCGGGCTTCGTATTTACGATCAAGTAAATTTGATGGGTGCTGGATACGAAAACACTCGGTTTTTACAGCGCGACCCAGCGCAGCCAGCTATTAACTGTCTGTCTGACGCGACTGTTGGTCAGTTGCTTTCGTTACGCTTGGAAAATTTCGGCGTTGTCGGCCATGCTTCTGCGACTGTCGCGGCGGTAAAAATTGAGGCGCTCGGCGTATACGCAATCTATAGGTCACATTTTGACATGATTGTATCTACGTCTTATCAAGGGCTAAACATCCAAGCCTTCACCGCAAATAATGTGTTCTATTGCACGTTTCGGATGGACATTGTAAACACGCAAACAACTGCTGTGGTGATAAACGGAGGTACGTACAATACCTTTGACTTTTTTATTGCTCAAATTGGCAACAGCATCATGATGGACCACGGCGGGTTCAACAACACGTTTATCCGCCTTGTTGGAGAAGGCCAAGTCCGTTGCAGCGGCCAAAACATTATTTATTTTTCACCTACCGTTGAAGAATTAGCGTCCCCACCTCCAACCCCGTATATATTTTACCTGACTGGGTTCAACCAGACGTTGATTACACCTACGATAGTCATGAACCCGACTAACTCAACTAAGTTTACGTACTGCATCCAACCTTTTGCGCAATCTTTAATTATTAACCCGCGCTTTATTGTTAGTGGAACGTTACATCCGTTCGCTCCGGTGTCGCAAAATTGGACCTTGCAAGGCCCAGGACAAAACCAATGCGTCAATAAAATGGATGTAATTTACGACGGAACAGACGATAGCAAAGATTTGCGGCGCGTTGACGTTGTAGGCAATGTTAGCAGTTTTATATCGGCTGTTTCCGGTACTTACAGCGGAAAAGCAGTGCAATATTTAGCGCCTTCCGCCGGGGCAAGTATAAACTATCGAATTTTAAGTTCGACAGACGCGATGATTTTTGACCCAACAGGAACTGTCACGCTTATTAACGCAACTTTGGGTTACACGGGCGCCGTACTTCGCCAAGGACAAACGCTGTCAATATACACTAAAGAAGCTATAACAACTTTAAATTGGACCGCATCATCTGATGTTTCCTTGTTTCCGACATCAATGACTGCGGGGCAAATTGTTAATTTTGTATACGAAGAATCAACTGACAAATGGTATCCTTGCTAAGGGGCTGAATATGGAAATCACAAAAGAATTATACGACGAGGCATTGCTTGTTGTTTCGTGGATTAAAAAAGATAAGCCACCGGCAATGTCCGACGAAGATTGGCGGCGAATTGTCCATCGAAACCAAGCGCATTTATCGACTTTGTTGGGACTCTACGCGTTTGAAAAGTTTGATAAACAGCCTCTACTAGACGCAGTTAAAGACTAACCTAATGCTTGGCGGGATAGCCGGGCTGGAAACAGGAGAATAAAAATGGCTCTAGAAAAAAACGTAGTAGTAGATAACATTGAAGTTGTCGAAAATGGCTGCGTGCAAGTTCGTACTAAGACCGCCATCCTCGAAGACGGAAAGCAGATCAGCGGCACGTTCCACCGTCACGTTGTCGCCCCCGGCGATGATTACAGCGCAGAAAATGCTCGCGTGCAGGCGATCTGCGCCGCAACGCACACCGCTGACGTAGTGGCTGCGTACAAGGCTTCATTGCCAGACGCGTAACGAGATTGCCAGACTGCATCAAATGATTAGGTGATTACTGTGAACCAAGAGAATGTCCTGACTGTCAAAATAGATATGCTTCACAGTGACGTGGTTGATATGAAAACCGCGTTGAATGAATTATCTAAGGCAATCACCAAGCTGGCTCTTGTTGAGGAACGCCAGGCGCAGACTGCCGATGCCTTGGAGCGTGCGTTCAAAGCTATTGGCAAGATCGAGGATCGGCTTTCCGCATTGGAATTGACAGCGCCTAAGACGAAAGAGACCAGTGCTTGGGTTGATCGCTTCATCCTCGCTGCAATCGTTGCTGTCATGGGCTTCGCTGGAACACGATTGGGCTTGTTATGACTGCACCACTTCCTCGCTGGCTGAAGACTGCAAAGAAGTTTGATGGGCTGCGTGAGGTTCCAGGGCCTAGGCATAATTCCACGATCATCGGCTGGCTTGAAAACTTGCAGGCATGGTGGCGCAATGACGAAACGCCTTGGTGCGGTGTATTCATTGCCTACTGCATGAAGGAAAGCGGCCTGCCTTATCCTAAATTATATATGCGTGCGAAAGCGTGGTCTGATTACGGATCGTTGCTGCGCCGTGATCGACTAGCCCCTGGCGCAATCCTTGTGTTTGATCGTGCTGGCGGTGGTCATGTTGGCTTTTACATTGGTGAGGATGAAGGCCATTATTTTGTGCTTGGTGGAAACCAAGGCAACGCTGTCAACGTGATGAAGCTAGGCAAGACCCGCTTGGTTGCATCGCGCTGGCCCAAGGGTGAGCCAGTGATCGGCAAACCCGTCTACATGACTGGGGGCAAGGTCTCCCAGAATGAAGCGTAGGAGAATAATATGCTTAAAGGTTATCGCACTTATGTCATGGCTGCCCTTGGGATTCTAACAGCCGCCGCTAGCTATCTTGTAGGCGACGTGGATGCAATGACAGCAGCAAATGCGGCATTCACCGCTGCCGCTCTAGTTTTCCTGCGAGCGAGCGTCCCTCAACACCCTACGTAAAATCAAAAAACATACCCTTCATGTAAGTTCTTTTTGGCTTTAAAATATGCGGCGCTGGCTTCTTCTGGCGTCGCATAATATCCTAAATATAGGCGTTTTCCATTTAGTCGTATCGCAGCACGATATTTTTGTGGGCCTTTTTCAAACCACACGCCTAAAAATCCGGTTTTATTAACCGCGCTAGCCTTCTTTAAATTCTGCATATTGACAGATTGGTTGACATCTCGAAGGTTTGAAATTCGGTTATTTATTTTATTGCCGTCGATGTGGTCTATATGCCGCTTAGGCCAAGCACCTGTCTCCCAAAGCCACACAAGACGATGCGCTGCATAGCTACGTTTTTTGACTTGTATCCGTAAATATCCATCTATGTGAACGCACCCAGCTGCATCGCCAGCTTTGGCCCTGCCATGTGTCAGTTTATGATAAAATATACCTTGCTCTGGATCGTAATGCAAAAAGTTGCGCAGATAATCTAGGTCTGGTAGTGTTTTATCTGTCATTCGAACCTCCTACGTTCGGCTGATGGGCGACGCGATGTAAACAGCATCCGTCGCCTTCATGTATACATCTTTTGCAGAGATTTTAAAACATGATTAAGCTATTATCATCTTTGCTATCATTGATTGATCGTCTTTGGAAAGCATGGTCTGATAATAAGCTTAGGCAGCAGGGCCGTCAGGAAACCATCAAGGAAGTGAACGATGCTATCAATCGCCAGATCGAATTGGGTGAAGCTGCCGTCAATGTTCCTGATCCTGAGCGCGATGAACGGTTGCGTAACCGATTTGACCGATCCCGCACCGATCAATAGCTATTGCGAGATAGCCAAGCCGATCAGCTACGATAGCACGAAAGACACGGCTGAAACGATAAAGCTGATCGAGCAACATAACAGCAAGTTCGTTTGTATTTGCGAGAATGATTGCCCAGCCAATGCTAATTAAGATCATCAAGAACGATAGGCACTTTGCCCAGAACGGGCCGACCGGGATTAAGATCCACACTGGCACACGATACTTTGCTGCCGTCTTGCTTCAGGAATGGTACGAGTTTACCAAATATCTATTCTGGTTCTGGGGCGTCCCTGTGGCGCTCTGGGCTGCTGCGTGGGGCGGATATGCCCTTGGACTTGATGATGCGCTGTGCGGCGCTCTGGCCGCGTCTGGCGTGGCATTCATGCTGGCTGTTACGCTTCGCCTGATTCCGTTTAACTTGGATGATCGGGAGTTGACCGGCCAGGCTATTGAGATTGCCGCGATCAAGCTGTTTTACAAACGCGAAAACATGGAAAGCGAATATCGGATACAGGCGCGGTCAATGGTCCGTTCTGACAGCCCTTATGTCGCCAAGGGGCATTGGTCTGACATAGATCCGATTGATCCTAATCTCTACACAAACGAAGATGCTAGGATGGGAACTTACCACCCTAGCATCGAACGCATGGTCTGGAGATTAAAGTTGCGCCAGCCTTTTGCTGAACGCTATGTCAAGGCCCATTGGGCTGATTTAATTAAATGGCAGCCGCTGGGCGAAGGTGATCGAGGGTATTGATTACTTCCAATCGCTTCCCTGTTGGCATTGCCGGTGGGATAAAAGGGATAAAGGCTCACCGTATGGGGGCCGAGCGCCCTATCAATCCTTGCAAAATTAGGCAAAATCGGTTAGCAATAACCAATCGCACGGGGGCGGCCTCTCATTGAAGCACACTGCCCCCGTCTTACTCCTCGATTGCCTCCTCACGATTAGCCAGAACCACTGGGATCCACTTGGTTATCATGGTGCCTTTGTCATAAGCACCGTTGCGGATCGCGCGTTCCACGACAAGGCCGGGGCGCATATTTTCAATCGCCAGTTCGCGGGCCTTGATCAAAACTGCTTCATTGTCATTTTCCGGCAGTCCTTCTGCAGCGATGGGATCGATTGCCAGCGACCCAGCGGCAATGTCAAACCCCATTTCGCTGCGAGCCATGGCTAGGCTCCAAGCGGGTGGTGTTTCTGTGGTCATGGTTGCTTCTCCAGTGCTGCACGGGCTTTTTCGACGTCAAGCGCGTCAAGATATAATCGCCCCTTATTTGCTAAAGGCTCCAAAGCCTCTCGCAACCTCTCGTTCTCGGAGGTGAGTGCTTCGATGACGTAACGTTG
>Ga0315909_10003649_pt1 | contig 18632 bp, 28 predicted proteins | sample LakEriMetagenome_11_FD_203527 | JGI IMG/M metagenome (GOLD analysis project Ga0315909, IMG submission 203527) | Freshwater fungal communities from buoy surface, Lake Erie, Ohio, United States - Buoy 2 MA125 | ecosystem: Environmental > Aquatic > Freshwater > Lake | place: USA: Lake Erie, Ohio... | reverse complement strand
GAAGGCGCATCGTAGAGAGTATGAACGTGAACGTAAGAATCGTAAACGTGTAGAGGAGATTCTTCAGTTACCTGAACCAGAACGTTCTGAGAGGCTTGAACGTAATGCTAATCGTAGAGCGAAGCGTTTGCGTTGGAGCTCTACGGGTAACTAGAACTGTTGTATATAGAAGCCTAGTTCTAATACACCGTTACTTAGCTCGTCATAGAATGTGTCGTAGTCTTCTGGTGTTTCGTCCACATCTACAGATGTGATGACTCTGTCAAACATGTTGGCATACATACCATCTTGGTCTCTCACTAGTGTTCTACCTGGATAGTAGATGTCATCGTCCCAAACGACTTTTCTTGGAACTGTGTAAGAGTAGGGTCTTGCAACCATAGTGACCCTGTTGTTTTCGATGTGTGTGACAGTGAGGCATTCTTTGACTGCTTTGCCTTCAATGAATGCTCGCTTTAAGCTCATCCCTTTTGTCTCTTCTGGTTTGAGACTGATGTACCCTTCTGATGCCATCGTGAATGCTGTTATCCCCCAGCCGCGTCTGACGATGCATGCAACCTTTGTTATTGCGTCAAAGCGTTCGTCCATGTTTGCGTTCTGTATAGAGGGGCGTGCTTGAAGCATTAGCGCAAGTCTGTCGTCTTCCCAGCAGAACATATTGATTGCTAGGTCTTCTCCGATTCCTTCTGCTTGCACTGATTGTTCTTTGGCTTCAACAGTGGACATCAGAGCCAAACCAACCTTGTCAATACGTTCTTTGAAGTCGGATATCTCCACAAACAACACTATCTCAATTAGCTACTTCCGCCAAGAGTCGTCATGGGTGAACTAGTGTGTCAAGCATGGCAACGAAAAAGAAACCAGTTAAGAAAGCTCCAGCAAAGAAAGCAACACCAAAGAAGGCAGCTCCTAAGAAGGCTGCACCAAAGAAGGTTGCACCAAAGGCAGAGCAAGTTGAAGTATCAGTTGATGTAGAAGTAGCTGCAGTTGGCGCCACATCAGCACCAAAGGACAACGCTCCAGGCATTGTTGTATACGCAAATGACGTAAAGAACAAGTCATTGCGCAAGCGCATTCTTGCTTGGTTTAGAAACTAGAGAAATCTCCACCAACGTATTCTTCGTCTCTCTTGCCTAGCAAGTAGACAGCGCGAATACCAAGCTCGGTAATTTCCCAAGTGTCAGCGTCAACACGACGCAGCATACCCCTACCCTCAAGAGTCTTCATGACTTCTCTTGCGTCATATGGTCTGCGACACTTTGAGCCAAACATCCTCACGATGCTCACGGGTGCAATTGGCTTCTTCTTCATCTTGGCATAACACAAGATTGAACGAGTCAGCGTAGTCCCACGCTTAATGAACGAAACCAACTGAAATTCTTCTATTCCAGCTATTTCTTTAATCCTAAAGTTTGACATGTCAACAATCTAGCGAGCTTTTATAAAAATAACAACCAGGATACAATTCCTTTATGTCAGATATATTTCGGTCAGATGACTACCTGTTTGGTGAGTATCGTTTCCTAAAAGCTGACAGAGAACCATGCCCTGTCTGTGGGCACTCTACGGGTGACTGTTCACCAGAGTCTGTTGATAATCCGCATCTTGCTTTTGCTGATACCAAGGTGCCAAATGTTGACACAACTCAACTTGTGCTTGTTGACGAAGACGTGTATGTTGACAAACCTGTTTCACCTTACGCAAATGCTAGGGTGCTGGCAGCAAAGAAGGGGCAATACATATCACTTGACAAAGCGCGTGAGCTAGGAATCAACTAGACGCACCGTTTTTTTGACAGCGATACAATTGTCATTCCCATAATCCCTACAAACAAGAAAGAACGAACATGGCACTGCTTACCCCGGAATTCATCGCAACATACGCAAACAAGAAAACACCTTGGGGTTTTGGTGGACTTGGCGAAGTCGTCTACCTTCGCACCTACAGTCGCCCGATTGAAGAACTCGGTCGCAACGAGACTTGGACTGAAACCATCACACGGGCTATCAATGGCGCTGCCGAAATCGGTACCTGCCTCACACAGCAAGAAGCAGAGACGCTTTTTGACCACATGTTCAACCTCCGTTGCTCGCTCTCAGGCCGTGCTCTTTGGCAACTTGGCACACCACTCGTAAAGAAGTTCAATGCCACATCGCTCAATAACTGCTACTTCACGAACATTGAATCAATTGAAGACTTTGAGCTTCTGTTTGAATACCTCATGCTTGGTGGAGGCGTTGGCTTCTCTGTCGAGCGTTCCAAGATTCACGAACTTCCAAAAGTAAAAGCAGGTGTGGCAATCACACATGAACGCTCCAATGATGCAGACATCATCGTGCCAGACTCACGTCAAGGTTGGAAGCGTCTCCTTCATGCAGTGTTGAAGTCATACTTTGACACGGGTAAGTCTTTCTCATACTCAACGATTCTCATTCGCGAATTCGGTGCACCACTCAAGACATTCGGTGGAACAGCATCAGGTCCAGGCGCACTCATCGAAGGCGTTGCAGACATCTGCAAAGTGATGCAGAATCGTGAAGGCAAGAAGCTTCGCTCAATTGATGTGCTTGACATTTGCAACATCATTGGCCGCATCGTTGTCTCTGGTTCATCACGTCGTTCAGCACAGATTGCTATTGGTGACCCAGACGATGTTCTTTTCATTCGTGCAAAGAACTGGTCTACGGGTAGTGTCCCAGCATGGCGTGCTAACTCCAACAACTCCATCTATGCAGACTCTTATGAAGAAATCATGCAAGAACTTTGGAAGGGCTATGACGGCTCAGGTGAACCATACGGTTTGGTTAACCGCAAGCTTGCACGTAGCTATGGTCGTCTCGGAGAGAAGATGGTTGACAACTCAATTGAGGGTTTCAACCCTTGTGCAGAGATTGCTCTTGCAGACGGAGAGTCATGCAACCTTTCAACAATCTTCCTTCCAAATGTTGAATCACTTGAGCAACTCAAAGAAATCTCAGTGTTGCTGTACAAGATTCAAAAGCAAATCACACGCCTTGACTACCCTTACGAAAAGACCACAAACATCGTGCGCAAGAACGCTCGACTCGGTCAAAGCGTTACGGGTATCCTCCAAGTCCCAGAAGAAAAGATTCAATGGCTTGATGAGGCATACAAAGCCTTGCGTGCCTTTGACGCAGAATGGTCGCAGCAGAATGGATGGCCAACATCGGTTCGTTTGACAACAGTTCAGCCATCAGGAACACTCGCACTTCTTCCAGGGAATACACCAGGTATCCACCCAGGGTTCGCTCAGTACTACATCAGACGGGTGCGATTTGGAGCTGCTGACCCACTCGTAGATGCATGTCGCAAGCGTGGCTACAAGGTTCAGTGGGACATTGGGATTGATGGCCGTGAAGACCACACCAAGTATGTGGTTGAATTCCCATGCGAATCACCAGAAGGCGCAGTACTCGCAGGGAACATGACTGCAGTGGACCAGCTTGAATGGGTTAAGAGAATGCAAACTGTATGGGCAGACAACGCAGTGTCGGTAACTGTGTACTACCGCAAGGAAGAGCTTGACTCAATCCGCGAATGGTTGTCGAAGAACTACGACAAGGGCGTGAAGTCAGTGTCATTCTTGCTCCACAGTGACCACAACTTCCCACTTCCTCCATACGAAGAAATCACCAAAGAGGAATACCAGAAGACTCTCGCAAAGATTGACTTCTCGGTACCTATGCATTCAGTACCTTCAGACATGCTTGATTTGGACAACTGCTCTACGGGCGCTTGTCCTGTACGATAGAAGCATGATTGCTGAAATTACAGACAGAAACCTTGAGTCATTCCTCTATGACTCCGAGAAGACCGTAATCGTTGACTTCTGGGCGCCATGGTGTGGACCATGCAAGACCATGGCCCCAGAGTTTGAAAACTTTGACATGGCTCATTCGCAACACTTCGCTATCGGAAAAGTCAATGTTGATGACTATCCAGAGATTGCTGGAGTATTCAATGTATTCAGCATCCCAACAATTCTCGTATTTGATGGTGGAGAAGTAGTAAAGACTCTTGTTGGTGCGCGTAATGCAGAAAAGCTTGCGGGTGAACTAGCCGAGTACATGAAATAGTGCACGGTATCTACATGCCTGCACAAACAGTAGGAATATTCTCACCCGGGAAGATGGGTAGAACTATTGGCCGTTCTCTTGGAAAGAGCGGACATCGTGTGATTTATTCAAGCGAAGGTCGTTCTGATGGAACTCGCAAGCATGCAGAGAACCTCGGGTTTCAAGATGCAGAGACAGACGAAAGACTATTCAAAAAATCTGATGTCATATTCTGCATTGGGACTAATGGCATTTATAACATTGGTGCCGAACTAGCAATCCTGCACGGGTATCAAGGCATCTATGTTGATGCGAACTCGATTAGCAACGAAACAGAAGAAAAAGCTCTAGCTGCAAAACTACTAAGTGCTGGAATCAACTATGTTGATTGCGCACTCAGGGGACAGCCTTTAGGTGAAGCAAACTGGGGAAGAACAATCTTCCTGCACGGCAATGACGCTGAAAGAATTGCACCAATGTTCACTGATGGGATGTGGTCAATAAATGTTTGCAAGCGTTCAGCAAAAGAAATAGTCCGACTTATAGACACACCAGAGATAACCCAATAATGTACGCACTTGGCTTTGTCCTTGGTTTTGTGCACGGAGCACTTGTGTTCTATGCAGCAAGGGTTTATTTGCGCATTAGAAATCCGCGTGGGCCTCAATAAACTGCATCAACCTCTCTGATGTAGTAGTCCCCTCGTAAACCGGCGAGCTTCGAAGATATTTTATGAAGTCGTACCAAAGCTTTTGTTGTTCTGGTGAATCAAACACAAGTGTGTACTGAACTATTGCTTGAGAGCCAGCAGAATTGATAGCCGTACTGCCACGGGTAGCAACCTCTTTAGCATCAACAGTCGGGTTTGCCTTGATGACCATTTCCCCATCTTCGTTTGACTCAACACGAACATTTTCGCTAAGCGGAGGATTAACCATTACTGGAGCTACATAACCAGACTCTTCTTCTGTCTCAAGATTGCGCTCTGTCCACTCCTCGATTACAGCCATCTCAAATTCATCCCAACGCAAATCGTTAAGAAGGTCAGGGTATGAGTCGCTGATTTGAGACAACATGTTCAACATGTCAGCCTGTTCAGAGTAACCAAGCTCCATGGTCCGATTGTCGGCTAAAGCGAAAGCAATTGCCTTTTCGTCATCACCATCAAGAACGACTGCCGCGATTTCTTTCCATCCAAGCTTCTTGGCCGCTTCAAGCTGATGATTACCGGCAATAACAGTGAACGTGCCATCCTCATTGTCTTTGACAACAATTGGCTTTACCTGTCCAAACTCTCTATACGAGGCTGTAATAGCTCCGATGTCACCACGGCGTGGATTGCCTTCAAGAGGAAGGAGCGCATCAATAGGCTTAGCCAGCTTCTTGATAGACGGGTGAATTTCCATTAGTCCGCCTTTAGACGAAGCAAGGCACTAATTGAGCCATCTTCATTTTCGCGCTGGACCTCAATGCCCAAAAGCTCCACGACATACTCTGAGATATTTGTCATCTGTTGGACCAGCTCAGCCACCTCGGCATCGGTCATATCATCGCGGTAGGTAACATCTAAAAGGCTTTCCCTTATATTGGTTATGACCTTGAGGTGTAGTTCCGCAAAATTATTGTTGTCTGGAGCCATTGCAATAGCGTAGCAGCCCTGTTATGCTCTAACCACCAGGCCCACGGGCATGCGTTCACGGATAGGAAAATATATGACAGCACAGGTAACCCTTATTGGGAACCTCACCAAGGACCCAGAACTCATGGTGTTCGACAGCGGAAAGACAAAGGTCTCTTTCTCTGTGGCGGTAAACCGTCGTTGGACAGATGAGTCGGGTGAGAAGAAGGAAGTCACCAGCTACTTCGACGCGATTGCGTGGTCGTACTCAGCAGATGACATTGCTCGCGTCCTTTCAAAGGGCAACAGCGTCATCGTTAACGGACGCCTTGAGCAGCAGACTTGGGATGACAAGACAACGGGCGAAAAGCGCTCAAAAGTTCTTGTTGTTGCAGACAATGTCGCTCTTGCTCTCCGCAACATTGAGAGCTACGAACGTCGTCAACCAAAAGAAGGACAGACTTCAATCCCAGCGCAGAAGACTGCAACGGCAAGCCGACCAGCAAACCGTCCTCAGATGAAGCGTCAGGACAGTCAAGAAGAGCCGTTTTAGTCCTCTTCAAAACGAGTAGTCAAGACCCGCCAGCCAGCAATGGTTTGGCGGGTTTTTGGCTTTTTAAAGCAAGAAATCTCAGATTATTTTCAAACCCAATAACCATAAGGGTTTAAGAAGGGTGTTTCGCTCGGTTTACTTGACAAAAGTTGGGATTACCCGACGTAAAAGGGTATAATTTTGTATGGAGGTTAGTTACTAACTCACAGAGGGCATTGCAGTTGACGCCCGCGCTTTATTCCCCAAACAAAGGAAAAGGAAATTGCAAACAATTCACGGATATGGAATCTCTATACTCTTTTTTATAACTGGGATGGTAATCCCAGGTAGCAAGGTGGAGGCTCCACACGCGTCCGGTCAGACCGTGGAAACAACAGAAATCTCAATCGAGGCAGAGGATGTAGTCCTCAGCCAAGGTCAGGCAATTCGAGATAGTGAGCCTTCAGCCAAAGCTGACAGGAACCTTACACAGTTGCCTCCAGTAAAGAATGACCACCCAGGAAGGCGTCAGCCAGTCCCAGAAGACCCTCAGAAGCGCTGTCCACGCCTTGAGCCAGTATTTGAGGCTTACGGGCTCTACCCAGTTCAGACGTGGTCCTATATCGCTTGGAGAGAGTCTGGATGCCGTCCAAAGGCGCAGAACGCAACATGGGATGCCAATGGCAACATGACATACGCCCTCAATAAGAACAAGTCATACGATACAGGCTTGCTGCAGATTAACTCCTCATGGAAGTCTGTAACGGCCAAGGTGTGTGGCGAAGAGGCAGTCCAGAACAGGATGCAAGGCCTGAAGAATATGCATTGCAATCTGATGGTCGCTCGCTACATCATGGAACATAGCTCAGGCGGGTTGTCTAACTGGAGGATGTGAACTCCGTAGTGACAATAAACCCGTCTCTTTCACTATCTGGCGGAAGCTCAGAAATCACCATTAGTCGCTTTACCCACCTGTCGTAACCATCGTAACGAGGGTTGAATGGCAGTCTGCCATGAACGGTTCGGCGGTTGTCTATAACCATGACATCTCCAGCCTCAAGTGCAACCTTCTGGGTGCATTTGGCTATAGCGATGATGAGTTCATCGAGAGCATCTTTGGCTGCCTGTGTCTTGCCTCTCATAAAAAACTCGTCAAAGCAAATCTGGAATCCATCTTCGTCTTCAGAGAGTATTGCTTTAGTAAGTTCTACGTCTGGCTCTCCGTGCATTCTGAAACTGTCGTCAACTTTTGTTACGAACTGAGGCTTCTTAAGCTCCTCAATTGCAGCTGGGGATAAGCATTCCGCTATGTCCCATATATCTGCATACGTTGTATAGGCAGTTTCGTCTCCACGTAGACACATGAGCAGAACAAAGTCCGGCTTATACGGATGAAATGCAGTTTCTGTATGGAGTTGCAATACTACTTTTGATGAAGTTGAAATCTGCTGTGACTCTGTTTTGAAAACGGGAACGATATTTTGGATGAGCAAACCATCCTGCTCCTGTTTGTAGGAGATTGGATACCCAATTGAAGAAGATATTAAAAGCAACATATGGTCAGCAACTTCAGTCTCTTCAGCACCGAATGGAGTTGCGGGTGTCCTAGGGATATCCCCTATGGGGATGTTTTTATGTATAAGTGGTGTATCTAATGAATCCAATTCCATAATCGTCTACCACAGGTACTCCACGAATGCATGCACTTCTGTCTTTACTTCATCTCTATGAAACGGGTCAAGAACTGAACCCCTTAGCTTTTCGGCGATATCTGGACGAGAATCTTGAAGAAGGTTGAAATACACCTGCCCATATCTGATGGACTCATCTTCACGTGAAAGCTTGTTGTACTGGATGCTTGCGTCTGCAAGGAAGTCATTAAACGAAATGTAGTCAATAATCATGACGGCAGTCTACTGGTCTAGACGTTCTCCACATTTCTTGCATTTAGACATCCACGGATAACGGACAACAAACTGTTCTGGGTGTGTGCACTCAAGTAACCTAGCTGATTCTGCATCAGCTAATGCTCTAATGAATTCAGCCAACGAAACACCTTGTATTTCAGCGGCCTGCTTCCACCTATCGTGGTTTCTCTCTGAGGTACGAATAATTACCTGTTTCTGAGCAGGCTCACCAGGCTTTGAGCCAGTATTTGACCGTCTACCCATCGTAATATTCTCAGCGACTTTATCCATAGCTGCCTCAATATTGTCTGAGTTCATCTCATTAGGCTCATTCATATGCGACAAAGACGCCTTCACTTTTAATATTGCGTTGTTCCAGCTCTCGTTCAAGTTCATTAACTCGCTTCCTTAATTTAACAATCTCCGTGAGAGCCATAGAATGTAGCCGAAGTTCAGAGTCGCTAATAGGCACTCTACTCTCAAGCCAGTCAATAATGTCAATCTCATTCATCTAGCAATTCCCCATCTTCGACTATCTCGGCATCTTGGATTGGAGCTAATTCTCTAACCTCTCCAAGAAGTCGGTCCACGTAGTCCTTAGAGATTACACCAGATGAACCCATAATCTCTAAAAGCTTCTTAGCTTCTGCCTCTGGGCTAAATTGCTCAGCTGCTGTAGTCGGGATTGCCCCAGCCAATGTAGCTCTAATTGGTGCGCTTGAACCAACATCCATTTGAATATTGACATTATTCTGTTCCATGCCAAGAAGCTTTGAGCGCCTATCCATAATAGACAAAACTTGCTGAATAGCCTTCAGGTCTGGTTCTGCGATTATTTCAGTCCCATCGTCAAGTGTCTGCTTGCGTGGCTGGGTTAGAGGCCATATTGCGGTTTGAAGCGCGTCTAATCGTTCAAGCTCCATGCGCAAAACTTCAGGATACGCCATAAGCGCTTCCTTGTTTAGTTTCTCTAACTGTCTTCTAACTGCTGTCCCAACAGTTGCCGACGTAACATTAAAGCGTCTAGCAATCTCTCCAACAGATACGCCAGCTTGGCGCATCTTAAAAATGCGTAAGTCGCGCTCTGCTAGAAACTCTCTAGTCAGCGGTTTTTGTGAACCTGCCATACTCCTAGATTAGTTCATTTTCATGAATTCTAATGTCTCAAATGGGAATCTCACGGCCCTCTTCATTCTGATTGGCCATGCTCGATTGTCGCGCGCTCCGCGGAAATGGTTAACTTGGTACACATAGCCATCAAGTGCAGTTGGGTCTGGAGTAAGCGAAATACCGAACTCTGGCCAACGTGACCAGACAGAGGAACCAAACGGTCTCAGCTCACGACTTGAAGAGGTTGAGCCCAATGGGGCGTGGTGCTCAAGCCAAAGAGCACACCCATATACGTCACGGATTCTGTCCAAGAACTTTGCCACCTCAACCGCAAGAGCTTCGCTTGATTTGTTTCCGTTATCAACATAAGCCTTATACAAAGGGCCCATAACTATCAACTGCGGCTTCACCTCTTCACAGAGACGCTCAATAATTGCCCTGTCTCGTGCGCTTGTCAAATCAAGACCTGCTGGCTGAATATAAAGATGTGCATCCAGTTGCTTGGCCTTTGACATCTTGAGAGCCTCGCGCATGATGTTGTTCGATGTTCGCTGAATAATGCGTTCTGGGTTTTCAAGGTCAATCATCAGTGTCGTGATTGGTTCCATTGGCTGAAACGTGAATGGGTGAATCCCTGCAGCCGAACAGATAGCCACCTGCCTAGCAAGCATTGTCTTACCAACACCTTCAGCAGCTACGACAATTACGCGCTCTTGTTTCTCAAGGAGGCCAGGAATAATCCACTCGTACCCTCTGTCTTTGTAGTCTTCCAAGAACTTTTGCCAGTTGTACAAACGACCAGTATCTTCATCAGAATTCTGAGACATTGAACTAAGCATGACGCTCACACGATTAAGCATTTGCTCCAAGCTCAAATCGCTATTAGAAACAACAGAAGTTACAACATCAAGAATTCTCTCACCAACAGATTCTTGTTCTTCGGATTCAAGTTCCGTAGTTTGCTGTGGAATCTCATAATCAAGCTCGCTAAGTTCATCTGGCTGATAGCCAGCATTAATGTGGTCTGTGATGTCTTTCCCATATGGAGACACCCAAACATTTACATTCCCACCAATGGCGCGAACTTGCGCAGCAACGCTCATCGCATGTGTTTTACCCGCGTCATCATTGTCAGCAATAATCTCAAGAACGCTTGCTCCGGAAAGAATCTGCGAGTATTCCGATTCCCAATGTCCAGCACCACTAGACATTGTTGTTGCGCATACGCCATATTTTGCTACGAGTGTGTCTACATCTTTCTCGCCCTCTACAAGCCATACTGGTTCGCCATCTTCAATGGCTTTCAAAACCTCTGGCAGACGATACAGAATTTTTTGCACACCTTTTGCGTCGTAGATGTACTCGCCGGGCATGTCAGGGTCAGGACGGCGATGACCAAAAGATTTCTTGCCGTTTTCGTCAACGTACCGCAACTTCTCGTACATAAGCGTTCCGTTTTCATCGCGGAACTTGTATGTGGCAACAAGTTTGCGTGATGCTTTTTTCTGTACCTGTGGCACAACGCTCTCCTTGTACTTTGATGAGCTTTCTTTCCATTCGCCATCATGAGCTTTGTTGAAAAGCTTTCCAACCTTGATTCCGAGAGCATCGCAAATTTGGCTGGTGTCACAGCCATTACCTCTATGACAGGTGACAAGAACATCACCAGTGTCCTTTGCTTGAGAAATACTCAAAGATGGGTTTTGGTCGTCGTTTCTGCACGGGCAACGGGCAGCCCATTGATTATCACCAGCAGGCTTAACACCGTCAAGACGCCCAAGAAAGTCATCTACTGCGCGAGAAATCACTGTGCTCGACGCTCCATCAAGTCGTTAGCAATCTTGCGCTGATTTGTTTTCTCCGCCTGGACACGACCAAGTGAACGGTTACGTTCTCTTACAACACGAATTCTTTGTCGTTGCTTCCATGACATTCCACCCCAAATCCCCACGACCTTTGGGTTCTCAATTGCATACTCCCCACATGCATCAATATCAAGACAAGTTTTACAAATCTCAACAGCACGTTGCGCGTTAAAGGTTTGCTCTGATGTTGGAGGATGCTCTGGGAACCACCACTCAACTGGCATGCCTTTACATGGTCCGCTCAGTCTTGGAACAACTGGAATATCAATATCGCTGTACTCTGACATATGCCCCCCGAAGGCTCGCTTGTATTCCCTACAAACTACCCCCTCTCAAAGGGAGTGTCAACTACGAATTAGATATTTTGAAAAATATTCCACGCCATACGCTTGATATATCTACGAACTCGAGCACCAAGCTTGAGATTGCCGTAACTGTCATCCATGAATTCGTCAATCGCTAATTCGCTCTCGTAAATTACCCGATAACCCATTCTGCTGTATTGGTCTGACATGAGAAACCGAATCCATGCGTCTTCATCAAATGTGTTGGTTTGCTCAAGAACGGCATCATCAATGCTTCCACGGGTCGCAATAATCTCAAGCTTCCAACCCATTTTACGTTCAATCTCAGAAAGTATTTCATTAATCGCTTCGCGACCATTGAACTGAAATGCTTCTTGCACAAAGCTATGAATTACCTTGTCTTGGAAGATTTCTTTCTTAAGCTCTTCAAGGCCAATTATGTCGCCATCGTATTCGCCGTCATCAATAAAGATTGGCTCATCGCCATCGTATGTTGTTGGGTCTTCATCGTCCCAATCAGGCGAATTCATCGAATCAGACATGCCTTCATGATACCACCGCTTTGTGAGCGACAATCTTTTTTTGTGTATTAAAGGAATTCTCGTCCATCGCCGCTACCGCCCCAACAGTTGGGTCATCAGACCTGTAGTGGTCAAGATATTCAACGATAGCGTTGTACAAAGACCAGCCGTTAAAACCATGTTTACCAGCATTTTTGTCATTCAGATAAAGACTGCGAATCATTGTGTGCACTTCATCACGATTCTTCTTTTGTCTAGCTGTTTCCCCAGATTCTGCTGGAAAGACTTTTTCAAGAACTTTGTCAATCTTTAAACTTCCATTTGGAACATTGATTGAAAGCATTCGTTCAGCTTCTTTGGAGAATGCCTGACCCCAAGCAGTTGAAATCTCCAATACGCGCTGTGCATCTTCAATCACCGTATCCACGTTTCGTGTATGGCGAGCCGTAAATACACGTTGCGCACTTGACAGACCCATCACGACTGTGTTGTTGCAAACAGCACGGACATCCGTATTAGCGTACCTAATAGGCCAAATACCGTCATGGCCACAACTGACTACAAGGTATCTGGCAATTTTGTCATTGATGCCACTTGGGTCAAGGATTAAGGTATCCAATTCAATCGTTGCAAAAAACCGGCGGCCATCCCTGAGGACTCCAACAGTGTCCATAACCGCATCACCGCTTGATGCACCAACTACGGCCAGTGCCCTTTCAAGCACTTCGCGGTTCTGGCGAACCTCATAACGTGTACCTACAGTCGCAAGGGCATTGAAACTGCCGTCTGGGTTATGACGCAAGGTCGCTCGACTGTCTTCAATCAAAACAATTGACCCATCGGAGTTTTTCAAAAGGTTTCCTTCGGCATCAACAGCTGCAACTTTTGAAATAATGACATCAAAGTCAGCATTTGCTGCTTGGAGCATTGCCTCCATGGTTTGGAGGCCTTTCATAGGAGTCCCAAGCCGGTGCCAAGGAATTTTCCTATCACCACCAGTGGCATACGCCATGTTTGCTTTGCCTTGGACTATTTCTAACTCATGTGCCATGGGTTCACTCTATCAGGTAAATCTATCTGTATAGAATGTGAGCAATGCGCAAGAGTGTTCTTACTCTGACCGGACATAAGAATACCTCCGCAGTTCTGGGGGTGGCCTGTTTCCCCGATATTCAGGCCACCCCCAACTTTAATAAGTAACTTTGTTTTTAATCATCTCCATGATGAACTCTGTTGCCATGGAGACAAACTGTTCGTGTTTCAAAACTTTTTTAGTTGTTGTTACTTCAATTGACTCAAGTCGAGAAACAACTACTTCTTCATCTGAAACAGTTCCGCGGTAAATGCGAATGGAGTTTTGTCCATCCCATCGAGCTTGCCAGACAAGGGTCCCATCACCTGACGGGTCAATTTCTAAAACACTATAAGTGCGCGTAATCACAGTTTCTCCGTTCGACAACCTTGATAATAGTGGAAAATTCATGCTTGTCAACATGATTGTTTATAGGTAGTCTTATCTCATGACACGACAACGCTGCTTCATTCCAGGTATGAATTGCGTTGACGCCGCTAGAGAGCGCATGCGCCATGTCTATGACACATTTGACACGGTTTGCGTTCAGTTCTCTGGTGGGAAAGACTCAACAGCGGTTTTGTATCTGGCAAAAGAAATCCATGAAGAGCGCGGACTCGGACCCGTGAAAGTAATATTTCGCGATGAAGAGATGGTTAGTCCAACTGTTGTTGAATTCGTCAACAAGGTTCGTAATTACGACTGGGTTGACATGGAGTGGTATTGCTTGCCAATGGGGCAAGAGATTTGGGTTCTTGGAAGAAGAGAATACTGCCTTCTCTGGTCGCCTTACAGAGCTTCGCAAGGCCGGCTTGTAAGAGAAATGCCACCATGGGCAATCCGTGCAGAAAGTTTTGGTCTTGACCCAAACCAAGCACTCCCACAATCAGTTGACTACTACACAATGCAGGGCAAGAGTGGCCGAGTTGCGTTCATTACTGGGGTTAGAGCAAACGAGTCAATGATTCGTTACCGCTCATGTGTGCAAAAGCTCCATGAGAACTACATCGTTACCCCATACAAAATGAAGAAAAATATCCCACTTCGTTTTGCAAAGGTTATTTATGACTGGGAAACAGATGATGTCTTAAAGTTCATCAGTGAGGAACATGGCGCGGAATACTGCGACTATTACGACTTGGCTGCAATTACGGGCAGTAATACACGTGTTGGTATCCCGTTACATGCTGTGGCGATTAGAAGAATTGGTGATGTTGTTGCAACTGAGCCAGAGTTCTACGACCGCCTTTATGAATGCTTTCCGCACATTGACGCGCAACGCCGCTGGTGGCCAGACTATGACCTTGACAAGAGAATCCTTCAATACTCAAGGGAGGGTTGGGATGGCATCAAGCGATGCATTGAGGAGAACATCGTTACTCCAGGTCTCCGTAAGCGCGCATACGCGTTCTCTGCTGAGTTCAGGAAGAAGCATGCTCGAGATGCACGTTCTTATCCGCTTCACTGGCTTGTCAGAAACCTTTTGATACATGAATTTCATGTCACTTCTGTAAACCCGATTGGTCCTGGCACTCGCGCTTACACAATGCAACAAGAAGAGGAAGCTCTGTGAACCCAACACTTTGCTCATGCATAAAGAAACGTGTGATTAAACGCAAACCTGTATGTGGTGAAAAGCCAGACGACTTTGATGAATGAGAGCCCTTGGTGGGAATCGAACCCACTATCTCCTCATTACAAGTGAGGTGCATGGCCGAATATGCTTCAAGGGCATTTACGAATAGCAGTCGTTAATTCGTTCTGCTACCCATTTCGCCACTGGCGATGCTACACCGTTGCCGCACATCTTGTAACGAACTGAGTCGCTGTTTGTTTTCCCGTCTGCTCTGTAGAGGGTGTGGTTGTCTGGCCAGCCTTGAAGTCGCTCGCATTCAATAGGCGTAAGGCGCCTAACAATCATTTCTTGTTCAGTCTCATCCATAGCAATATACGGAACATTGTTGCCACCAGTTCCCATGCGCGCTTCAAGAGTTCTCATGATTCCAGAATCATCAAGTCTGATGTCATCATTTCTGCGACCATCAATGGCAATTGGTTGAACGATAATTGTTTCTGAACCACCACCGATGTCTCCACCATTGGCACGAAGAGTGCCGACACCTTCAATGTATTTGGCATGGCTAGATGTTGTAAATGGACTTGATGAAGCTACAACAAGGTCGGTTGCGCTCTTGTAATCACGGGCTGCAACGGTAGAACTAGTATCGTCATCCGTGTACTGCCCATAACTAAGCATCCTGTAAGCAACACTCATTCCATGACCATTGCTTCTCAACGTTGGCGAAGCAACCGTTGATGCTTGGATGTCAAGACCTTGGGTGTGACTAAAGAGAGTTGGCTCTAACTCTCCCGGGATGCAATCGCTTCCAATGCTGATTTCAGCTTGTCTGGAATTGTTTTTCCGCGCCGATTTGACCTTCGCAGAATTCCTGCGGCTGCCTTCACCGACAGTGAGTATTTGCTCTGGACTTCCTGCGGCGATTGTAGAAGAGAAGCAACTGACGAGGAAGATTCTGCGACGTCTCTGGGGGACTCCGTAGTACTGTGCATCAAGCATTGACCATTCGCAGATATACGCCCCCAGCCCAACCATTTCTTTGAGGACTGCCTCAAAATCGTCACCTGCTCCACTTGACAGGGCTCCTGCCACGTTCTCCCAGATTGCCCATTTTGGAAAAGCTCCGTTGGTTGCATTTTGCATCTCCCTAATAATTCGTGTTGCTTCAAAGAAAAGATTAGAACGTGTTCCCTCAATGAGTCCTGCGCGCTTTCCAGCCACACTGAGGTCTTGACATGGACTTCCAAAAGTAATGACGTCAACTGGTTCAAGTTCCGCACCATTAACATCACTTACGTCAAACCACTTAGGAACATCTGGCCAGTGATACTTCAGTGTCTCCTGACAATTGGGGTCCCATTCAACTTGCCATTTACATTTCCAGCCGGCACCCTCTAACCCGACGTCAATCCCTCCGACGCCTGCGAAGAGACTTCCGAATGTGAGGTTGGTGGCCATGTCGTTCATGGTAGCAGCATACAACATTTAATTACAACCTTGCTGGTGAGGTAGGGCTCGAACCTACGACCGACGGATTAACAGTCCGTTGCTCTGCCAACTGAGCTACTCACCATTGGCAAATATTGATGCTATCAACGATTGTGTATAATCATAAATATGCACGGCGAAGATAACACAAAATCAATAAATGATGTGGTTTTGATGGATTCTGATGGCTCAAAAAACCTTATAGAAGACATAGCTGGCAAAGTGACCCTGTTTGCAAACGTTACAGGGCATTGCGGGAATGCAGAGCAATACAAAATTCTTGAAGATGTCTACCAGAAGTACAAAGATAAAGGATTTCAGGTAATTGCTGTTCCGACCAATGACTACTGTGGGCCTGGCGTAACCTACGGGAAGTATGAAAAAGGAATAACAAGCGCCAAAGACGCAGAAGAATATGGGCGCGAAGCATGGAATGTAACCTACCCATTTTCTGAACTAGTTGTGTCTCGTGAAACACGTGATGGCGAAGAACAAAAACCAGAAGTTCATGAGCTTTATAAAAAGCTAAATCCAGAGGGCGAGAAAGCCGCTATCAACGGTAACTTTGAAAAATTCATTGTTGATAAGCATGGCAATCAAAGAATAAGGAAAGCAAACGGAGTTCTCCTTTGGTGGGCACACAGAGATGGTTATTGTGAATCACCAGAAAAAGAATACGAAAACCTCTGTAGAGACATAGAACAGCTCTTAGACGAAGAATAAGCGCGTCGGGTAGGAATCGAACCTACAACCTACAGATTAGAAGTCTGTTGCTCTATCCGATTGAGCTACCGACGCATACTCAACATCCTAATAGCCCCGCTCCTCGCTTACAATCTGCTTCGTGATGCTCACGAAACAGATTGAGACTCGGAGCTCTTAACCCCGGGGCTGTTTGCTAACAACAAAGCTTGTTCAGCATCTAAAACAATCACTACGTACGAGACCTGGGCGCCTTCGTCTGTTTCTTCTGTGACCACATCTATTGATTCTGGTCCTATGTTAAAGCGAGCAGCAATACCTGCACGGAGACGCCCGACGTCTTGCTCTGTTTTAGCGATTGACGAGGCTATATCGTCTTCCCATGAAAAGTCGTCTTCAACTTTGACTGGGACGAACTTTGAAAGCATTTGTTTTGCGGTGTTTGCTTTTACACATTGTTCGCAAGCTATTTGTGGCGCACGGGAAGCGCGTTTCCTTATCTCGGTATGCCCACATTCAAGCTTGTGTGCATATTCAACTTTTCCCCACTCCCCATACCTGGATATTGAAACAACGGTCTGTTGGGGAGCCTGCTTTTTATTAACCTTGCTCATCCTTTAAGTATTCTAGGTGTTTGATTCCTTTTTCAGTCACCATGTACTTGGCTTCATTGCCAAAGCCTTCCACGATTTCAACGAATCCGTTTGCAATCAAGATGTCGAGTTCTTCAATAATTTGAGCTTTAGTTATCATGAGGGTCATGCTAACGGGCTTATTCTGATTCTGCAAGCCCTGTCTTGAGGAAATTCATGACTATCTGCTCAGCTCCACGGATGTCTTCTCCAGGGGTGGTCCCTTCGGTTGCGGCGTCTACTACTGCCCTTTTGGATGCGATGAGGTCGTAAATCTCTTCATCAATGGTTCCTGAGGCGAGAATGTAGGTAGCCATTACGGAACCTTTCTGTCCAAGGCGATGGCATCGGCTATATGTTTGGTCCACGTCTGCTGGTGACCATGGGAGTTCGACGAAAAGCACTTCCTGGGCGGCCGTAAGCGTATGTCCGGTTTTAGCTGCTTGGATGGACAAAGAAATAATCGGGGCTTCATCTATGGTCCCAGTCTGGAACTTCAGCTTAGCTTCCTGGATGTCTTCAACGTTCATACCGCCTTGAATCTTCAATCCGCAGTAATGGTTTGCGATTGCATCAACGACTTCTCTGTGGTGTGCTGCGACAACGACTTTTTCACCCGCACCAATTTTTTGGTCAATCCATTCGTAGACGGCTTCCATTTTTGCTTTAGCTGCAAGCTTTCGGAGCACGGAGATTCGCATGAGGTGTTCGTTTGATTCGGCTTTGATTTTTGCTTGCACAGCAGCCGACCTTGGCGATTTGCCGAGCTCCCTGGCGATTTCTTCTGCTCGAGCAACAATGTATGCAACGATGTCTGCCTGGGCTTCGTTATACTCTTTCATTCCAGCTGAAGTCCCGCTTACCACCAGACGGGAGTGTCTTACTGGCGGCAGCTCATCAAGTACCTGTTCTTTTGTCCGCCGGATATAACAGATTGACCGGAGTGTTTCGTTTAATTCATCAAGGTTGCTTGCGCCATCAATGTGCCATTGGCCAAAGCGGTCTCTGAAGGCACCGCAGTATCTTCGATAGAACCCCCACATTCCCCCAAATCTGTTGAGCTGGCCAAGGATGTCAAGCTGGGATGCGTATTCAGCGGGACGGTTGGTTATGGGTGTCCCGGTCAGACAGAGAACCACCCCGGTTTCTGGAGCTGAGCGCGCCATTTTAATTGCGGCTTTTGTTCGTTGCGCTGTTGGGCTTTTTGCGTAATGTGATTCGTCAA
>Ga0315909_10003648_pt1 | contig 18638 bp, 19 predicted proteins | sample LakEriMetagenome_11_FD_203527 | JGI IMG/M metagenome (GOLD analysis project Ga0315909, IMG submission 203527) | Freshwater fungal communities from buoy surface, Lake Erie, Ohio, United States - Buoy 2 MA125 | ecosystem: Environmental > Aquatic > Freshwater > Lake | place: USA: Lake Erie, Ohio... | reverse complement strand
TTTGCGCAAGACCCCCATGATCACCGCCCCAATGAGTGCGAAGATCTTCTGGTGATAACTGTGAAATGTGTTGACTTTCTAGTGATGTCACCGCAATGTGTGTCAGCATTTTTTGGTGGAGCTGACCACGACCCACGTCGACTGCCACCACATGTGCCGCACCGTGCTGCAGTAGGCAATCGGTGAAGCCTCCTGTCGAGGCCCCAATGTCGAGGCAGTACTGATGCGCCACATCGATACCGAAGTGTTGCAGAGCACCCTCAAGTTTAATTCCACCGCGGCCCACAAAACGATTGGCCATCGGCGCAACGTGAACCGCATCGCCTGGCGCCACCAAAGATGCGGCATTGCTCACCACTGCCCCGTTCACACGTACGCGGTTTTCAGCAAGTGCCACCTCCACCTCGGCTGCGCTCGACAACAGCCCGCGGTGGAGCACCTCACGCACCAATGAGCGACGTGATTTCATCTGCCTGCCTCACGAAGATCGACTGTTGCATTAGTGCTACTCAAGAGCTCCGTTGCAACATCGCAAAAGGTGTTACCTGTGTAATGAAACGAGACACCATCTATGGGCCCAGCACACTTCTCTTGCACACCCGACCACACCTGGGCATAGGCAATGCCAAGACGCTGCGCAAAAGCACCATCGGTGTCGGGCCGATCACCCACCATCACCTGCCTGGCTGCAGGCGTTGACCCTGCCAGCGAACGAACCAGTTGTGCCATCGCATCGTGTGGCTTTCCCGCCATGGTCGCCGTGAGTTGCGACGCATACACATACGACGCGATGAGTGAACCCCCACCAGGCAATATTCCTGTCTCGGTGGGAAAAGTTGCATCGTCGTTCGTGCCAATGAGGCGTGCACCCTCCAACAGACATGACAACCCCAGGTGAAGAAAATCAAAGCAAAAATCGCGATGCATTCCCACCACCACCGCATCGATACTGGCCGGAAGAAATGCGGTATCAGTTAAAGCATCGCGCACATCAACAACCTGCGCTCCACGGTTGTGGACTGCTTCAATGACGCCCGGGCCTGAACACGCCAACACTGTTTCGGTTGGCGCAATTAATGAGGCTGCCGCTTGAGCACTCGTCACCACATTGCCAACGGCGGGAATACCCATGTCGCCGAGTTTCTTTTCCTGATCGGCGAGTCGCGTAGAGGAATTATTCGTTACAAAATTGACTTGCCAGCCCGCTTGTCGCAACGTTGCAATGCTCTCGGGTACACCACTAATGACCGAGGCCCCGCGCCAAATGACGCCGTCAAGATCACTCCAAATGATGCCCGACACACCTTCAGTTTTGCTTGTTGCACCCATACCTGCCACCCTTAGAGTGTGCCTCATTTTGAACCATTCTCAGCGCTTCGCTACACCAATGCCCAAACAGATCTTTTTGCGCTGAGTTCCCCGCCCTATGACGTATTGAGCGCAGATGATCGAGCACACTACGGCGAACAAAGCCCCTGGAATATTGTTCATGTCGATTGCCCACTCGATGCAGATGGGCCAGATCGCTACCAAAAAGCGGCGACCGATATCCAAGATTGGATCTCGAGCAAGGTACTCACGCAAGACCCCACTCCCTCGTACACGTTGTACCGCATGTCGTTTCGCGACTCCACAGGGAAAGATCGCCACACGGTTGGAGTCATTGGCGCTCTTGAAGTCGTAGACGTCGGGGCAGGAGGCGTTCTCCCCCACGAACAAACCACACCTAAAGCAAAAACCGACCGACTCGACCTCACCCGAGCAACACAATGTAACTTGTCGCCAGTGTGGGGCTTATCGCTCTGCGGTGGCCTCACCCAGGTACTTCTCGCACCGGGTGAATTCATGGGTGAAATGACCGACGAAGACGGTGTGGTGCATCGCGTTGAACGTGTTACCGACTCAGTCCGTATTGACGCTATTCGATCGGCTATTGCCAGTGCACCCGTGGTCATTGCCGACGGACACCATCGCTACGCCATTTCTCGTACCTACCGCGACGAAATGCGCGCCGCCAATTCACCACTTGCCCCTACAGCAGGTCTCACCATGACATATGTTGCAGAACTTGTTGAAGAACAGTTGAGCATTGCTGCCATCCACCGCCTCGTTGCTGCTGTTAGCCCTTCTCAAATGGAAGACATTCTGAGCGAGTTCTACACACGCGTGAGTGACAGCACCTTGTCGGAAAACACGTTGACACTGATGAATTCAGAAAAAGCCATCTGCCTCGTGCGCCCAGATGGGTCGACAACTCTCTTCACCGAGAAAACCGAGAAATTCTCCGAGGTCCGAGCCCTCGATAGTGCGCGCCTAGAACATGCAATTACCACCGCCTTGGGTTCTCTCGATGCCGCCGGTATTTCGTACCAGCACGGCATACATGAAGTGCTCGATGCCCTGAAGGCCGGGAATGCACAATGCGCAGTTCTCATTCGTCCGGTTTCACTTGCGGAAATTCGCCGCACGGCCGATGAAGGATTATTGATGCCGCCGAAGTCGACGTTTTTCACGCCGAAGCTGCGCACAGGGTTAGCTATGCGCCCGCTAGCAGCTGGCTAGATCAGGTATTCGACGCTGCGTAGATCGATGCAATTGCACTGTCGAGTGCTGCGTTGAACTCAGTATCTGACTGCTGAGCGGAAAGCCCTTCAGTGAGCGCACGAGAGAAGCTTGCGATGACACCGTTGTTCTTGCTGAGCTTTGTGTTGGCATCGTCACGCGAGTAACCACCCGACAATGCAACAACCCGCAACACGCTCGGGTGCTTCACCAAGTCGAGATAGAAATTGTCGTCTTCGGGCAAAGTGAGCTTCAACATCACAGGCTGATCGGCAGGTTGCGCATCGAGTTCTTTGAGTAGTGCAGCCTTCAACAACACTTCTGCTTCTTTTTTGCTTGGGCTATTGATGTCTACTTCTGGCTCAATGATGGGCACAAGGCCACCGGCAAGGATTTGACGACCAACGGCAAATTGTTGGGCAACAACCTCTGAAATACCTTTTGCATTTGCGATTTTGATGACGGAGCGCATTTTTGTTCCGAAGATGCCATTCCCGCGGGCCTTTGCCAACAGAGCATCGAGTTCAGGCATGGGCTTCATGAGTTGCACACCATCGGCCTCATCGGCAAGACCTTTGTCGACCTTCAAAATGGCGATGACCTGCTTACGGCTCCACAAGTATTCTGCACTTCCCACACCATCGATGCTGCGATCCATTGTGCCCTCAAACAAAATGGCGGCCAAAACACGCTCGCCAGTGAATGCAGGGCTCATGACCATGCGGCTACGCATTGCATGAATGACATCGAACATTTCATCTTCGTTGGAATAGGAAGATTCGTCAACTCCATACAACTTCAAAGCCTTTGGCGTGCTTCCTCCGCTTTGGTCTAAAGCGGCGATGAAGCCTTTGCCGGTGCGCATTTGCTCGAGTTGCTGCTGGTTCACAGTGGGGCCTTTCAAGAAGTACTTCACTGAAAACACTAGCCACTTTGCACTCGAAGGTAAGAAATTGTGGAATTACCAGTTGTGCGTGAGCTCTTTTTGGATTTCGGAGAGACTTTTTTTGACGGCCACTTTGCGACGCACATTGAGCACCTGCTTTGCCAATACTTCGGTACGGCTTTGCACAGAACCACCTGCGCGATAAAAGCGACGTCGAACGCTTCCGCTCACCATGACATCTTCTCCTTCTTGCAGAAGTGTCTTGACGGTTGTGACCCAGTTAACAGGAACGGTGAGCCTGCCTTCATCGCTTTCCGTGACAACGTCGAAAGAGGTGGCGTATTCGCCAGACCCTAAGACTCGTTCCACTGGGGTATTGAGCACCACACCACGAATGACTACTACGTTCATACTTCCTCCACTTCTCGCTGTTGAGATGCGGCACCAGGCCGACATGAGAAGGAGCAAAGCTCAATAATCAGAGAATAACGAAGGGGTGTTAGCGAACGGGCCCAAGATGGGAAAGTCGGTCTGCGACGTCGACAAATTCTGCGTCGTATTGCATGACACGAGCAAAAAGACGACGGGCTTCAACAATATTTCCAGAGCGGTCGTGAAGATCTGCAGCCATATACCACTGGCGCAAATGGTAATCCTGAACACGTTTTGGAACATTCAACACGGAGTCAAAGAGACGAACAGCTTCAGCAAGTTTTCCCTGATCAGACAATGCGCCAGCAGCAACAATGCGGCCTTCAGCAAGAACGGACGGATGAGGCGACAAATCTTTGATTTCGCTCCAGATGTGATTGACCTTACTCCACCTGCGCAATGCACGATATGCATCGGCAAGTACAGGCAACACCGTGGTACGAGATGGGTCGAGCACGCGTGTTGCTTCTAGTTCATTCACCGCTGTACGCCACTTTGCCTGACGATACGCACACAGGCCAGCCATTTCATGCACCAGGGCCATACCAGGTAACTGCCGCGACAGCACTTGCAATAAACGTGCGGCGTCTTCATAACGCTCGTACTCAAAAGCATCAATTGCTTTTTGCAAGCGTTCGGTTGTTGACTGCGATTGGCGAACGCCAACGCCTTTTTCTACATCGCGCGAGATATCGGACGGCAACGGGCGATCACTGCGAGGGATACCAGGCACGCGATTTTCACCACGGTTGTCACCTTGACTGCGCGAACGTGGAGCTGCGCCACGTTGTACTGCCTTGCGAGCAGTTTTCTTCACGGCACCTTCATCGACCCATTCGACCTTTTTACGCACCGGACGAGCAGTGGGGGCGCCAGTGCCTTCGGTACGACGACCGCCGGTGCGAGCATAAACTTCCCGTGATTTTTGCTCAGCAGCAGTTAATGCTGGGCGGGTTGGGCGACGCTCGTCGGAATCGCGCCCACGGGTGGGACGACGATCGTCTGAATCACGGCCACGAACGGGTCGGCGGTCGTCACCATCGCGACCACGCGTTGGACGTCGCTCTGAACGATCATTGCGCCCAGAAGAACTCTGTGAGCGTGGGGGGCGCGGACGATCGTTCGGCATAGGGCAACACTCTACGTTGCTCACCTGAAAATCGGTACGATGCCTCTATGACTGATGACAATGTGCCGCAACAAGCCCAAGTGCGTATGGAAATAGCCGACGACAAAAAGGCTGGTGTTTATGCCAATGTCGCTGCTGTTTGGCATGGGCCCTACGAATTCACGCTTGATTTTGGGGTAGCTGGCATGCCAGAACATGATGCATCAGGGGAACTATTCGTGCCTACACCGGTTGTTGCACGAGTCAAAGTACCCACTTCGGTGATTTTTGAAATCGCACGGGCCATTGCCGACAACGTTGATCGGTATGAAAAAACTTATGGTCCAATCCCCCAGCAAAACGTCAACCCTGCAGAGTGATTTAAGCGTTACGCACGAATGCCGTCACAGAGTCGGCAATCATCTGCACAGCAATTGCAGCGAGAATCATTCCAGCTACACGAGCAAGTAGCAACACACCCATCGGGCGAACAATGCGTTGAATGATGCCGCTAAAGCGCATGGCAATAAATGACACCATCAGTGCAATTGCAATTCCGCTCGACACGCTCATCCATTCACCAAATGATTGCGTTTGGTTAAAAAAGAGAATGGTTGCCACAATTGCACCTGGGCCCGCAAGCAGTGGCGTTCCTAACGGCACAAGGGCAATAGAGGTGCGTTGTTCTGGCGTTGCCTCGAGAAAACCATCATCGCCACCCTTGTTGTATAGCAACTGCATCGCCACCAACAACAGCAACAAGCCGCCTGCACCTTGCAAAGCAGGAACAGAAACGTGCAGGTAGTCCAAGATGGTTTGACCACCTAACGCAAACAACATGATGACGGAAAACGCAGTGCAAATAGCTAAAGCTGCAGCACGATGTCGCTCTTTACTATTGAGTTGACGAGTGACGGCAAGGAAGATGGGAACATTTCCCGGAGGGTCGAGAATGACCAACATCGTGACCAGTACTTCACCAAACAGGCGCGCGTTCATGCAGCGAAGTTAACGTGCATCGCGATTTCAATATGTGATGATCGTAGGAACACAAAAGCCCCCCGTTTTCACGAGGGGCTTTTGATTCGATTAATTCGGCGGCGTCCTACTCTCCCAGGAGGTCTACCTCCAAGTACCATTGGCGCTGGCGGGCTTAACTGCCGTGTTCGGGATGGGAACGGGTGTGACCCCACCGCCATGGCCACCGAAAATTGTTGTCAAGGGGATCCCGAAAAATTCGGGTGAAGTCCCTCAAAGACTCCAGAGCAAGCACGAGCGTGTATCTAACCAAGCCCTCGGCCGATTAGTACCGGTCAGCTGAACGCATTACTGCGCTTACACTTCCGGCCTATCAACGTGGTGGTCTCGCCACGGGCCTTACTGCGCTAACCGCATGGGAACACTTATCTTCGAACGGGCTTCCCGCTTAGATGCTTTCAGCGGTTATCCCTTCCGTAGGTGGCTAACCAGCCATGCCCTTGGCAGGACAACTGGCACACCAGAGCTACGTCCGTCCCGGTCCTCTCGTACTAGGGACAGCCTTCGTCAATGTTCCTTCGGCTGCGGAGGATAGAGACCGAACTGTCTCACGACGTTCTGAACCCAGCTCGCGTACCGCTTTAATGGGCGAACAGCCCAACCCTTGGGACCTGCTTCAGCCCCAGGATGCGATGAGCCGACATCGAGGTGCCAAACCTTCCCGTCGATATGGACTCTTGGGGAAGATTAGCCTGTTATCCCCGGGGTACCTTTTATCCGTTGAGCGACCACGCTTCCACACGCCATGGCCGGGTCACTATGCCCTACTTTCGTACCTGCTCGACCTGTCAGTCTCGCAGTCAAGCTCCCTTGTGTCATTGCACTCGACGGCTGATTGCCAACCAGCCTGAGGGAACCTTTGGGCGCCTCCGTTACAGTTTAGGAGGCGACCGCCCCAGTCAAACTACCCGCCTGGCGCTGTTCCTGATCCGGATAACGGACCAAGGTTAGAGTCCCGAAATACGCAGGGTGGTATTTCACCAATGGCTCCATGAAAGCTAGCGCCTCCACTTCATAGCCTCCCACCTATCCTACACAACGCAGTTCAAAACTCAACACCAAGTTATAGTAAAGGTCCACGGGGTCTTTTCGTCCTTCCGCAGCTAACGAGCATCTTTACTCGTACTTCAATTTCGCCGGGTCTATGGTTGAGACAGCGGGGAAGTCGTTACGCCATTCGTGCAGGTCGGAACTTACCCGACAAGGAATTTCGCTACCTTAGGACCGTTATAGTTACGGCCGCCATTCACTGGGGCTTAGGTTCACAGCTTCGCTTTACAGCTAACCGTTCCCCGTAACCTTCCAGCATTGGGCAGGCGTCACAGCGTATACTGCGCCTTGCGGCTTGGCACGCTGCTGTGTTTTTGGTAAACAGTCGCTACCCCCTGGTCTGTGCCACCCTCTCGAGCTCAGGACGCGAAGTCCATCACCCTAATAGGGTCATCCTTCTCCCGAAGTTACGGATGTATTTTGCCGAGTTCCTTAACCATAGTTCTCCCGATCGCCTTAGTATTCTCTACCTATCCACCTGTGTCGGTTTGGGGTACGGGCGGCGTGTCTACTCACTGCTGGGCTTTTCTTGGCAGTATGGCATTGATGACTACTCCTAAAATGGATCGGCATCGCGTCTCAGGATTAATGACCCCAACTCTCATCGGGGTCTCCCTACTCGCTTACCCGGGGACTACCATCGCCCCGGATCACCTAGCCTTCTGCGTCCCCCTTCAGTTACCCTCCACCCTCTAGATGGGCTCGCCCGAAGGCAGCCCCCATTTCGTTGATTTTGGGCTTGACGCGTACACGCCGGTACTGGAATATCAACCAGTTGTGCATCGATTACGCCTTTCGGCCTCACCTTAGCTCCCGACTTACCCTGGGGGGATTAGCCTTCCCCAGGAAACCTTGGATATTCGGCGGAGGGGTTTCTCACCCCTCTTTCGCTACTCATGCCTGCATTCTCACTTGATGTCGCTCCACTCAGGATTCTTCCTGGGCTTCACAGCAACATCAACGCTCCTCTACCACTCCATATATTTCAATGAAGTCCATAGCTTCGGCTCTAGACTTGAGCCCCGTTAAATTGTCCGCGCAGGATCACTCGACCAGTGAGCTATTACGCACTCTTTCAAGGATGGCTGCTTCTGAGCCAACCTCCTGGCTGTCTATGCAATCCCACATCGTTTTCCACTTAGTCTAGAATTTGGGGCCTTAGCTGATGGTCTGGGCTGTTTCCCTTTCGACCAACGAAGCTCATCCCCCGTGGTCTCACTGCTGCACTCTGGAGTTCCGGCATTCGGAGTTTGGCTGGGTTCGGTAAGCTTGTAGGCCCCCTAGCCCATCCAGTGCTCTACCTCCGGAACTGAACATGCAACGCTGCACCTAAATGCATTTCGAGGAGAACCAGCTATCGCGAAGTTTGATTGGCCTTTCACCCCTATCCACAGGTCATCACCGCCATTTTCAACTGACGTGTGTTCGGTCCTCCACGGGGTCTTACCCCCGCTTCAACCTGCCCATGGATAGATCACTTCACTTCGGGTCTACAGCATGCGACTATACGCCCTATTCAGACTCGCTTTCGCTCCGGCTCCGCCTCACGGCTTAACCTTGCCACACACCGTAACTCGCAGGCTCATTCTTCAAAAGGCACGCTATCGAGGCCATACCGAAGTATGACGACTCTCTAACTGCTTGTAAACCAACGGTTTCAGGTACTATTTCACTCCCCTCCCGGGGTACTTTTCACCTTTCCCTCACGGTACTGGTTCACTATCGGTCGTCAAGTAATAATTAGGCTTACGGGGTGGTCCCCGCAGATTCACGCCGGTCTGCTCGGTCCCGGCGTTACTTGGGATGGGTCTCAAAGATTGCGAGTGTTTCGAATACGGGGCTATTACCCACTGTGGCCGGCCTTTCCAGACCGCTCTTCTACACTGCAATTTGTTAACTCTGTGACAACTCTTGTGCGTTGTCTAGACGTCCCACAACCCCCTGTCAGCAACCCCACAAGGGTTTAACACTGACAAGGTTTGGCCTGTTCCCTTTTCGCTCGCCGCTACTAAGGGATTCGCGTTTGCTTTCTTTTCCTCAGGGTACTGAGATGTTTCAATTCCCCTGGTTCCCTCTACCTGCCCTATTTTTTCAGGCAGGAGTGACACCCCATGACGGGTGCCGGGTTTCCCCATTCGGACATCTGCGGATCAAAGGTTGGTAGACACCTCCCCGCAGCTTTTCGCAGTCACCCACGTCCTTTATCGGTTCTTGACGCCAAGGCATTCACCGTTGGCTCTTTGTAGCTTGGAAGATACAAGATGCTCGTGCTTGCTCTGAAATTGTTGAGGAACATCGCAACGTCGGAGTATGAACTTCGACGACGTCGCTCTGAGTGGATCGCACCTTTTGGGCTTCCTCGTCGTGTTACGAAGCACGAGTCGTTGGCCGTATGGCATGGCAATCATCAGTGAGGAATTGCTCCCTCAAAACGAAAGAGAAGATAACGATTGCCGTTGTTTCACAAAGTGAGAGGTAAACCTACGATCACGATGATGACTCAGACAATCACGACAGTGCTCCAACAGGTGTGTATAGACATCGCACCCACAAAAGTGGATGAACGAGCTATAAGCACTCCTTAGAAAGGAGGTGATCCGGCCGCACCTTCCGGTACGGCCACCTTGTTACGACTTCACCCCAATCACCGACCCCACCTTCGACGGCTCCTTCCTTACGGTTAGGCCACCGGCTTCGGGTGTTGCCGACTTTCGTGGTGTGACGGGCGGTGTGTACAAGGCCCGGGAACGTATTCACCCCGGCGTGCTGATCCGGGATTACTAGCAACTCCAGCTTCATGGAGTCGAGTTGCAGACTCCAATCCGAACTGAGACCGGCTTTGTGGGATTCGCTTACTCTCGCGAGTTCGCAGCCCTCTGTACCGGCCATTGTAGCGTGTTTGCAGCCCTAGATATAAGGGGCATGATGACTTGACGTCATCCCCACCTTCCTCCGAGTTGACCCCGGCAGTCTTCTACGAGTCCCCGGCATTACCCGCTGGCAACATAGAATAAGGGTTGCGCTCGTTGCGGGACTTAACCCAACATCTCACGACACGAGCTGACGACAGCCATGCACCACCTGTGTATGGCCCCGAAGGACACAACATCTCTGTTGCTATTCCATACATGTCAAACCTAGGTAAGGTTTTTCGCGTAGCATCGAATTAAGCAACACGCTCCGCTGCTTGTGCGGGCCCCCGTCAATTCCTTTGAGTTTTAGTCTTGCGACCGTACTCCCCAGGCGGGGCACTTAATGCGTTAGCGACGGCGCGGACTTCGTTGGATGAAGCCCACACCTAGTGCCCAACGTTTACGGCATGGACTACCAGGGTATCTAATCCTGTTTGCTACCCATGCTTTCGCTCCTCAGCGTCAGTTTCGGCCCAGAGCGGCGCCTTCGCCACCGGTGTTCCTCCTAATATCTGCGCATTTCACCGCTACACTAGGAATTCCCCGCTCCCCTACCGAACTCTAGTCACAGCAGTATTGGGTGGCGGCTCCGGGTTAAGCCCGGAGTTTTCACACCCAACTAACTGAACAGCCTACGAGCTCTTTACGCCCAATAAATCCGGACAACGCTTGGTGCCTACGTGTCACCGCGGCTGCTGGCACGTAGTTGGCCGCACCTTCTTCTGCAGGTACAGTCATTTTCTTCCCTGCTGAAAGCGGTTTACAACCCTAAGGCCTTCTTCCCGCACGCGGCGTTGCTGCGTCAGGCTTTCGCCCATTGCGCAAGATTCCCCACTGCTGCCTCCCGTAGGAGTCTGGGCCGTGTCTCAGTCCCAGTGTGGCTGATCATCCTCTCAGACCAGCTACCCGTCGTTGCCTTGGTGAGCCATTACCTCACCAACAAGCTGATAGGCCGCGAGGCCCTCCCAAACCGAAAAACTTTCGTTACCTCGCCATGCGACAAAGTAACGGCATCTGGTATTAGCAGTCGTTTCCAACTGTTATCCCAAAGTTTGGGGCAGGTTCCTCACGTGTTCCTCACCCGTTCGCCACTAAATCTTCCGCGGTGTTACCACCACATGGATTCCGTTCGACTTGCATGTGTTAAGCACGCCGCCAGCGTTCGTCCTGAGCCAGGATCAAACTCTCCGTTGAAACCGAAACCAGCCAAAGCTGGAAACCGTTTGGAAAGTTTGTGGTGACGAGCGGAATCTACTCTGCAATGTCACCACAACCTTGGCTTAATTTGTTGACCGATCGGTGTGACCCGACCGGCGGTATTACTTGTTTGGTCAGACTGGCGTCTGACCAGAATTGACAGACGGAAAGCAAAAAGCCTTCCGCCCGCACTGGCGTTCTATCTTCTCTTTCGTTTTCAAGGAGCAAAGTGGGCACCCGCCCGAAAGCGGTCATGCCGAACCTCCACAGTTCCGGGCAACAAGTGCAACCGGCTTTTGGGGGCGAGTGACAACTCTATCGGCGTTTTGACGAAAACGTCAACCCGGTTTCAAGAGATTTTCACTCGACGACTATCGCAGCGAGATGGAGTTTCCTACACCTCGGTGTGATGATCAACCAGCTATTGCTGGGCTCTGCAGATTATCGGGAAACGCAGGTTTAACAACCAGCATCTGAGAAATATTTTTAATTAATGACTTTTCTCGACGAGGTGGTACGCCGTTTTTCCTCTACGGACTAATAAGTACTTTCCGTGCAGCTCATTGATGTCGTTGATTGCAGTTTCCAGCGTGACTACTTGACCATTAATACGCACGCCGCCTTGCTCAATTGTGCGTCGCGCTTCACTCTTTGAACTGCATAACTTGATGTCGCTGAGCAGGGTCACTACATCGACAGGCGTTTCGTGAATGGTGGAACATGGCACCTCTCGAGCCACTGCCATGAATGCCTCGACACTTGCGCTCGTGGGGTCGGCACCGAACAAAATGTCGGACACTTGCGCAGCGGCCTGCGCCCCCGGAGTGCCGTGCACCATTGCGGTGAGCTCATGAGCTAGATGCTTTTGAGCAACTCTCCTCTCTGGAGCAGCTGCGTGTTCGGCAAGGATGCCGGCACATTCTTCCAGCGTCGACAATGAGAATTGAGGCAAATACCGAGCAATTTCGGCATCGGAGAGCTGCATCCAGAATTGACGGAATTGATAGGGGCTGGTGCGCTCTGCGTCGAGCCATACTGCCCCATCGGCGGTTTTGCCGAACTTCGAGCCGTCGCTGCGGGTGACCAAGGGCCAAGTGATGCCGTGAGCCTGGCGGGAAAGGGTTTTACGAATGAGGTCGATACCGGCGGTGATGTTGCCCCATTGGTCGCTTCCCCCCATTTGCAACTCCACATCGTGCGTGGCACTGAGATGACGAAAATCGTTTGCTTGCAACAACATGTAACTGAATTCGGTGAACGACAGTCCGTTTTCCGAGGTGAGTCGTGACTTGACGGAGTCTTTGGCCAACATTTGGTTGATGGTGATGTGCTTGCCCACATCACGCAGAAAATCGAGAGCGGTGACCTGTGCGGTCCAATCGGCGTTGTTCACCAGGGTGGCTGCATATTTTCCCGGTGAGAAATCGAGCAGGCGGCTGAGTTGCTCGGAAATGCACGAAACGTTGTACGACAGCGTCTCAGCATCGAGCAAGTTACGTTCTTCACTACGGCCCGATGGGTCACCCACCATTCCCGTGGCGCCTCCGGCCAAGGGGAAAGGACGATGACCAGCGAGTTGTAGCCGTCGCAGCGATATTTGACCCAGCAAGTGCCCCACATGCAGTGAATTGGCCGTGGGGTCGAACCCGACGTAGACGCCAACAGAGTGGCTTGCAAGACGCTCTTCCAAGGCTGCAGCCGGGGTGGAGTCGTGGACGAGCCCGCGGGCCTGCAGTTCGGGAAAGATATTCACCTATTTATGTTGCCATGCGCCACCTGTGAATACGGTTTTATTTCTCAAAAACTTTGGAGACTAGGTTTGCCCTGTGGCCACTGCGGAATTGTCCTTTCACGATGCGCTTCTTCAACAAAGCGCTAGTTGCGACCAATTGGGCTCCCCCATTTACGCCGACATTTTTCGCGCGATGGCAAAAGACCTCACCGACAACGGCGTTACTGCTCGCATTTCAGAGAATCTCACCATTCGCCCCCAGCGTGATGCGGCACCACTGCGCATTGCGGGTGCAATTCATCGCTTGGCACTGACGGGCAAGGCACCGAACATTGCTCAACATTTTCCCTCCACAGGTGGAGCACCTGGGCCAACGCTGATTGCCGACTATTTGGAAGCTCTTGCCACATTCACCAGTGCCGTTGAAGATGGTCTTGCGCGCACTGTTCAGACAAATGAAGTTGGACGCACCACGATGCTGGTAGCTGGCATGTCGTTTTTTGGGCGTGCAGTAGGAATTGATCAAACACATTTGCGCGAGATTGGTTCATCGTGTGGGTTGAACTTGCAGGTCGACAGTTATTTTTTTGACACTGGTGACTGCGCATACGGAAAAACCAATGCTCGCGTGCGCTTTGAAGGCCACTCGTGGGGCTCACCTGTTCCCGACATTTCACAATGCCCATCACTTCTTTCTCGACGTGGCTGCGATGTAGCGCCATTGAATGCACACAACGAAAATGACCAACTCACTCTTTTATCTTTTGTGTGGCCAGATCAATTCGATCGATTCACACGACTACGTGATGCCATTGAAAATGCATGTACTTCACCGAGTTACGTAGCTCCCGATGAAAAAGATGCAGCCGTGTGGATCCATGAACAACTTGCCAACATTCCCAGCAACGAACCAGTTCTGATTTTTCATTCCATCGTGTGGCAGTACCTCAGCCGAGAAACTAAAGATCAATTTCGCGCAGAAGTAGAGGGGTTTTGTGCCCAACGGGAAGCACCAACGGGTTGGCTACGCATGGAGCCAGCCGGGCCAGTAGCCGATTTACGCATTGATATTTGGCAAGGCGCACGCAAAACACATAGCGACCAGGTGCTCGCCGACAGTTCGTATCACGGCATCGGCACTCGATTGCTTGCTGTCTAGATCGCGAGAAGGTCTTCCCACTCGCCGCGTGCAACCTCTATTGCCAGTTCCAATTGTTGACGCTGCATCTCGCCAGGCACCGGACCCGCGCCGCCGGGCGACGTACGCATAGATACACCAACACCAGGGGCAATGAGTTCTGCTGCGAATTTTCCGAAGAGCTCACTGGCTAAGGCAAGGTCATGCAGGGATGTTCCACTCTGGATCGATTTCTGCACGAGCTCACCTACGTGTGCATGAGCCTGGCGGAACGGAATTCCTTTACGCACCATCCATTCGGCCAAGTCGGTTGCCGCCATGAGTTGGTCGTCGGCGGCAAGTTGCATGCGTTCTTTATTGAACGTGGCAGTAGAGATCATTCCCGACAACGCGCTGAGAGCTAACTTCACTTGGTTGACAGAGTCAAACAAGGGTTCTTTGTCTTCTTGCAAATCGCGGTTGTACGCCAAAGGCAAGCCCTTCAATGTGGTAAGCAAACCTGTGAGGTTTCCGATGAAACGACCTGACTTACCGCGAGCAAGTTCTGCGATGTCGGCATTTTTCTTCTGTGGGAGCATTGAAGAACCCGTGGAATAGGTGTCGTCGAGTTTCGCAAAACCAAACTCTTCGGTGGTCCACAGCACCCACTCTTCTCCGAGGCGAGATAAGTGCACTCCCAGCAATGCAATGTTGAAGAGTGCTTCTGCGACGAAATCGCGATCGGAAACTGCATCGAGTGAATTCGCAAAGGCAGAGCGAAAGCCCATTTCTTTAGCCGTCAGTGACGGATCGATGGGCAGAGACGACCCTGCAAGAGCGCCTGCGCCGAGTGGCGAGATGTTTCCTCTATCGATGGCAGAAAAGATTCTGTCGGCGTCTCGCAGCAATGACCATGCATGAGCGGCTAGATGATGAGACAACTGCACAGGCTGTGCCCGCTGCAAATGCGTATAACCCGGCATGTACACACTGCCCTTGCCCCAGCCTGCGGCATCAGCAGACGCAACCAATACGTCGACGAGGTCGAGTACGCGCCCAGCAACCAACGTGAGTTCGCGCCTGGTCCACAACCGTAAAGCAGTTGCCACCTGATCGTTTCGACTACGCGCGGTGTGCAACTTTGCTCCTGCGTTTCCAGCCAACTCTGTAACACGACGTTCAATTGCTGTGTGGATGTCTTCATCGCTTGGAGCAAAGTTGAATTGTCCTGACGAGAATTCATCGTGCACTTGCGACAGCGCTACTCGAACCGACTCTGCTTCTTCGCTGCTTAACAACTTTGCTCGTTCAAGGCCATTGACATGTGCACGTGAGCCAGTGATGTCGTCATGCCAGAGCACCTTGTCGAATGGCAGGCTGACAGTAAAAGCCATGAGTTCTTCTGCGGGTCCACTAGAGAAACGGCCATGCCATAGCTGGCCCCGTGATGATTCTTGCTCGGTCACGATGGACTTCCTTTCAACCCGGCTAACGCCCGTAATTCAACAGATAACTTCTTTCCACCCACTGCTTCAGTAGCCACACACATAATGGTGTCGTCTCCTGCCACCGTGCCAAGCAAACCTTTAGGTGCCGCACGATCAAGTGCCGATGCAACGACATGCGCACAACCTGGTGGCGTACGAAGAATCACCATGTTGCCGCTATGTGACACTTCGGCCACCCATTCACTCATCACTCGACGTAGTTGGTCGTTAGTCGCCCGGCGAGCGGGTTCAAAACTTGCAATGGCATAAATGGTGTCGCCCTGCGATGAACGAACCTTTACTGCACCTACTTCTTCTAAGTCGCGTGAAATGGTGACCTGAGTTGCTGTAATTCCTTCTTTTGCAAGCATGGTGCGTAGTTCATTTTGACTTGACACTTCTTTGGTCTCGATGATGCGCACGAGTGCTTGTTGCCGTTGTGCTTTTGTACTCATGACTGTGCACTTTCTTTCACTACTGCACCTTGTTGTTGAAAAATCCAAGCCAAGAGACCGCGCGCACTATGTAGTCGGTTATGGGCCTGTTCAATGACCCGACTATTGGCTCCGTCGATGACGGCAGCTTCCACTTCGGAACCACGATGTGCCGGTAGGCAATGGTAGAAACAAGCACCTTGCTGTGCCTTAGTCATCAGATCCTGAGTCACCATGAACCCTGAAAACGCGGCGGCCTTTTCTGCTGCCACGGATTCTTCACCCATAGAGATCCATACATCGGTGTGTACGGCTATTGCCCCATTTACTGCTTCCGAGGGTGCTGCTACGTACTGCGCAATTCCCTTGCCTAAAGCATTAATGGTTGCAAGTTCACTTTCAGTGGGACGATATTGAGGCGGTGTAGAGACAACAAACTCTGCGCCAAGCATGACACACGCCTGAGCAAGTGAGTTAGCAACATTGTTGAAGTCACCGACCCATGCAATTTTCTTTCCCTGCAAATCGCCATGTTGCTGGTGCATTGTTAAGACGTCAGCAAGTGCTTGCAGTGGATGTGCAACATCACTCAACATATTGACTACAGGAACCGACGAAACAGACGCCATTCTCTGCACCACATCGTGCTTGAATACCCGCGCACCCAAAAACGCGTGGTACCCCGCCATCACCTGGGCGATATCTTCTGCAGTTTCACGAACATCAATTCCGACTTCTTCGCCACGGGTATAAACAGGGTGACCACCGAGTTGGACCACAGCTACTTCCATTGAGTGCCGTGTTCTGTTGGACGGCTTTTCAAATATAAGTGCAGCGCAGTGACCAGTTAAAGGCTCGCCCAACTGCGCTACTGGCATCTGTGCGAGTGCAAGAACATCCTTCAGTTCTTCGACAGAAAGGTCTGACGTGTCGAGTATGTGACGAATGCTCATTGCGCAGCCTCTACTTCCTTCTTCATCTGAACCATCACCTTGGCGAATATGGCAACGGCCTCTTCAATGTGTTCAGCACTGACATTCAATGGAGGAGCCATACGAATTGTTGAAGCATTCACCGCATTCGTTACCAAACCCTGTGCCAGGCATGCTTGGTAGACCTGCGTCGCGTCGAGCCCTTGAGCCAACTCGATACCAAGCAATAATCCAGCACCACGAACGCCAACGACACCAGGAACGCCGCGAAGCTTCTCAGTGAGTTGTGCACCAACGGAGGTTGCGAGTTGAGGAGCATTAATGCGCTTCATTTCAGCAATGACGGCACGCACCACAGAAGTGACAAGAGCAGTTCCGCTATAGGTGCTTCCGTGGTCTCCGGGCTGAAGGACTTTGGCAACATCTTCTTTCACCCAGATGGCACCCACAGGAACACCGTTGCCGAGCGCTTTAGCCATGAGCACCGCGTCGGGCGAGATACCAGAATGTTCAAAGCCAAACCATTTTCCGGTACGACCCATACCTGTTTGCACTTCATCGATGACGAGCAGCACACCGCGTTCTTTGCACAGCGACTCCACAGCTTTTAAATAACCAGCAGGTGCCGGAATGACTCCACCTTCACCTTGAATTGGCTCCAGCAATACAGCCGCCACCGATGAATCGACAGCTAGTGACATCGCCTCGATGTCGCCAAAGGCAACGTGCTTGAAGCCTTCAGGCATGGGTTGAAATGGTTCATGCTTTGCGGGTTGCCCAGTGGCAGCCAAGGCACCAAGAGTACGGCCATGAAAACTACCGAGGGCCGACACCATTGTGTGGCGACCACGTCCGCCGTGTTTACGAGCCAGCTTGATTGCTGCTTCATTAGCTTCTGCACCTGAGTTACAGAAAAATACTTGACCGCTGCTGCCCGTGGCACTTTCAAGAAGATCATTGATGTCTATTGCCGCTGCAGTGGCCACCGGGTTTGCAAAAAAGTTACTCACGTGAATGAGTTCAGCTGATTGCTGAGTTAACGCATCGGTGACACATGAATGAGAGTGACCCAATGAGGTCACCGCAAGACCACAGAGGAAATCGAGATAACGCTTACCTTGCGAGTCCCAGAGTTCTGTTCCTTGTCCGCGAACAAACATCACCGAGGGAGGCCCAAAGACAGGGAGAAATGGACAATGATCCATCCCTGCAGCCTGCGGTACTGGTTGAGCATTGTTTTCGAGAAATGCGTGCTTCGTCATTACTTTGCCACCTTTGTTGAATCACTTTTTGTCACCATTGTTCCAATACCTGCATCTGTGAAAAGTTCGATGATGCTCACGTGAGCAATACGCCCGTCGAGAATATGCACCGCGGGAACACCCAGCCCAACTGCTTCCATACAGCTCTCTGCTTTAGGAATCATTCCGCCTGCAATTGTTCCATCATTCAGTAGATCATTGAGTTCTGTATCGGTGAGCGAACTGATGAGTGAATCGGCGCGCGAAACATCACGACGCAAACCTTCAATGTCGGTGAGATAGAGAAGCTTCTCGGCCTTCATTTCGCCCGCCACAAAAGCGGCTACTGAATCGGCATTGATATTGAAGGTCTGACCGCTGGTGTCGACACCCACCGTTGCAATGACCGGAATTTCACCTGCACTAAGAACAGCGCCCAACACTTGGGAGCCAATGCCAACAACATCACCAACAAACCCGAGTTCAACATTGCGTTGGACAACGGAAATG
>Ga0315909_10003644_pt1 | contig 18654 bp, 11 predicted proteins | sample LakEriMetagenome_11_FD_203527 | JGI IMG/M metagenome (GOLD analysis project Ga0315909, IMG submission 203527) | Freshwater fungal communities from buoy surface, Lake Erie, Ohio, United States - Buoy 2 MA125 | ecosystem: Environmental > Aquatic > Freshwater > Lake | place: USA: Lake Erie, Ohio... | reverse complement strand
AATGCCAAGGTGAGCGGCGGGGTCTCCAACGTGAGCTTTAGCTTTCGCGGCAACGACCACGTGCGCGAAGCCATGCACTCCTGCTTTCTCTACCACGGAATCCAAAACGGCATGGACATGGGCATTGTCAACCCAGGGCAGCTCATCGTCTACGAGCAAATCAATCCAGAGCTCCGCGAGCGCGTCGAAGACGTAATGCTCGACCGCCGCGACGACGCCACCGAGCGCCTTCTTGCCTACGCCGAAACCGTCAAGGGATCGGGCCAAATTCGCATCAAAGACGAGTCTTGGCGCGAACTCCCCATCGACGCCCGCATTGAGCACAGCCTGGTCAACGGCCTCGACGCCTTTGTTGAGCTCGATGCCGCAGAGGCCATGAAGGCCCTTGGCAGCCCCTTGGCCGTCATCGAGGGTCCTCTAATGCGCGGAATGAATGTCGTTGGCGATCTTTTTGGCCTGGGTAAAATGTTTCTTCCTCAGGTGGTTAAGTCCGCACGGGTCATGAAGCGAGCCGTCGCATGGCTTGAACCGCATTTCGCCGCCGAATCCGCCGCTGCCGGAACCGCTCCACGCAAGCAGGGCAAAATCCTAATGGCCACGGTCAAGGGAGACGTGCACGACATTGGCAAAAACATCGTTGGCGTAGTATTGCAATGCAACAACTTCGAAGTCATTGACTTAGGGGTCATGGTTCCGCCCCAAAAAATTCTAGATGCCGCGATCGAGCACGGCGTCGACGCCATAGGCTTGAGCGGACTCATTACGCCATCGCTCGACGAAATGGTCTTTTTGGCCAGCGAAATGCAGCGCCAGGGCTTCACCATTCCGCTTCTTATTGGCGGAGCCACCACCTCACGCGCTCACACCGCCGTCAAAATTCAGCCGGTCTACGACGGCCCGCTTGTGCACGTCAACGACGCTTCGCGCGCCGTTCCGGTGGTACAAAAACTTCTGAGTGCTGAGGCAGCCGACTACAGCGCCGAGGTTCGCTCTGACTACGAACGACTGCGCGAGCAGTACGCCAGCCGCAGCGCAGAGCGTCGCTTTGCGAGCATCGACCAGGCCCGAACCCTTCGCTACCGCCCTGATTTTGCGGCCAAGCCCGCGCCACCCGCCAAGTATGGAGTGTTCCCCTTGCGCAACTATCCGCTCGAAGACCTCGTGCCCTACATTGACTGGACCCCATTCTTTCAGGCTTGGGACCTGCACGGCAAGTACCCCCGAATCCTCAGCGACGAGCTGGTGGGCAGCCATGCGCAGGCCCTCTTTGACGACGCCCAAGAAATGCTGCGTCAGGTCGTTGCAGAGCGCTGGATTACCGCCCATGCGGTCTACGGATTCTTCCCGGCGCGGCAGGATGGCGACGACATTGCGGTGCAGACCGCTGAGGGCGAACGCCGCTTCTTAACCCTTCGGCAGCAGGGTCAAAAGGCCGAGGGCCAGCCCTACCTCGCCTTGGCTGACTTCATTGACCCAGCGGGCCATGACACGCTAGGCCTATTCGCTGTCACCACGGGCCACGGCGTCGACGAGCGCTGCCAGCAATTCAAGGATGTGAACGACGACTACCGCGCCCTAATGCTGCAGGCTCTGGCAGACCGTCTGGCCGAAGCATTTGCCGAGCGCCTGCACCAAAGAGTCCGCATGGAATTTTGGGGCTATGCCGCCGACGAGCAACTCCCCAACGATGCCCTCATCGCCGAAGAATACCAGGGAATCCGCCCCGCGCCAGGATACCCCGCATGCCCCGACCACCTTGAGAAGGACCTCCTTTTTGAACTGCTTCAGGCCGAATTACACACGGGGCTGCACCTCACCGAATCCAAGGCCATGTACCCCACGGCAGCCGTCAGTGGATACTACTTTGGGCATCCCGAGGCCAAGTACTTTGGCCTTGCCAAAATGGACCGCGACCAACTTGCCGACTACGCTACGCGGCGCGGAATTCCGCTCGCCGACGCCGAACGCTGGCTCAGCCCCCTAATCAATTAGCCATTGGCTACTAGCAATTAGCTTATGAAAGTTACCGACCACATCGCCGCCGCCGCCGGCAAAACACTTTTTAGCTTTGAAGTGCTGCCCCCGCTCAAGGGCAACACCATCGATTCGCTTTTTAGCACCATCGAACGCCTAATGGAGTTTGGGCCTAAATTCATCGACGTTACCAGCCACCGCGAGGAATTCATCTTTAAAAAGCACGAATCCGGCCTGCTTCAGAAGGTGCATACGCGCAAGCGTCCGGGCACGGTCGGAATCTGCGCCGCCATTCAAAACAAGTTCCGCATTGACACGGTTCCGCACATAATATGCGGCGGTTTTTCGCGCGAAGAAACCGAGTACGCCCTCATTGATTTACACTATTTAGGAATCGACAATGCGCTCCTGCTCCGCGGCGATGCCCTGCGCAGCGAAGGCAGTTTTATACCGGAACCGCACGGCCACAGCAACGCGATAGACCTTATTAGGCAGGTCAAAAACCTCAATCGGGGGACCTACCTCTACGACGAGGTAGAGAACTCCAACCCCAGCAATTTTTGCATTGGGGTGGCGGGCTACCCCGAGAAGCATTTTGAGGCACCCAGCTTCAAGGCAGACCTCAAGCACCTCAAGGCCAAGGTTGATGCGGGGGGGGATTTTATCGTTACCCAAATGTTTTTTAATAACGAGCATTTTTTTAAGTTCGTCGCCGACTGCAGGGCTGCGGGAATCACGGTACCCATTATTCCAGGGCTTAAACCCTTGACGACCAAAGGCCAGCTGCAGGGAATTCCGCGGAATTTTCACATCAACTTACCCGACGATTTAATCGAGGCCGTTGAGGCCGCCAAAAGCCCCGATGCTGTGAAGCAAGTAGGGGTAGAGTGGTGCATTGCCCAGTCCAAAGAGCTCATGGCCAAAGAAGTACCGGTGCTGCATTACTACACGATGAGTAAGGCCGAAGAGACCGAGCAAATTGCCGCTGCTATTTTTTAGAACGGATTCTTAACCCTGGTTAAAAGCCCACTTCGGGCCTTTGGCACGATAGTCGCCCTATATTTGATCTATGCTAGCATCCGCCTTTAAGCCGCCCCGATTTGCATCCCACCATTTGGGCCAACCCTTTTTTCAGATTCTGACCCAACGGGTCAATCAGTATTTTAAAGACGAGAACCGGTCTTCTAAGGGTGACGTTCGGCTTTATGCCAAGACTGGCATTTTGCTTGCGGCTTTTTTTACCACCTACCTAGTTGTTCTTTATTTGGGGTCGAGCTTCTGGCTAGCCCTCCCATTTTGGATTATTTTGGGTCTCTTGACCTCTGCCATTGGGTTTAACGTAATGCACGACGGGGCCCACGGCAGCTTCTCCAAGCACGAGTGGCTTAACTCCCTGGCCGGGCACACCCTGAGCATGCTCGGAGCAAGCGTGGCCCTGTGGAAGAACAAGCACAATGCAATCCACCACACCTTCACCAACATCGACGGTATTGACGACGACATTGAGGCCGGCGGAATGATTCGCATGGCAGACTCCCAGCCCCACAAAAGCATTCACCGCATGCAGCACTATTACTGGCCGCTGCTCTACAGCCTTCTCTACATTTATTGGCTGGCCTTTACCGACTTCAAGAAGTACTTCTCGGGCAAGGTGGGCGACGTGCCCATTCGCAAATTCACCCCTGCCGAGCACCTTGGCTTCTGGTTTTGGAAGGTTACCCACATCACCATGGTCGTGGTTTTGCCGATTTACTTTATTGGTTTTCTGCCTTGGTTGTTCGGCTTCCTCTTGATGACTTTTATTACCGGTTTTTCGTTGAGCATCGTATTTCAGTTGGCCCACGTGGTCGAGGGGGTGAGCTTTAAGCAGTCTGATGCCCAAAACCCTACCAACATGGAGTCGGAGTGGGCTGTGCACCAGCTTCAGACTACTGCCAATTTTGCCACCCGTAGCCGCACGCTGACCTGGCTTTTGGGCGGACTCAACTACCAGGTGGAGCACCACCTATTCCCACGGATTAGCCACGTGCACTACCCCGCCATTTCGCGCATTGTCAAAGAGACCTGTGCGGAGTTTAACGTGCAGTATCAAGAGTTCCGCACGTTTGCAGACGCCTTGAATGCCCACGTCAGGCACCTCAAGCGCCTGAGCGTAGCTTAAATCATTATAAGTTGCTGATTTGCAGGGAGACTCCGTCGAACTGCACCTGGTAGGGGAGCAGTCCCCATGTGGTTGGGCCGCTGGTGGCACTGCCGTCAAAGAGTAGAAATCGCTGGCCGTCGCAGGCGCATTCCGCATATAAACCGTCTTTTAGTGTAGAGGCTCCGCAGGGCAAAGAAAGGTGGTTGGGGCATCGCAGGTCGTAGGCTCCAAAATCGTTGGCTTCGCCAAAGTTGGTTCTTCGGTACACGACTAGGCCTCCGTGCCCCCAGTCGCTGCGCAGGTAGGTGCCGCCAACGAACTGAAGGTCAAAGGCTGAAGGACTGTTCAAAAACACCGTTTCGTTCAAAAAAACATAGGGTACCGGGTGCCGGTTGCTGGGGCCGTCGCATGCAAGCAAAACGACTGCAAGTGCAGTATAAGAAAAAATCTTTTGCAATTCCACATGCAAACCTACGTTTTAGATGACGCACAAGGTTAATTCTTGGTTATTTTAGCGTGTTGGTTCACTAAGAATCCAATGTTAAAGTCTTGCTTATGCGCCTACGCTACGCCTTATTAGTGCTGATTTTTGGAGCCTCCACGCTCGTTTGGGGACAAGCTCGACCCGGTTCCTTGCGCGGAACAGTCAAAGACAAGAAGTCTGGCGAAGAGCTGGCTCAAGCAATTATTACGGTCAAATCCGGTCAGTTTAAAGTGACCTCAGGAGCTTCTGACTTTGATGGCAACTACAACATCAACCCAATTCAGCCCGGAACCTACACCGTGGTTTGTGAAATGTTTGGCTACAATGCCATGACCTTCACTGGCGTTGAAATCAATCCAGGGCGCCCGACCGAACTGAAATTTGCTCTTGCCACCTCAAACGTGGAGTTGGGCGTAGTAGACGTCGTAGCGAAGTACGAGGCTCCACTTATTGAGAAGGGTCGTACCGCCCAAAGTTTTGGTGCGGAGCAAATTCGCAACCTCGCGGGCCGGGGAGTCAACGCAGTTCTTGCCCAAACCGCCAGCGTCGTTCAGGACGAGCGCAGTGGAGGAGTGTTCTTTCGCGGCGGTCGTGGCGATGCCAACGTAGTTTTTGTGGACGGTGTTAAAATGCGCGGTGACATCAACCTGCCTCGCGAGGCCATTCAGTCCACGGAGGTTATTACCGGTGGCGTTCCTGCCCAGTACGGTGACGTGACCGGTGGGGTTATTTCTACCACGACCAAGGGACCAAGTCCGCGCTACTTCGGTACCGTGGAATACGTTACCTCAGAGCTATTCGACCGCAACAACTACAATCTTGCTGGTTTAACCCTTGGCGGCCCCCTTCTCTTTAATAAGGCCAAAACCGTTCCTCTTATCGGATTTCTTTTAGCTACAGAGTTCAGCAATACTGGGGTGGGCAGGCCCTACGCAACGCCGGTCTACAAGGTGAAAGACGACGTGCTCGCAAACCTAAAGGCTAATCCATTGGTTCCAACTGCAACTGGGCTTGGCACCATTCGACGCGCTGAATTGTTGAGCTCCGAAGATTTTGAGGTAATTCCAACCCGCCTAAACGTTGCCGGAAGCGTATTCCGTGCCACGGGCAACATCAACTTTAAAACAAGCAAGAAGACCAACCTCGTGCTGGGCGGTCGCGTTTTTTATTCCGACGGACGGAACGGCAGCTTCTACCACTCACTCCTGAACTACGAGAACAACAGTGCCTCCAGCCAAAGGGACCTTTCGGCTTATGTGCGTTTTACCCAGCAGTTTGGCAGTGGAGACGATAAGGGCCTGATTAAGAATGCCTTCTATACTATTCAGGCAGATTACACGGTTAATAATTTTAAGAATTTTGACCCCAATCACCGCGACAACATTTTTCGCTACGGCCACGTAGGCAATTTTGAGACCGGTCGCCTCGGACTCTTTGGTTTTGGAGAAGATCCCCAAACGGGCATTTCAGCCTGGCGCAAGGTTCTTGACATCGATACCGGAATCACTTTTGTCCCGTCCATCCATAATCCGCTCTTGGGGGCCTACACCCAGTCCTACTTTAATCTGGTCAACAGCGGCCTAATCGGCAATAACGCCTTTAACCTGGTCAACATTCAGCAAGGTGGCGGAATTCTCAACGGCCAAGGTCCAAGCGATGCCTACGGGCTTTTTGGCAATGTGGGAGCTGTTCAGTCTGGCTATAACTACAGCCAAAACGAGCAGTACCGCATCACGGCTTCGACCAACTTCGACATCAAGGGCCATTCCCTAATCGCCGGTTTGGAGTACGAGCAGCGATTTGACCGAAGCTTTGGGGTCTCCTCGGCGGCACTTTGGACGGTTATGCGCAACCTCCAAAACGACCACATGCGCGAACTCGATTTAGAAAACCCTATTCTAATCTACCGCGACGGAGTATTTCAGGATACCATCTTTTACAACCGAGCCATTGACTTGACCAAGCCTCGTGCCTTTGACCGCAACCTGCGCACCAAATTGGGTTGGGATCCCGACGGCAAGGACCAACGCCTGCTTGACATAGACAATATTTCGCCCGACGATTTCGCGCGATACGGCGGCCTTGCTCTTTTCTCTGCTCAAGAATTAGTCAATCCGGGTGGTAATGCCTATGTCAGCTATTTTGGCTACGACTACATGGGCAACCTGCAGCCCGGGAATCCGACGCTTGCAGATTTCTTCCGCGCGACCGATTCCCGAGGGGATCGCACCTATCCGGTTCGAGCCTTTCAGCCTATTTATATGGCCGGCTACATCCAAGACCAGTTCACCTTTGAGGATTTGTTTTTTAACGTAGGGGTTCGGGTGGATCGCTACGATGCCAACCAGCCTGTGCTGCGCGATCCGTTCTCGCTTTTTGCGGCCCACACGGTGTCTGACGTGGTCGCGCGTGGCGGGCTGGAGGGCAGTGAAATCCCCGTGTCTATGGGCGACGACTATATGGTTTATGTAGACGACATTAAGAATCCGAAGCGCATTGTCGGCTACCGCAGCGGTTTTGATTGGTTTAATGCCGACGGATCGCCGCAGTCCAATCCAACCATTATTGCCAATGCTTCGGGTGGTCAAGCCAAGCCTTGGATTTTTGAAGAGGTTTTTTCTGATCCGCAAAACCCGAATTCGCCCGTATTAAGCGAGCGTTCGTTCCGGGACTACCGTCCTCAGGTTACGGTTAGTCCTCGCATATCCTTCCAATTCCCGATTTCGGACGTTGCGGAGTTCTTTGCGCACTACGATTTATTGGTGCAGCGTCCGTCGTCTGCTCAATCGCGCTTCAATCCATTTGATTACCAGAATCTTGTATTTGGTAATGCTTCAACCATAGACAATCCTGAGTTGCTTCCGCAGAAGCAGACGGAGTACGAGATCGGATTCCGCCAGAAGCTAACCGACCGCAGTGCTTTAAAGATTAACGCGTTCTACCGCGAGTACCGCGACCTAATTCAAACGGTGTCGGTAACGGAGGCCTACCCTGCAACCTATGTAACCTACGGGAACCGAGACTTTACTACTTCGAAGGGATTCAGTTTTCAGTATGACTTGCGCCGCGTGGGCAACGTTCAAGTTAACGCCCAGTATTCTTTGACCTTTGCCGACGGTACTGGTTCTGGAGCGGAGTCCGGCCTTTCGTTAGCGAGGACGGGTTTGCCTAACATCCGTTATATTGTTCCCCTAGACTACGACCAGCGCCACAATCTTTCGGGTAATATTGACTTCCGCTACGGTCAAGGGCAAGACTACAATGGCCCAGTTTGGGGTAAGACTAAGGTTCTTGAAAACGCCGGGTTGAATTTGTTGGCGACGGCGGGTTCTGGCTTCCCCTACTCGAGGAGGGTTAGGTCCTATTCACTAACAGAGTCCGCTACCCCCGTGGTAGGTCTGTTGAATGGATCCCGCTTGCCATGGCAGCTGCGCTTTGATTTGACTGCCAACAAGGTTTGGTACTACAACAAGGGTAAGAACAACTTTGAGCTTTACGTTCAAGTGCTGAACCTATTGAATGCCGCCAACGTTCTGAGCATATACCCCTATACCGGTTCACCCGACGACGATGGCTTCTTATCTTCTCCCCAGGGCCAGCAGGCCATTGCCTTTACCGCAAATGCCCAGGCGTTCTCTGATTTGTATGCCATCAGAATGGTTAATCCCACCAACTTCTCGACTCCGCGCTTGATTCGTTTAGGAGTGCGCCTCGGACTTTAATACTGTATTTAATAAGCTATGAACAAGATTTTTTTACCCCTAGCCGCCCTAGTCCTTGGCTTCACGGCAATGGCTCGCGAAGACGTTGGTACTACTTCAGGCAAGAAAACGCGATCCAACAAGACCGTGGAGGAGCTCTGTCAGCCATCACGGGCTCAGTCTGACCTCAACATTAATAACGTTCGTACGACTATTTTGGGTGGTGGCGACATGTGGTGGGACCTTAACACCGCGCGCTATGAGGTTCCCAAGGGAAGCAATCGCCACTCCATGTTTGCCGGCAGTCTTTGGCTTGGTGGCCTTGACGAGGGCAATCAGCTCAAGCTTGCGGCGATGGTGTACCGCCAGCGCGGCAACGACTTTTGGCCCGGACCCCTTTCTACCGACGGGCTTGCTTCGGTTACTAAGGACGTCTGCGACAAGTACGACCGCCACTGGATTATAACCCGCGAGCAGGTTGAATTGCACCGCGGATGGCTCTTTTGCAAGAACGATCCGGATTGCGACGTGGGTACCAAGTTCCCGGGCTACGAAGGCAGCATACCTGATATCGTGAAGTTTTGGCCTGCCCATGGAGTGGATGCGGAGTTACCCTATACCCTGGCTCCCTTTATCGACCTAGACGGAGACGGACGCTACGACTACAACGAGGACTATCCGGCCTATGACCTAGACCGTGCCTACGATTGCCGTCTAAAGGAGACCGATGTGCTTTACGGCGACCAAACGATCTGGTGGGTTTACAACGACCGCGGTAACGTGCATACTGAGACCAACGCGGGGGCTATGGGCTTCGAGATTCGTGCGCAGGCTTTTGCCTTTGCCACGAACGACGAGATCAACAACATGACGTTCAACAACTACCGTATTATCAATAAATCGACCTTTCGCCTGACCAATACCTACTTCTCGACCTGGTTTGACGCCGATCTGGGCAACTACCTAGACGACATTATCGGTTCTGATATCCCAAGGGGACTCGGATTTGTTTACAATGCTGATAGTGACGACGAGGGTCCTATTGGCTATGGAGTGAATCCTCCTGCGATTGGTTTTGACTTCTTTCAGGGTCCGTTTGCCGACTACTTTGACGGCAGAGACAACGACCGCGACGGCTGCATTGACGGGGTCCGTGACGACAACGGAGTGTGTATTCCTGAGAATCCTATTACCGGCGTTAATGAGCGCATCATCATGTCGGGATTCATGTACTACAACAATACGGGTTCTAACTTCTCGGGCAATCCGAGCAATGCTGCAGAGTTTTATAACTACATGCAGACCCGTTGGAGAAACGGAAACCCTGTTGTTGTAGAGACTCCATGCGGCCCTGGCTGCACGGGCAACGGCGATGGCTTCACTCCAGACGGAACAGGCCTTGCCACCCTATTTGCTTACCCGGGCAACACTTATGACACCACGGGCATCACCGCTCCGATCACTCCTCAGAATTGGTTTGAGTCGCCAGACAACCGTCAAGACAAGAGGGGTCTGCACAATGCAGGTCCATTCTCCCTTGCTCCGGGAGCACTGAACTTCATTACCACAGGGGCTGTTTGGGCGCGTAACACGAACGATCCAGGTCCTTTGTTCTCGGTCGAGCGGGTAATTATTGCTGACGACAAAGCACAAAGCTTATTCGACAACTGCTTCCAGATCTTAAACGGTCCGGATGCTCCCGATATTGAAATTCAAGAACTCGATCGCTCGGTGGTGCTGATGCTTTCCTACCGTGAAGGCTCGAATAACGATGAGCTTGACTACCAAGAGATCGATCCACTCATTCAGGCCGCGAACAATACTTACAAATTCGAAGGTTTTCAGATTTACCAGCTCAAGAACGCGAGCGTTTCTATGGCCGATCGCTACGATCCAAGCCAGGCTCGGTTGATTGCACAGTCCGACCTAAAGAATGGAATTGGGCGCCTCATCAATTGGGAGCTCAATCCAGACCTTGAACTGCTAGTTCCTCAAGACATGACGGTTAAGGTTGCGAACGACGGAATTAAGATGACCTACCATGTTACGGAAGATGCTTTTGCGACAGGCACCGACCGCCGTCTGGTAAATCACCGCGAGTACTACTTCTCGGTTGTGGCATACTCCCATAACGAGTACGAGAAGTTCGATCAGGTTTTAACTCCCGGAGGCCAGCGCCGTCCCTTCTTATCGGGCCGGAACAACGTGAAGAAGTACACCGGCATACCCCACCAGGTTTCTGCGGAAAACAACGGCACCATTCAGCGCGCAAAATATGGTGACGCCCCAATCATCACCCGTATAGAGGGAATGGGCAATGGCGGGACGAAGCTCGAGATCTCTGAAGATTCAGAGAACGAAATTGTGACCAACTTCCGCTTGGACAACGTCGTTTACCAGCCAGGTAGCGGCCCGGTTAACGTAAAAGTCGTGGATCCTCTTGCGGTGAAGGCAGGCAACTACACCATGATTTTTAGCGGAATTAGCAATAACGCGACGTGGCGCATTGAAGACGAGAACCAAAATATTGTGGCGACATCTTCTAGGTCCATCTCGTTCTTAGCGGAGCAGATTGTTCCAGAGTTGGGTATTTCCATTGACTTAAGGAACCAAATTGCTCCAGGCAACGACATCGAGAATGCCCGCAATAACGGTATTCTGGGTAGTGAAGTGGTTTATACCGACGCTACTAAGCCTTGGCTCGCTGGGGTAGTAGACGATGCAAGTTATTCGCCAAGCAACTGGTTGCTTTGTGGCAACAACTCGGTATCTACGCTTCCGGGTTCCCTGTACCGAGACTTCCCGGGCGACGACAAGTCACGTTTTGCCACTATCGTGGGCGGAACCTGGGGTCCCTTTGCCTATTCAAGCTACCTGAGCAGAAGGCCAGGATCCGTTAATCATTTGGGCATGGGGCCGGCGGACTCTACGATGAGTGCCTTTACCTCTCGCATGAACCCTGCTGAACTGCACAGTGTGGATATCGTCTTCACGGATGACCGGACTAAATGGACGCGTGTTCCCGTGTTTGAGATGGGTGAAGACCCCGCACTAACTGCCGGTGGTACCGGTAAGTGGAGGTTGCGTTCTGACTTAGGTTGGGATCTCGTGAACGGGGAGCTCGTGCGAAGCACGGTGACTACAGGATGGTCTTGGTTCCCTGGCTATGCTATTGATTTGGAGACGGGAACTCGTTTGAACATTGCTTTTGGCGAAAACAGCTGGATGATCGCAGACCGTGGAAACGACATGCTGTTTAATCCAACGAGTCGTGTCAATAGTAGAATTCCAGATCCAGTTACTGGAGGGTATCGCTTTGGCGGGCAGCACAATCTGTACATACTGGGTCCAGCCTTGCAGCAGGGTCTCACCCGCACCAGCATCGATTATGCCGGCCCAGACGAAGCGAATAATCCTTTGTTCAACGACTATAAGAACATGGGCAACATTCTCAGCCGTACCCGTGTGATCAAGTCGCTAATGTGGGTGTCTATTCCTCTAATGGAGGCTCGTTTTGAAAATGCCAACCTGTATGAGCCTACGACTTCGGCAAACGGCCTTCCGTCGGTTGCTCGAGTGAAAATTCGCATGGCCCGCCCCTACGAGCGCTATGTGACCGACAACTCGAATACGGGCAATCCGAAGTACTTGTTCAGCACTGCCAATGCAGCCACGGTAACGGGTGATTCGGCAACGGCTAAGAACGCACTGGCAACGGTGCGCGTGGTGCCCAACCCGTACTTCAGCTTGAGTCAGTACGAGACTTCTCAAAATGAGAATCGCGTGAAGATTACCAACCTGCCTCCGCGTTGTACAATGTCTATTTACACCACTGAAGGTGCCCTGGTGCGGACCTTGCGCAAGGACAACTCCGACACGTGGATCTATTGGGACCTGACCAACAACTACCAAGTGCCTATTGCTAGTGGGGTTTACCTCATACACATTGATGCCCCAGGCATCGGGCAGACCATTGTTAAGTGGTTTGGAACCATGCGTCCGTTCAACCCAACTGGCTTCTAAGAACTAAGGAATTATGAAAAATATTGTACTTACCTCCGCCCTTTTGGCTGCTCTGTCGGCCTTTGCTGGCAATCCCGTTCGTTCGGGTTCGGCAGGCGCGTCGGAACTCCTTGTTAATCCATGGGCGCGCACCGCGGGCTGGGGAGAGGGCAACACGGCCAACGTGAGGGGTTTTGAAGGCCTGTATGGCAACGTTGCGGGTATTGCTCGCATCAACGGGATGCAGGTTGGATTCGCCAATACGCAATGGTTGATGGGCAGTGGCATTACCCTCAATGCGGGCAGCCTTGTAACGCCCACTAGTAACGGTGGCGTATTGGGAATTCACATAACCAATATGAACTACGGAGACATTGAGGTCACCACTGAGGACCAGCCCGACGGAGGCTTAGGCAGCTACAGGCCTTCTGCTACGGTAATTGGCCTTGCCTACGCCAAGAAGTTTACGCAGAGCATTTTTGGTGGAATTAACATCAAGATGTACAACTCCGCTGTGAATAATTTAAGTGCAACGGGAGTTTGCTTTGACGCGGGAGTTCAGTACATACCTACCAACGTCAAGGATTTTTCTTTTGGAATTACCATGCGCAATATTGGGCCGTCCTTCTCCTACCGCGGAGACGGCTTGAGCATTGTACTGCCGGTTCCCACGGGGCTTTATACCAATAGTTTTCAGAACCGTTCCGAGGATTTCGAGCTGCCAACGCAGCTTGCCATTGGAGCGAGCAAGGGATTTGACCTTGTCGAAGGGCACAAAATTACCTTTGCGGGCAACTTTATCTCGAATTCCTTCAAGAAGGATCAATTCACCGTTGGTGCCGAGTACGCTTACAAGGAGCTGTTTGCGCTGCGCGCAAGCTGGGCTCAGTTCGACAATCGATTTGATGGTCTGAGGTCAGAGGCGATTACGGGCCCCGCAGCAGGGTTTACGTTTAATCTCCCGATGGGAGACGGCAAGTTGGACTTGAGCTATGCCTACCGGATGACCAATTCCGCATTTGGCGGAATTCACACGGTTGGAACGGCCATCGTATTGTAAAATCGAGTACTTTGCAGCCATGAAGACTCCCTGTCGGGGGTCTTTGTTGCTTAAAACCAATAACGAATGTCGCTTTCATACTACACCCCAGAGGGCTTTAAGAAGCTAAAAGAAGAGCTGGAACACTTGCGCAGTGTGGAGCGTCCGCGCGTTTCTGGGCAGATTGCCGAGGCTCGAGACAAGGGAGACCTCAGCGAGAACGCAGAGTACGATGCCGCCAAAGAGGCACAGGGCATGCTGGAGATGAAGATTGCCCGCATGGAGGAGTTGGTTGCCAATGCCCGTATTGTCGATGAGTCCCAGCTGGATTCGACCAAGGTGCTTATTCTTTCAAAGGTTACCCTGCGCAATCCCAAGACCGCCGCGACGATGACCTATACCCTGGTAAGCGAGCAAGAAGCCGATTTAAAGTCCGGTAAAATCTCGGTAAGTTCCCCCATTGGCAAAGGCCTCTTGGGCAAGGCCGTAGGGGAAGTTGCTGAAATTCAAATTCCGAACGGGCTAATGAGTCTTGAGGTTGTTTCGATCGAACGCTGAGAATGGCTAGTATTTTTTCACGGATTATTTCAGGGGAGATTCCCTGCCATAGGGTTGCCGAAACAGACCGCGCCATTGCATTTTTGGACATACGCCCCCTTACCGAGGGTCATACCTTAGTGGTTCCCAAGGCAGAGGTCGACAGCATCTTTGATTTGGATTCTGAAGATTATCAGGCGGTATTTGACCTGGTCCGCGCTGTGGCAGAGGCCCAAAAGGCGGTTGTTCCATGCACGAGAATTGGTTTGACCGTTCTTGGATTTGAAGTGCCGCACGCCCACGTTCACGTCGTTCCCCTAAGGTCAGAGGCGGATTTGAATTTTGCGAATCCCAAACTGCAGCTCGATAGCTTTGAATTAGAAGGTATTGCGAATAGACTCCGCGCAGCCATCTTGGTGGAATCCCTGTAGTTTTTTAATGCCCTGATGCTTAGGGTAAATAGATTTTTTATAACTTAGGGACAACCTAATTTTAAAACACAACTTCGATGAAAAGAATTTTACTCATTTTTGCTTTGATGCTTGCCTCGGCCGTCGGGGTAAATGCTCAGGTGGTGCTGAACATAATGTCACCAAGTTCCATTCAGGGTGGTTTGACCCATACCAACAACGGTGACGCAACGGGTTGGGGCCTCGCCGACCTACTTAACCCTGCAGACGCCGTTTTGGATACGGTGGTTGTTATGGACGACAGTACGGCAGGGGTGAACGCAGTAGTAGGTACTGACCCCAATACGGGCAATGCCTACCCAGGAATTCCTAAGAAGTACGAGGGATGCAATCTTGATACCACCTCAGCATGGCAGACCAACCGCCTCGCTGGCAAAATCGTGCTGATTGCCCGAGGAACCTGTGAGTTTGGCCTCAAGGTCTACCTCGCAGAGCAGGCAGGCGCCCGCGCGGTTATTCTGTACAACAGAGACAATGCCCAACTGAACGCAGGGCCAGGAGCCTATGGCGCTTTGGCTACCATCCCCTTTGCCATGATAGCAAGGCCTGACGGCGACATGCTAAGGCTTGCCATTGAGGGAGGTCAAACGGTAGTTGCCTTCTTGGGCAATAAAATTGGCGCCTTCCCTAACGACATGAGTATTTCGCCCGCTGAGGCCATGTATCCTCCTGCTCTTGCGGTTCCAGCTCTTTTGGCTCAAGATACCAGCGACTTTAAAATGAAGCTTGGTTTCTGGGCGCGCAACGACGGTTCGGCAAACCAAAGCAATGTCATTGCCAACGTTACGGTGAAGCGTGGTGGTACTACACTGTACACGATGTCTACCTCGTCGTTCTCCATGAATGCGGGCGACTCGAGCTACATTAGCTTCCCGCCCTTTCAGCTAAACGGTTATCCCCTTGGTGCCTATGAGGTGAACTACAATGTCAACGTTGCCAACGAGTCCTTCCCCTTAGACAACAACATTGATTTTGCCGCGGTAATCAACGACAGCCTCTTCAGTTATGCGAGGGTAAATCCAACAACTCTGCTACCAGAAGACAATAACTCTATAAAATCGTCGAGCTTCACTTCGTCTTGGGCGACTGGAATCCACTTCCGCCACCCCCAAGCAAGCCGTATGCTGCTTAAGGGCGTGCGCTTCGCATGCTTTACCAGTAGTCCAGATAGTCTTAATGGACGCTCAATAGATGTTGCGGTGGACGAGTGGCTTGACAGCTTTACGGATTTGGCCGATACCAATTGCCAAGTAACCAATACCTCTCCTTTGGCAGTAGAAACCTACACCTACACTTCTAATGCTCAGGATTCCATGGTGACGCAGTTGTTTGATGATCCCATCGAGCTTGATGACAACATGCGGTACATCATTTCCCTCAACACTTCGGACCAAGCCATCTTCATGAACCACTCCTATGGTCCAGCCTACCAACTCAACGACGTGACTGCCGGAGAGCAGCCTCGCGAGATTATTCGTGTTGACAATTCGTGGTATACCGGAGGATTCAGCAGTGGTCGGATTCCAACCTTCCAGTTAATTATGGAACAAAGCTTTATCGGTGTTCCTGAGGAGATTGTGGTTGATGCTTCGCTATACCCCAATCCAGCGCATCATTTGGTTTATTTGAAGCTCAATGGTTTTGAGCCCGCTGCAGGTCTATCAGTTTATGATATGACCGGAGCCGTGGTTCTTCAGAAAGCGCAGGCTTCTGTGGTCAATGGTGAAATGGTCATTGATGTGAGCAGTTTGCCTAGCGGTGCCTATGTAGTGGTAGCACCAGGCGTAAACGGAGATCTTCGAGCCAACTTGGTGGTTAGCCACTAAGGGTACTCGTTGTTTGAAGTACGGAACCCGGCTTAGGCCGGGTTTTTTTATGCCTATAGGGGCGGATTCGCTACTGCAAGGATCAGGAGGCTTGCGATGAATCCCTGGAGTCAGACGCTTCGGTCGGGGTTTTGGGCCAGGAACTGGGACCAGGCGTTTCTACCCTTGGCCTTGGACTTCTTTGGGGCAATAGGGGCCCCTGCGTCGGTAAGGGTTTCTGTGCGGCCCAGGGTAAGGGCGTGGCAGGCCGCAACGGCTAGGGCATCGGTCGCATCCAGCAGCCGTTTGGGGTCGTCGGGTATGGCAAACATGGAATGGAGAAAGCCCGATAGCTGCTCCTTGGATGCAGCACCGCGCCCTGAAATCCGTCGTTTGACAATCGCGGGAGAATATTCGGCTACGGTGAGTCCGCGCCGCAGCCCGGCACTCAGAATGACCCCTTGTGCGCGACCTAGCTTAAGCATGGACTGCACGTTCTTACCAAAAAAAGGAGCTTCTACCGCTAAGGAATTCGGCTGGAACTGATCCAACAGTTGCTCGACAGCCTTTAAAATATCTCCAAGGCGCTGCACGGAATCCTTGCTGGCCTGAAACTTGACACTGCCCAGGTCGACCAGCCTTAGTTGGCTCCCGACTCGATCGACGACGCCGAAGCCCATGACCAGGGTACCGGGGTCAATGCCGAGAATGCGTTCGGACTGGCTCATTAAGAGGGGAGTCCCCCGCGCATGCTTTGCGCAGTGGGGGCCTGGAAGAGCTGAATTCCAAAGCTAGGAACCGCTGCAATCAAATGATCAAAGAGGTCGGCTGCCACGGACTCATACTCCTCAAAGGCAATGGTGTTGGCAAAGCAATAAATTTCTAGCGGAATTCCCTCGCCACTTATGGCCAGTTGGCGCACCATTATGCTGTGCTTGTTCGATACCCTCGGGTGTTCCTTTAAATAGGATTCCGCATAGGCTCGGAATACGCCGAGGTTGGTCAGGTGGCGCCCGTTAACCGGCGAGCTTTTATCGGCGCCAAGTTTTTGGTTGTATTCGGCGATTTCAAGTTCGCGGGCGTCGAGGTAGGCATTGACCCTCTGTATTTTGCGCAGTTCCACAAGGTCTGCGTCGGTTAGAAATGCCACGCTTTCGAGGTCAATGACCATGCTCCGCTTGATGCGACGAACCTTGGCGAGGCGCATTCCGCGCCAGTTGACGAAGGAGTCTGTTACAAAGGCCTTGGCCGGTATGGACGAGATGGTATTGTCAAAGTTCTTGATTTTGACCGTAGTAAGATCGATGCTGACGACATCGCCGTCTACGCCAAACTTCTCAAAGGTGATCCAGTCCCCTTTTTTGACCAAGTCATAGAGTACGATTTGAAAGTTTGCCAAAAGTCCGTTAATGGCGTCTTGAAAGATTAAAACAAAGATTGCCGTTGCGCCAGCGAGAGCCCCCAGAATGCTGGCGAGCGAAGTGTTGGTTAGCACCGATACGATGGCAAGGCTACCAATTAACCACGATAAAAAGAGGGTTACCGAGAGCAGGGTCTGCAGGGGTTTGTCTTTGAAGGTTTCAAGGTCTTCGACCACATGCGCTGCGGCGCGCGCGGCCCTTGTAACTACCACCACAAACTGGTAGATGAGCACGAGCACCAGGAACTTGTCAAGGGGCGCAACCCATTTGGGGAGGTCTTGAAAGACGATCGGGAGGAAGGTCCGGATGATCAGGGTGGGTATGAGGTGTGCGAGTGCATGAAAAACTCGTTCCTTAAAGAAGTAGTCGTCCCAGGTTGCTTTGCTGCGCTTAACGACTAAATGAATGAGGGCAACCACGATTTTGCGCACAAAAATGTCTGCCAAAAAACTTATGACGAGCAAGGCGCCTAGATCGGCGAGCACGGTAAGAATAGAGATCCACCAGTCGTTTAGTCCGCTTTGATCAAAAAAAGCACGTGTCCAGTGGCCGGGGTTAATTTGGTCCATGGGGTAAAGGTAGAAACCTAAAAGGTTTATTTTGAGTACGCAGCAGCATTTATGAATCGAGTACCACTGGCAGTCAAAGCCCCAAGCCTATAAGCCAAAGGCCTAGTTGGTGATGACCACCTCGGCGGTGCGGATTGCACTGGCATAGAAGTAGCCCAGCGCGTAGTCGTTCTCGTCGCCTTCTCGGTAAATATTGCCGATAATTGGAGCCGGAGGGGGGTCAAAGAGCCCACCAACCTGAAGCGTTTGCTCACGAAGCAGGTTGAGGTAGCCAAAAAGGCCCATGCTCACGCTCCCGAGTTCAACCAGGTACTTGACGCCCACGGAGTCTGGTCCCGCAATCTGAATGGGCGGAATATTGGGGGGGCTCGGAAAAACAAATCCGTCGTTAAAGTCGTCGTTGAACAGGGTCAAATCAAAGGTTTGGTTTTGCAGGGTGTCGTTGCGAAAGACGCGAACGCGGTAGTGGTCTCCGCGCCCTGGAGTTTCGGCCCAATGGATAAACACGT
>Ga0315909_10003641_pt1 | contig 18660 bp, 11 predicted proteins | sample LakEriMetagenome_11_FD_203527 | JGI IMG/M metagenome (GOLD analysis project Ga0315909, IMG submission 203527) | Freshwater fungal communities from buoy surface, Lake Erie, Ohio, United States - Buoy 2 MA125 | ecosystem: Environmental > Aquatic > Freshwater > Lake | place: USA: Lake Erie, Ohio... | reverse complement strand
AAGGTCGCGGGTGCGCCGGTTCGTCGAGCTCGTCGAGGCCAACGCCGGCGGCGTGGCCGACGTGATCGAGGCCGCCGCCACGGGACGCGAGCCGGGTGACGATCGACGCACCGGCCGCGGGGGCGTTGATGACGGAGACGAGGATCGAGCCGACGACCCGGCCGACGGCGACGATCGCGGCGACGAGAGCGTGGCGTCGGCGTACGAATCGATGGCGTGGCGTGACTCCGCCGACGACGGCGTCGACGGCGGCATGCTCGACGTCGGCGCCGGAAGCGGGGCCGCGCTCGGAGGGGCCGCCGCCGTCGAGGAGGCCGCGGAGTTCATGGCCGGAGTGTTCGGCCTGATGCGCGAGGCGGTGGTGCGATGGTGTGCGATCGACGCGGCGGACGGCACGCGTCCTTCGTCGGCCGAGATCGACTCCGTGCGGGGCTGGCAGCACTCGCTGCGGCGGCTGCGGCGGGCCCTGGTGCGGGCCGCCGCCGTCGTCGTCGCGCGGGACGCGACGCCGCCGCCCGGAATGTCGCCCGTGGAATTCGACAAGCTCCGGTGGCAGCGGGACGCCGCCGCCGAGCAGCTCATCGAGGCCGCCGTGCAGGCGGGCGAGACGCTCTGGATGCTGTCGGCGCGGCTGCAGGCCGCGGATCGGCCGCGACCGCGCCGGTCGAACAGGCCCTTGGCGCGGGAGAAGAAGGGGGCCATCGGCAGGCTCTTCGCCGCCATCCTCGCCGGCGACGCCGCGGCCGCGCGGGAACATCTCGCCATCGTGCGGAGCGGACTCGTCGGCAAGGTCGTGCTCTACGTGCCGCTCGCCCGCGGTGGCCAGCCGGGGCGGATCGTCGTGGCACGGGGCCGGGAGCGGCTGCTGGAGCGGCTGGTGGCCTGCCTGCCGCGGCTGGGGCTGGTCGCCGAGACCGCCGAGATCGTGCAACTGGCCAAGTCGCTCGAGGCCCACCGGCCGCGGGCGGCCGGCGGGGGACAACGCGTGGCGGCGAGCGTGAGCGAGTTCGACCGCATCTTCGAGTCGGCGACGGGATCGCTCGTCGATCGCATCGTCGAGACGGCCACGGCCGCGGCGGCCGACGGCACCGAGCCGGACGCGGCGACGGCCACGCGGCGGATCCTGGACGGGCTCTCGCTGCTGGTGCCGCGGCTGCTCGACACCTGGACGGCCCACGCCCGACAGCTGCGGCTGTCGGTGCTCGAGCGCGTGCGCGACGAAGAGTCGTTCGCCGCCGTCCGCGAGTTCATCGAACGCTACGGCGCCGGCCTGTTCACGCAGCAGCTCCTGTCGCCGCCGTCGCTGCGCGGCATCCTGCGAGGCGGGGTGCGGCACTTCCTCGAACAGCTCGTCGACCGCGTGAACGGCGAGGCCGTCGACTTCGATGCGGCCGAGGAGGCCGCGGCGCCGCGACGGCCCGTGCGGCTCGTCGAGGACCTCTCCAGCGGCGCATTGCCGATGAAGGTGGCCGTCGCCCGGCTGCGGCTGATCCTGGAGGCCGTCGCGGAGAACCATGCCGAATACCGCGATTGGAATTCGACGACGACGCAGTCCGACCGTGGGGAGTGTCTCCACGTGCTGCTCGACTTCCTGCGGATCAAGGCGGAGTACGATCGCATCGCCTGGACGCTGCGGCCGGTGAGCATGGCCCATCGCGTGCTCAGTCGGCGCGGTGCCGCGGCCGCCGCCGAGGCCTGGCGCGGCAGGATGCGGTCCGAGACCGAGGACACGGTGGCGACGCTGGCGGCGCGGCTGACCCGGCTGGAGACGCAGCTGGGCGTGCGGCTGGCGAGCGTCTCCGACCACGTGCGCCGGCAGTTCACGCTGGTCCTGGAGCAGGACGAGCTCGAGTCGCTGGTCGATCCGGCGGTGGCCGAGCTGTTCACGGGCGATCCGGCCGGCGCGGGGCGGAGATTGGAGGAGCGGGCGGAGTCGTTCCTGGGCGTGTCGAGCGGGTCGGGGGTCGAGGTGCCCGCATGGCTCGACCGGCTCGACGACGCCGTGGACCGGGCCATCGACGGGGCCGATGCGCCGACGGCCGCCGGCCGCGGTTCCGGCCGGCTGCCGGAGGCCGTGCCGTGGACGCCGCTGCCGTGGGACGACCTGCGGGCGGTCTTGGAGCACTGATGCCTCCGGCGAGCACAGCCATGAACCTCCGCCCTCTCGCCGCCGGCGATCGCCGGCCCGTGGCCGTCTGGCTGGCGGGAAGCATCGGCCTCGATGCCTACCTGCGGATGTCGGAGCGGCTGGCCTGGGAGGTGTCGGAGCCCGAGGGCCGCCCGCCGACGCTCGTGCTCTTCGAACTCGAGCCGTCGATCACGATCGGCAGGCTCGGCTCGCGGGCCGACGTCGAGCTCTCGGCGGAGGAGCTGCGATTGCGGGGCCTGGAGCCCAGGTTCGTGGGCCGCGGGGGAGGCGCCGTGCTGCACGGGCCGGGGCAGATCGGCATCTCGCTCTTCGCGACGCTCGGCGATCTTGGGCTGGGCAGGCACGCTGTCGGAGCCTACGTCGAGCGGCTCGAGTCGGGGCTGGAGGCGGCCGTCCGCAGCCTGCGCTGCGGCACCGCCCGCGACTCCCGGACGCACGGCATCTTCGGCCGCACCGGACTGCTGGCCGCGATCGGAATCGCCGTGCGGCGGGGCGTGGTCTGGCACGGTGGATTCCTCAACGTGCATCCCGTCCTCGAGCTGCATCGCCGGGTGAAAAGCCTGCCTGTCGCCGCCGGCGCCGGAACGCGTACCATGGGGACGATGGAGGCCGACGTGCAACGCCGGATCCGCCTGCAGGACGCGCGGGCGGCGCTGGTCGAGCACGTCGTCGACGCATTCGGTTTCCCCCGGGCGCAGATCCAGTCCGGATTTCCCCCGCCGGCACGGCAGTGGCCCCCGGGACCCGCGGAGCATCGACCCAGTGTCTGACACGTCGCCCCCGCCGTCGATCATTCCGCTGCCGGTCGTCGCCGTCGACGTCGCCGTGGAACAGCCGCCCGCGCGGCGGCTGCCGCCCTGGCTGCGGCGCAACCTCGAGCCGGGCGGCGGCCACGGCGAGACCGCGCACCTGATCGCGGAGCTCGGTCTGGAGACCGTCTGCTCCTCGGCCAAGTGTCCCAACCGTCTCGAGTGCTGGTCGGCCCGCACGGCCACCTTCATGATCCTCGGCAACGTCTGCACGCGGCCGTGCGGCTTCTGCTCCGTGCCGCGCGGCAGGACCGAGCCGCTCGAGCTCGACGAGCCCGAACGCGTGGCGGAGGCCGCCGAGCGGCTCGGGCTCCGGCACGTCGTCATCACGAGCGTGACGCGCGACGACCTGCCCGACGGCGGCGCCGAGCACTTCCGCCGCACGGTCGAGGCCGTCCGCCGGAGGACGGGCGCGACGGTGGAGGTGCTCGTTCCGGACTTCATCGGCAAGGAGGGGGCGGTCGAGCGGCTGCTCGATGCGCGGCCCGACGTCTTCAACCACAACACCGAGACCGTGCCGCGGCTCTACCGCCGCGTCCGCGGCCCGAAGAGCCGCTACGACTGGACGCTCGAGCTCCTGGCGCGGGTCAAGCGGATCACGCCGGCCGTGAAGACGAAGAGCGGCCTGATGCTCGGGCTGGGGGAGAGCCGCGACGAGCTGCTCGACGTGCTCGCCGACCTGCGGCACCATGACGTCGACTTCCTCACGCTCGGCCAGTACCTGCAGCCGACGCTCGAGTCGCTGCCCGTCGACCGCTTCGTGCCGCCGGAGGAGTTCGACGAACTCGGCGGTCTGGCGCGGCGGCTGGGCTTCCGCAAGGTGGCCAGCGGGCCGCTGGTGCGGTCGAGCTACCACGCCCGCGACATGGCCGAGGACGGGCTGGTCGTGGCCTGACGCGCGGCGTTGCAGGCGGCGTTTCCGTCGCGGCCGGCCGCGACGCTCACTCGGCCTCCTCGAGGCCGTGCTCCTGAAGCTTCTTGCGGAGCGTGTTGCGGTTGATGCCCAGCCGGGCCGCGGCCTTCAGTTGCACGCCGTTGCAGTCGGCCAGCATCTGCGCGATCAGTTCCCGCTCGACGCGGCTCACGATGCGGTCGAAGAGGTTGTCGTCACCGGGGGTCGCCGTCGTCATGCCCTGCTCGACCAGTTCCCGGGCGAGGCTGTCGAGATCGCCGCCGCGCCCGGGCAGCGCGGCCGGAGGCCGGTCGCCGCGGATCGCGGGTGGGAGCAGGTCGAGCGTCAATTCGTCTCCATCGGCCATCACGATGCACCGCTCGATGACGTTCTGCAGTTCGCGGACGTTGCCCGGCCAGTGGTAGCGGACGAGCGCGGCGGCGGCCTCCTTCTGGATGTGCACCACGTACCGGTCGTTGGTCTCGTTGTAGTGCTCGAGAAAGTGGCTCACGAGGAGCGGGATGTCCTCGCGGAAAGTCTCCTTCGCCACCTCGTCGAGGAGCTCGCGGTTGCTGGCGGCGATCACGCGGGTGTCGACACGGATCGTCTCGGTGTCGCCGACCCGCTCGAATTCCCTCTCCTGCAGCACGCGCAGCAGCTTCACCTGGAGCTTCGGCGTGGTCGAGTTGATCTCGTCGAGGAAGATCGTGCCGGTGTGGGCCGCCTCGAAGCGGCCGGTGCGGTTGGCGATGGCGCCGGTGAAGGAGCCGCGGACGTGGCCGAAGAGCTCGCTTTCCAGCAGGCTCTCGGAGAGGGCCCCGCAGTTGACCCGGACGAACGGCCCGCTGCCGCGGGGCGAGAGCTGATGGATCGCCTTCGCGACGAGTTCCTTGCCGGTGCCGGTCTCGCCGACGAGCAGCACGGAGGCGTTGGAAACCGCCACGCGGCGGGTCGTGGCGTAGACCTCGGCCATGGCCGGCCCCGACCCGATCAGGCCCTTGATCGGGGGAGCGGTCTGGTCACCTTTCTGGCCTGGGTCGCGCAGCATCGACGGGGGCGTGGCAGGCTTTCCACAGGGGCGTTTCGAGCACGTCGAGGATGGCGGCCGCCACGTCGCGGTCCGCGGGCGTCGACGCCCGATTGTACATCGCGTAGGCGGCCTGCAGGGGGCCGCTTTCGAGCAGGATTCCATGACGTTCGACGCTGGTGGCGAACCCCGCGAGCGCCAGCCGCCTGTGCTTCAGGGAAAGCTCGTGCCGTTCGGCCTCGTGGAGCACGGCCTGCTGCGCCTCGGCGCTGCCGACGACCGAAAGCAGCGCGACCGCCGGCGTGAAGAGATCCCGCGGCGCCGCCGCCGCCGGCGCCATCAGCGCCAGACGGGCCGTCGTCTCGGCGGCCGAGACGTCCCAGCCGCGACGGCCGAGTTCGGCCAAAAGCGCGAGCGCCTGGGACGCCCGCGCCCGCCGCTGCAGGCCGCGGGTCTGGCGGGCCCGCGGCTCGACCGCGAGCGGCCCCGCCACGGTCGCCAGTCGATCGGGAAACCGCGGTGCCGCCGTCTCGCGTCCGGTCTCCGGATCGATCCGGGGCAGGAAGAGGCTGTCGAGGCGGTCGGTGACGCCCACGCAGTCGAGGTCGGCGAACGTCAGCAGCAACTGCGTGAGGAAGCAGCCGCGGGGAGCGTCGTCGAGCGGGTCCACGACGACGAGCACCGGCGGCACGTCACCGACCGGCTGCCGTTGGATGAGCTGCACGGTCTCAAACGCGGAGGGCGGCCCGCCGCGCGCCGCCAGCAGGACGAGCACCGTGTCGACGTCGGCCCGGGCGGCGAGGATCGCCTCGCGTCCCGTGGCGACCTTCTCCACGCGGTAGCCGAACCGGGACAGCCCGGTGGCGAGCGATTCCCGCACCGCGGCGTCGGGATGTGCGACGACGGCGACGTCCTCCCCCGTGCCCGTGGCGGCGTGGGTGAGCATCTCGACGACGCGGCTGGAGCCGCGGTAGGGCGGATCGCCGCCGGCCAGCGCGAGCGTCCGCGCGACCTCGAATTGCAGGCCGGCGTCGGGCACGACGAGCGCCCGGAGGAGCTTCGCGCGGGCCTGCGGCGACAGCGACGGCCGCAGCGACGCCGGCCCGTCCGCCCCGTCCGCGGCGGGCGGGGCGGCGGACAGTGCGCGGGCGGCGGCCACGGCCGAGGCCGTCATCCCGCGGGAGGCGGCGATCTCCAGCACGTCGGCCACCGTGTCGCCGTCGAAGCCCTCGGGACCCGTCACCGCGGCCCGCAGCTGCGCCGGATCGAGCCGGTCGAGGGCAGTGAGCGGATTCCCGGCCGTCGCCAGGAGCGTCTCCAGTCGCGCCAGCAGCACGAGCCTGACGGCGGCGGGCTGCGTGGCCTGCAGCGCCGCGATGTCGCGAGCCAGGTGGATCGCGTCGAGCGCCCGGGCCGCCCGCGGCGAGAAGCTGCCGCGCTCGAGCCTCTCGGCCTGTGGGTTCCAGCCGAACCGCTCGACCGTGGCGGCACCGGTGGCGCCTGCCTCGGCTGGATCGACGACGGGCGCGAGAAGCAGGTGGTCCGGTGCGGGCAGGCCGTCGACGGAGAGCACCCGGTCGAGCCTGCTGGTCAGGAGTTCGATCGCCGACTCGGGGTCGGGCGGGACCTCGCGGCCGGCGAAGCGGCCGCCGCGGCGGGCGGCGAGACGCTCGAGCAGGGCGACCGCGCGGTCGCGGGCGGCCGGCGGCGTGTCAGGCACGAGGGCGGGCGCGAGCAGATATTCCTCGAAGTCCGGCGGAGCGGTGTCCGCGTCATCCAGAGGCGCGACGGTGGCTGCGAGCGCCTCGATGACGCCGGGCCAGTGCGCGACGTCAGTGGAGCCCAGCCATGCCAGCAGCGGCTGCCGGGCGGCGGTGCCCATCTCGCGGACGAGCCAGCGGGCCAGCAGGCGTGCCCGGGCGGCGTCGGCGGATTCGTTCTGCAGCACGTCGACCAGCGCCGGCAGCGCATCGACGCCCGCCTGCGCCAGCCGCTCCGCCGCCGCCTGCCTGACCTCCAGCGAGTCGCTCGCCAATGCGGCGGCGGCCTGGGCGAGCCGCGCCGGATCGCGCCGCCGGCGGCCCGACTCCGCCTGGATCGCCCGCATGAGCGGGACCGCGTCGGCGACGTGCGGGCCGAGTGTCCGCTCCAGCCGCCGCAGGTCGGCCTGATCGACGGCGTCGCCGAGGTCGGCGAGCATCGCAGGAGCTTCATCGCCCGCCTGCTCGAGCAGGTCGCCCAGCTGCGCCAGGAACATTCCCGACACGTCGTAGGCCTCCACGTCCGCCGCCCGGATGGCGGCGGAGAGGATTCCGGCCGGCGTCGTCGGCGGCTGGCTGGTGATCGAATCGATCACGGCCTGCGCCATCGCGTCGGCGGTCCGGCGCGAGGGCTCCGCCGCAGCCGCGGCGACCGCCCAGGCGGCCACCGCCAGGCCGCCGACGAACCAGCGGCACCGCGACCTGTTCGGCCTCGTTCGCACCGGCCACCCTCCGCGTCATGCGCGGGCGGCGGCCCCCAGCCGGCGCTGCCACGCAGCAATCTGGTCGGCAACCCGCGCCGGCGCGGTGGAGCCGAAACTCGCCATCCGTTCAACTGCCCTGGTTGCCCCCAACGCGCCGCGCAGGGAGGCGTTCCAGCCGGAATAATCCTGCAGGAACTCCTGATCGGAAAGCTCCGCCAGGGAGACGCCCCGGGTCATGGCGCGGCGGACGAACGTGCCCACCAGTTCGTGGGCGGTCCGCTGCGGAACTCCCCCGGCGATCAGGGCCTCCATCAGGCTGGTGGCGTCGAGGTGGCCGCGGTCGATCGTGGCCGCGATCCGGTCGCGGTCGAAGGACGTGCCGGCCACCAGCGGCGCGGCCACGCCGAGCACCGCCTCCAGCGTGTCGATCGAATCGAAGATGGCCTCCTTGTCCTCCTGGAGGTCGCGGTTGTAGGCGGTCGGCAGCCCCTTGAGCAGCACGAGCAGGGCCTGCACGTTGCCGATCGCGCGGGCCGACTTGCCGCGGACGAGCTCGAGGACATCGGGGTTGATCTTCTGCGGCATGATCGAGCTGCCGGTGCAGAATCCCTCCGGCAGCCGCAGGAAGCCGAATTCCTGCGTGCTGTAGATGATCCACTCCTCCGCCCACTGCGACAGGTGCACGCCCGCCAGGGCGATCACGAACGCCAACTCACAGACGAAGTCGCGGTCGCTCGCGCCGTCGAGGCTGTTGGCCGCCACCGCGGCGAACCCGAGCGCCTCCTTCACCTGATCGCGATCGATCGGCAGGCTCGTGCCCGCGATCGCACCCGAGCCGAGCGGCAGCACGTTCGTCCGCCGGCGGCAGTCCGCGAGGCGGTCGCGATCCCGCTCGAGCCGCTCGCACCAGGCGAGCAGCTGGTGCGCGGCGAGCACCGGCTGCGCCCGACGCATGTGCGTGTAGCCGGGCATGACGAGCCCCTGCTCGCGGACGGCGAGCCCGAGAAAGGCCCGCTGCAGCTCGATCAGGCCGCGGTCGATGCGGTCGATCGCCCGTCGGCAGTGGAGCCGCAGGTCGGTGGCGACCTGGTCGTTGCGGCTCCGCGCCGTGTGCAGCTTGCGACCGGCGTCGCCCAGCCGTGCCGTCAGCGCGGATTCGATGTGGAGGTGGATGTCCTCCTTCGACACGCTGAATTCGAATCGGCCCGCCGCGATCTCGCGGCGGATCTCCTCGAGCGCCGTCGCGATCGAGTCGGCCTCCAACGCGGTCATGAGGCCGCGGGCCGCCAGCATGCGGGCGTGCGCGATGGAGCCGTCGATGTCGTCGTCGGCCAGCCGCCGGTCGAACGAGACGCTCTCAGAAAAGGCCTCGACCCGGCCGTCGGTCGGCTCCCTGAACACGCCGCCCCACGCCTTCTGCGGTCCCTGCGATGCTGACACGGATGAACCTCTCGGAACGGGAAATCCTCAGACCTATTTGTACTTGGGGCCGCGCGGAATGACAGGCCGCGACGACGGGCTCGCCCGCCCGCCCGCGGACAGCCCGGCCGCCGGGGTTGTGCAAAGCGGTGGGCACGCCGAGAATCCCGCGACCGCCTCGGACCCGCCCCCGCGGGACGGCGGAGACTCTCACCGACCCGTACGGGGCCGTTCGCGCCGCAGTGACGAATCCGACCGCCCGTCGTGGCACGCTCCCCACCGCCTGGCTGATCGTGGCGCTGCTCGTGCCGGTGGCGCTGCTCAACTATCTCGATCGCCAACTGATCGCGACGATGCAGCGGTCGATCATCGGCGACGTGAGCGGGATCTCCAGCCAGGAGCAGTGGGGCCACATGCTCGCGTGGTTCAAGTGGACGTACGCCGTCGCCAGCCCGTTCGCCGGACTGATCGCGGACCGCTGCAGCAAGAGCCTCATCGTGTGCCTGAGCCTGTTCGCCTGGTCCGCCGTCACCTGGGCGACGGGACAGGCGACGACCTACGAGCACCTGCTCGCCACCCGCGCGGCCATGGGGCTCTCCGAGGCCTTCTACATCCCGACGGCGCTGGCGCTCATCGCGGAGCATCATTCCGCCGCGACCCGGTCGCGGGCCGTCGGCATCCACCAGATCGGCATCTACCTGGGGCTGATGCTCGGCAGCCTCGGCGGGATGGTGGCCGACAGCCCGCGGCTCGGATGGCGCTGGGGATTCTCCGCGATCGGCCTGGCAGGGGTGGTCTACGCCCTGCCGCTGTTGGTCCTGCTGGGCCGTTCGAGTCGCGACGGCGTCGTCGAGCGGGTCGGCCCGCGGGAGTCGCCCTGGGGATCGGCCGCCGCGCTCCTGGCGAACCCGTCCTTCCGCCTGCTGCTGGCCTACTTCACGCTCCCGGCGATCGCGGGCTGGGTCGTCCGCGACTGGATGCCGAGCGTCTTGCAGAAGGATCTGGGGCTCACGCAGGGACTCGCCGGCGTCAGCGCCGTGATCTACTGGCAGGGGGCCGCGATCGCCAGCGCCGTGCTCGGTGGCTGGCTCGCCGACCGTTGGATGCGCACGACCGATCGTGGGCGGATCTACGTCAGCGCGCTGGGCATGGCCCTGATCGTGCCGGCACTGTTGGGCGTGGGGATCGTGATCGGCACGAAGTCGCTGCCGCTGGCGATCCTGTTCCTCGTGCTCTTCGGCTGCGGGTGGGGTTTCTTCGACACCAACAACATGCCAATCCTCTCGCAGATCGTGCCGGCGGAGCGGCGCGCGGCGGGCTACGGGCTCATGAACATGGTGAGCATCAGCTGCGGTGGCCTGGCCGACGTGGGCTTCGGCTGGCTGCGGGATCGGCAGGTGCCGCTGCCGCTGATCTTCGGCGGCTTCGCGGCGCTGGCCTGCCTGTCGGCGTGGCTCGTGCTCCGCATCCGGCCGTCGGCCCGTCCCTAGTGCGCATCCGACATACGTGGAGCACCGGCTTCGGGGGCGGCAGAAGTCTCCTCGCTGTGGCCGCGGCGGCCACACGCAAGGTCGAGCTTCCGCCGACCCCCTCGCCTCCCCGCCAGGCTGCCAGGGCGTCGCTACAGTGAAACCGGAAGCGCTCTCGTGACCGACGAATGATGGATTCATGGGCAGCGACGCCTGATCCCCCGTCGCGTTGCGACGGCAGACCATGAATCGTTGCTTCAAACCTCGGTAAGACCCGCTCACGAGGCGGACGGCGTCGGGATGCCGTCGGGGAATCCGAGGGCCGCGAGGTCGCGGCGCAGGGCGTCGCGCCGGCCGGCGTCGAGGTCGACCAGCGGCGGACGGACCGGGCCGCAGTCGACGCCGACGAGCGGCATCATCGCCTTGCCCGCCGGCAGTCCGCCGTGGCGGTTCATGACGGTGACGACGTCCGCGGCGCGGGCCTGGGCCGTCTGCGCGGCCCCGAGATCCCCCCGGCGAAAGGCGGCGAGCACCTCGTGGAAGATGCCCGGCATGAAGTTGTAGGTGCTGCCGATGGCGGCGGAGCCGCCGCAGGCCAGCGCCGCCAGCAGGATCTCGTCGCGGCCGAAGATCATCTCGAACCTGCCGCCCTCGAAGCGGCTGCAGGCGGAGAAGTCGGCAAGGTCCTCGTGGGTGTACTTGACGCCGGCCAGCGTGGGAATGCGCGGCGCGGCGGCGGCCAGAAAGTCGACCACCGGCAGGTGCACGCCGGTGACCGAGGGCAGGTGGTAGTAGTAGAAGGGCAGGGCGGGGGCCGCGGCGGCCACCCGCCCGCAGAAGTCCGCCAGTTCGCCGGGGGTCCGGGGACGGAAGAACGACGGCGCGAGGCAGCCGATGCCGGCCGCGCCGATCCTCTGGGCGTGCGCCGCCAGGGCGCGGCAGTCCTCGAGGCAGTTGTGTCCGACGTGGACGATCACCCGCAGCCGCGATCCGGCCGCCCGCCTCCAGCGATCCGCGACCGTCATCCGCTCTGCGGTCGTGAGCGACGGCCCCTCTCCCGTGGTGCCGCACACGAACACGCCGGCGAGGCCGTCGGCGATCATCCGCTCGGCCTGCCGATCGATGCCGGACGCATCGAGGGATCCGTCGGGACGAAAGGGCGTGAAGGCCGCGGCGACGAGGCCTGACAGACGCGGGGCGTGCATGCGGCGTGTGCGAACGGGTGAGGCGGCCGGCACGGCCGCCCGGGAGCGGCGGGGCATGATAGCAGACGCGCGGGCGGGGCCGGTGCGCGCGGTGAAGCGGGCCGGCGTTGGGGTACATTGCGGCCATGACGACCCCAGCCGAACTGCTGTCCCCCGCCGGCCGGCTCGCCGCCCGGCTCGACGGCTGGGAGTCGCGTCCGCAGCAGCTGGAGATGGCCGACCTCGTGGCCACGGCCCTCGCTGAACGGCGGCACGCCATCGTGGAGGCCGGCACCGGCACCGGGAAGAGCCTCGCCTACCTCGTGCCGGCCGTGCTGGCGGCCACCGCCGACCAGGTGGACGCCGCCGCCGCCACGGACGATCTCGACGACGACGGGCCCGGCGGGTCGCGGCCCGCTGCCGCGCGTCCGCGGCGGATCGTGATCTCCACGCACACGATCGCCCTGCAGGAACAGCTCGTCACCAAGGACATCCCGCTGGTGGCGGCGGTGATGCCGCGCGAGTTTTCGGCGGTGCTGGTGAAGGGGCGGGGCAACTACGTCAGCCTGCGGCGGCTGGCGCTGGCGCGGGAGCGGGCGGGCAGCCTGTTTCGCGACGAGTTGGAGACGGCGCAGCTCGAAGAAATCATCTCCTGGGCGAAGCACACCACCGACGGCTCGCTCGCCGACCTGCCGTTCGTGCCGGCCGACGCGGTCTGGGAGGAGGTGGCCAGCGACGCGGGCAACTGCATGGGCCGGGCCTGCCCGCAGCACCAGCAGTGCCACTACTACGCCGCCCGCCGCCGCATGGCGCACGCGCAGATCCTCGTGGTGAACCACGCCCTCTTCTTCTCCGACCTCGCGCTGCGGCGGGCCGGGGCGAGCCTGCTGCCCAGCTACGACGCCGTGATCTTCGACGAGGCGCACATGGTGGAGAGCGTCGCCAGCGACCACCTGGGCGTCGGGCTTTCGAGCGCCGCCGTCGACCGCGTGCTCTCGAAGCTCTTCAACGAGCGGACGCACCGTGGGCTGGCCGTCCACTATTCGCTGCAGGACCTGGAGCTGGCGGTGCTGCGGTGCCGTCGGGCCGCCGAGGAATTCTTCGACGCGGTGCGGGCCGCGGTCGCGGTGCGGGGCGAGTCGCCGTGGCGGGTCACCGCCCAGCATCTGGTGCCCGACACGCTCGGCGACCAGCTGACGGGCCTCGGCAGGCTGCTGCGGTCGGCCGCGGAGGGGATCGGCGAGGAGGCCGAGCGGCACGACTTCTTCGCGATCGCCGACCGGCTCGCGGGCCTGGCGGGCAGCCTCGACGCCTGGCTGGGGCAGCACGAGCCGGGCTGCGTCTGGTGGGTCGAGTCGCACCGTGGCCGTCGCGGCCGGGAGCGGCTCGTGCTCTCGAGCGCGCCGGTGCACGTGGGCGACGTGCTCAAGCGCGAGCTGTTCGACAGGGTCGGCACCGTCGTGCTGACCAGCGCGACGCTGGCGGTGGGAGGGGGCCGCGGCGACGAGCACGAGGGGGGCGACGCCGCCGCGGAATACGGCTATCTGCGCGGACGCCTGGGCGTGGCCGACGCCCTCTGCCGCTCGCTCGGCAGTCCGTTCGACTACGCCCGCCAGGCCCGGATCGTGCTCGTGGACCGGCTGCCCGATCCCGGCCAGCGCGACGCCTACGACCGTGCCGTGGTGGAGATGATCCGCCGTCACGTCGACCGCAGCGAAGGGCGGGCGCTGGTGCTCTTCACGAGCCTCGCCTCGCTCGCCAAGGCCTCGGCCGACCTCGCCGGCTGGTGTGCGCGGAGGAACTACCGCCTCGTCAGCCAGGCCGACGGGCTCAACCGGTCGCGGATGCTCGACGCGTTCCGGGAAGGTCCGCGCAGCGTGCTCCTGGGCACCGACGGCTTCTGGCAGGGGATCGATCTGCCGGGCGACCAGCTCGTGAACGTGATCATCACGAAGCTGCCGTTCGCGGTGCCCGACCGGCCGCTGACGGCCGCGCGGATCGAGGCGATTCGCGCGGTGGGGGGCAACGCGTTCGCCGAGTACCAGCTCCCGGAGGCGGTGCTCAAGCTCAAGCAGGGCTTCGGCAGACTGATCCGCACCGGCACCGACAGCGGCACGGTGGTGATCCTCGACCCGCGGCTGCTCACGAAGCCCTACGGCCGCGTGTTTCTCGACAGCCTGCCGCCGGCCCGCGTGGAGATCGAGGAGGCCTGACCGCCGGCCGGATCGGTCAGACGAGTTCCAGTTCCGCCCAGGTCGTCGGGTCGCTCTCCCAGGGAAACTCCGGCGGGGCGAAGGCGGGCACGCGGCCCAGCCTGCGGTCGATGACGGCGGCGAAGAAGCCCAGCCGCCGAATCTCCTGCGGATCCCAGCCGGGCAGGGCCGCCGCCCGGATCGCCGCGTCGATCTCCCAGCCATCCGCCGACAGCCGGGACTCGATCGGCACGGAGCCGTCCGGAAGTTCCGCCGGCATCTCGCTCGTCCGCGGGATCACCGCCGGCACCGCCACCGGCCTGTCGGCGGCGCGACCGCCGCCCGTCGGCAGGAGCGCGAGCCGCCGGCAGAAGCGGCCGGCGCGGTGGCTCTCGCCCGTCGGCCGCGTCGCGATCCACAGGTGCAGGCCGTCGCTGTCCTCCGGTCGGGTCGGCTGGCACCAGCGGGCGGCGCCGACGCCGCGCACGGCCGCCCGCACCGCCAGGCCGTCCTCGTTCCACGCCAGCCTCAGGTCGAGCAGGTCGGGCACGTCGGCCAACGGCGCCAGGGAGGGCAGCCGGCATGATTCGTCGAGGTCCCGCTGTCCGGCGGGCCAGAGCGCGGGCGTCCGCCGGCAGGACAGGCGGAAGCGGAAGAGCGCGGCGGGATTGACGAGGGGAGGCATGGCGGCGTTCTGCAAACTATATAGTAGACGTCGGTCGCAGCGAGCGGATGAGGGTCGCCCATGCGGCACCTCCGCAGGGAATCAGGGAACGTCGAGCCGATGCGCGTGCTGCAGGTTGCCAGCGAGGCGACTCCCTTCGCCAAGACGGGCGGTTTGGCCGACGTGCTGGGGGCGTTGCCCGGGACGCTCGCGCATCTCGGCTGCGACGTGACGCTCATGCTGCCCGCCTACCGCGAGGTGCTCGCGAAGGGATTGCCGCTGGAGTCCACGGGGATCTCGTTCGACGTGCCCGTCGGCACGCGGCAGCTGCCCGCCCGAATCTGGCGCTGCCTGCTGCCGGGCTCGCGGGTCGAGGTGCTTCTCGTGGAGAACGACGAGTGCTTCGACAGGCCCGCCCTCTACGGCGGCGCCGAGGACTACACCGACAACGCCGAGCGGTTCATCTTCTTCTCGCGGGCCGTGCTCGAGACGGCGATCCGGCAGGAGCGGCCCTTCGACATCCTGCACTGCCACGACTGGCAGACCGGGCTCGTGCCGGCGTACAGCAAGCTGCTCTACTCCGACGCGGCCGCCGTGCGACGGTCGCGGGCGGTGATGACGATCCACAACATGGCCTACCAGGGCCTCTTCTGGCACTGGGACATGCTGCTGACGGGCCTCGATTGGAAATACTTCAACTGGCAGCAGATGGAGTTCTACGGGCAGCTGAACCTGCTCAAGACGGGCATCGTCTTCGCCGACCGCATCACGACCGTGAGCCCGACCTATGCCCGGGAGATCCGGCAGGCGCCCGGCGGCTGCGGCCTGGAGGGCGTGCTCGCCTCTCGCGGCGACGTGCTGACGGGGATCGTCAACGGCATCGACACCGAGGCCTGGAACCCGCGGACGGACCGCCACATTCCGCGGCCGTACGGGGAGGACGACTTCGCCGACGGCAAGTACGCGGCCCGTGTGGCGCTGGCCGCCCGCCTGGGGCACGCCGCCCCCGATCCGCGGCCGCTGGTGGCCTTCGTCGGCCGGCTCGTGGACCAGAAGGGTGTCGACCTCGTCGTCGAACTGCTGGGCCGCCTGGGGGGTGGGGGCAGGGCCCACTTCGTGGTGCTCGGCAGCGGCTCACCTGCGATCGAGGACGCCCTGCGGCGGACGGCGGCATCGTTTCCCGGCACGATCGACGTCGTCATCGGCTTCGACGAGGGGCTCGCGCACCTCGTGCAGGCGGCGGCCGACATCATGCTCGTGCCGAGCCGGTTCGAGCCCTGCGGACTGACGCAGCTCTATGCCCTGCGCTACGGCACGCTGCCGCTGGTGCGGGCGACCGGCGGCCTGATCGACACGGTCGTCGACACGACGCCCGAGACGCTGCGGGACGGCACCGCCAGCGGCTTCACCTTCGACGCCCTCGACTCGCTGGCCCTGGAGCACGCGCTGTCGCGGGCGCTGGATGCCCACGCCGACCGCGACCTGTGGAGCGGGCTGGTCCGCCGCGCGATGCAGCAGGACTGGTCGTGGCACTCAAGCGGCCGCGAGTATCTGGCGGTGTACGAGCGGGCGCTGGCGGGCCGCTGACGGCGGTGCCGGGGCGGCCGCCGTCACAGCACGTACCACGGATAGTCGGAGCGGGTGGTGAGCCGCGTGCTGCCGACCTCCACCGTCGGATCGTCGAGCTGGTGCACCTTTACCTCGCCGTTCGACACCGAGTAGAGGTACTGACCGATGCGGAGGCTCCGCTGCACGGGGCCGTCGTGCGTGATCTGGCCGAGGTCCGTGAAGGCGTCGGCAGACAGGGTGTCGACCTTGAAGACGACCAGACCGTTGCTGCCGTCCCACCAGCCCCCCTGCTGCACCGGCAGGGCGAGGATCCCCTGGTCCGCGAACCAGCTCAGCGCGTGATGATCCCAGAGGGCCGCGGACCACGAATCCCAGCCGTCGCCGGCGAAGGTGTAGGTCGAGGTCCGCTGCGGCTTGTTGGGGTTGCTGACGTCGAAGATCGACAGCTGCAGTCCCAGCACCCGGCCGGTGGCGGGATCGACATCGCGGCCGATGCCCAGCAGGTGCGTGGCGTCGAGCGGGTGCAGGTAGGAGGAGAAGCCCGGCACCTTCAGCTCTCCCAGCACCTTCGGGGCCCGCGGGTTCGCCAGGTCGATGACGAACAGCGGGTCGACCTCCCGGAACGTGCTCACGTAGCCCCGGTCGCCCAGAAAGCGGACCGAAAAGATCCGCTCCCCCTTGGCCAGCCCGGTGACGCTGCCGATCGTCTGCAGGTTGCCCGCCGACGCCGCCAGGACGAACACGCCGCTGGAGCCGTTGGTCGTGGCCACGCGGAACAGGCCGTCCTCGCTCTCGTCGAACGAGAACTGATCGAGGGCCACGCCGGGCACGGCCCCCATCGCCACCAGCGGGGCGTCGACCTGCTGCAGGTCGAACTTGTAGATGTTGGTGCTCGAACTGGCGTCGGTCACGTCCCACCAGGCGCCCCAGTTCGCCGCCGAGACGTAGAGGCTCGACGTCGATGCGTAGACCGTCCCGGAGATCCCGGCGACGCTCGTCACCGCGTCGGGACCGGCGATCGCGTCGCTCGTCTCGAACGACGTGATCGACAGCATCGAGTTGTCTTTCGCCTTCAGTGGCAGGAACGTGTTTCCCGGCGCGACCATGCTGCCGTTCGTCTCGTCGCCACCGGTCACGGTCACGCTGAACCGCGGAGCGGCCGTCGTCTCCCAGGCCTTCTCCAGCCGGGCGCGGTAGGCGTCCTCGTCCTCGTAGACGTACCTCGTGCCGTCGTCAGTCCACGGCCCCGGGAAGGCGATGCTCAGCAGCGGCTCGCCGGTGGGGGGCAGCGGCTCACCGGTCACAGGGTCGATCGGGACGATCGGCTTCTGAGCGGGCGGCTGCGGATCGGGCGGCGGGATCGTGATGATCTCCGGGGCGGGAATATTGAACGTGTCCTGCGTGACGACGAGGACGCGGCCCTCGATCGCCCGCGAGTCGACGAGCCAGCCGTCGAGACGGGTCGTCTCCAGGATCGCGGGCGCCGCGGCGTCCGACACGTCGATCACGGTCACGGTCACGGTCGGCTGCCAGGCCTGGCCCCACCAGGACAAGAACCGGGCGGCGCCCAACGCTCCGGCGCCCACCGGCCCCCAGGTGTTCTCCTGGGAGATGACGGTCAGCCGCGAGCCGCTCAGGTAGAGCGCCCGCTCCCAGCCCGGCGTCGTGACGTGGCTCGTCACGGCGAGCTGGTCGGCCGGCCATGCGGTGACGATGTCGACGCCGTCGCCGGCGAGCACGTAGAGGTGCTCGCCGTCGGTCTTGACCATGTCGCCCTCGTCGACGCCCGAAACCTGGTTGTTGGTGCCGGAATAGCCGCCCGACGGCCCCAGGCCGCCGGCCGTCGTCGACACGGCGCCGGTGGCCCGCACGTCGTAGGCCACGATCGGCCACCGCCACCACGGCGACGCATCCTTGCCGAGCTGATCGCCCCACTGGGCCATCGCCGCGTCGATGTACCACTGCTTCAGCTGGTCGAGGTCATCGACGTTGCGGAGCGGGTTGGTGCTCTCGCTGCCGATGAGCTGCTCGCCCGCGGCCAGCCGCACCCGGTCCACGCCCCTGGTGCCGAAGAACTGGTCGACGCCGGCACCGCCGTCGAGCGAGTTCCTGCCGGCGCCGCCGCGGAGGGTGTCGACGCCGGCGTCGCCGAAGAGGCTGTCGTCGCCGGTGCCGCCGACGAGGGAGTCGGCACCCCTGCCACCCCAGATCGAGTCGTTGCCATTGCCGCCGTTGAGCGTGTCGTCACCGGTGCCGCCGCTGATGACGTCGTTGCCGTCGCCGCCCAGGATCGAGTCGTTGCCGTCGCCGCCGTTGAGCACGGTGCGAAGCCGCGTGTTGCCGGGGACGTCGATCGTGATCGCGTCGTCACCCCTGCCGCCGGAGATGCGGAGCACCTTGACCGTGCTCTCGAGCCTCGTGCCGACGACCACGCCGTTGACGATGGCCCGCAGCTGTCTCGTGTTGGCGGGATTGCGGTCGACGATGATCGTGTCGTCGAGGTCGGCGGCGTCGGCGTCGCCCGTGATCGTCCAGGTGCCCGTGGCGAACGTCACCGCCAGGGCGAACCGCTGCTCGAGCTGCTCGCAGACGGCCGAGAAGGCGGGCGGCCGCGGATGCGGGGAGCGACGGCGGGAGCGGCTGGGGCGACGTGGCATGGGAACTCTCCGGAGGGCGCAGACCCTGGAAATTCATCGTCCTTTACGCACGCCACTACGGTAGGGTCCGCTCCCAGCGGCGTCAAACCCTGGGTTTTTTCCGCCCGGCGTCTGCAAATGGCCTGGCGGCAACGGCTTGCGCTTCGCCGCTGGCGGCGGGGTCGG
>Ga0315909_10003639_pt1 | contig 18664 bp, 15 predicted proteins | sample LakEriMetagenome_11_FD_203527 | JGI IMG/M metagenome (GOLD analysis project Ga0315909, IMG submission 203527) | Freshwater fungal communities from buoy surface, Lake Erie, Ohio, United States - Buoy 2 MA125 | ecosystem: Environmental > Aquatic > Freshwater > Lake | place: USA: Lake Erie, Ohio... | reverse complement strand
ACCAAGGCCGGGCACGCCGACCTTACTCCCATTCTGGACCTCTAGGAGACCTACCTTGGCCATCACCCAAGCAATGGCGACGAGCTTCAAGGCTGAAGTCCTGCTCGGCGTCCACGACTTCCGCGCCAGCAGCGGCGATACGTTCAAGCTGGCTCTCTACACCTCGTCTGCTTCGCTGGATGCCACGACCACGGCCTATACCGCGTCGAACGAAGTGTCGGGCACCGGCTACACGGCTGGCGGCGGCACGCTCAGCAACCTCGGCGGCGCGGTTACCTCGGGCACGACGGGCTTTACCGACTTCTCGGACCTGACCTTCTCGACGGCGACCATCACGGCTCGCGGTGCGCTGATCTACAACACCACGCCTTCGGCCCTGTCGAACGCGGGCGCTACGCTGACCAACCCGGCTGTGGCGGTTCTGGACTTCGGTTCTGACAAGACCTCCACCGCTGGCGACTTCACCATCGTCTTCCCGGCTGCCGCTGCCGGTACCGCCATCATCCGGATTGCCTGATGCCCGGCCTCGGTCCCGTCAAGTTTCTGACCATCCATTGCGCCGCCACCCCTGAGGGGCGGAAGGTGGTGGCTGACCAGATCACTGAGTGGGACAAGGCCAAGTTCGGCCAGACAAGCTACCACTGGGTGGTAGAGCTGGACGGCAAGATGGTCCGCACCCTGAAGGACACCGAGAAGGGTGCCCACGTGGGTCGCGCCAACACCGGCAACATCGGCGTCTGCTATATCGGCGGCGTCGATAAGATGGGTAACCCAAAGGACACCCGGACGGAGGCGCAGAAGAAGTCGCTGCTCACCCTCGTGCGTACGTACAAGAGCCGTTACCCCCACCTCGTCATCCGTGGGCACCGGGATTGGCCCGGTGTCAGGAAGGCGTGCCCTAGCTTCGACGTCACGTCGTGGCTCAAAGAGACAGGAGATATCGAGTGATGTTTACCAACAAGGACGAAGTCTACGGCGTTGCCCGTGCTCTGCTCTCCGCCGCTGGTGGCTACCTCGTCGGTCAGGGCGTCATCGACTCGCAGACTGCGGTCTCGATCACTGGCGCTGCTGCTACGCTGATCGCTGCTGCGTGGTCGGTCAAGTCCAAGCGCCGCCGGACCCGTTAAGGTAGAGGCTCATGGCTGACAACGTCCCCATTACACCCGGTTCGGGCGCAGACATCGCCACGGACGACATCGGTGGTGTCCAGCACCAGCGCATCAAGGTCGGCTTTGGTGTGGACGGGTCCTATGGGGACGTTTCGTCATCCAACCCCCTGCCGGTCAGCGCCGCGTCCCTACCCCTACCTTCGGGCGCGGCGACCTCTACCAACCAGCCTGATATCGCCACCGACAACCCCCTCGACACGGCGCGGGGTTCTGTTGTTCGTCAAGCGCCCCTGACCCTGTGGGTCGCCAGCTTCTCGGATGTGGGCTCCAGCCTTGTTGCGCCGGAACTGACCCAGCGGCGGCTCGGAACCGGCATGGGCGTGACCCAAGCCTCGGGCAACATGCTGGTGACGACTGGGACCACGGCCAACAGCGAGTTTCTGGCCCGCAGCACCACCTCCTTCCGAGGTGCGTTCATTGCCCGGCACAAGACGATCCTGTCCCAGCGGATCGCCAACAACAACTTCGCCGTGCTGATGGCGGACCTCGTGGGCGAGGGCCTGTCCTGCACCATCAACAGCGCCACCTCGATCACGGTTACCAAGACGGCCCACGGCTTCACCGCAGCCAATGTCGGCCAGTCCATAATGGTCGGGGCCATCAACGGGGCCAACGGGGTTCCGGGCCGCTACGCCATCGCCTCCATTCCGACCGCCGACACCATCAATTTCACGGTCGCTGGCTGGCCTGCATCCGGCTCCTGCACGGTGGACCTGTTTGGGTGGAATTACTTCTGGACCCAATACACCGGCACCACGGCCACCAACGCGCTGGTGGACGCCCAGCGCAAGGGTTGGAACAGCGGCAACACCACGGCGACCATCAACACCACGGCCTCTCCCGGTCACGTGATGCAGACCTTCATGGATGGCCGGAACGCCAACTGGGCGGACTCGCTCGTCGCGTCCACGACCACTCCGACCGCCACGACCCGCGCCAGCCGCATCGAGGCCCTACCCGACGATGACGTGGAGCTTTACGTCTACCTCTGGGCCTACAACGGCACGACAAACCCCGCCTCCACGACCACATGGACGGTCGGTTATGTCTCGGTCGAGGACATGTCCAACGTCGCCACTTACATTGCGGGCGTGCGACCGCTCGGCACTCAGGCGGCACTCCCCGTTGCTCAGGTCGGCACGGCGACGGTCACGTTCACCCAGCCTGCGCTCGTCGCGGCAACGGCTCTGATTGGCGACGTAGGTCAGCAATACCGAGCCAACGCGACCGGCGCGGCGACCCTTACCAACGTGCTTTGCCCCGCGACCCCGGCGGCGCAGCAGTTGAAGTCGGGCGCTGGCCGTCTCCTGAGCATTGTTGTCACCAACAACAACGCCGCCGCTCGCTGGCTCAAGATTTTCAACCTCGCCAGCGCCTCGGTTACGCCCGGCACGACCTCCGCAACGTCTGAAATTGGCATCGCGCCTAACACGACCCTGACTTGGTCTCTGGAAGGCGGCGCGGCGTTCTCGACCGGCATTACCATTATGGTGACCGGCGCTCAGGGGCTTACCAACAATACCGCTGTCACAGCCGGTGATGTCACCGGCATGACCTTCCACGCATAAGGGCAAGACCATGAAGGTCGAACAGCTCATCGTCCTGACAGAAAGGCGCATCGTCTATCTGGAGGCGTCCAAGACCCACGCCGAGGCCATCGGGGATGTGGATGCGGTAACCCGCGCCGACACCGAAATTGCGGAAGCCCAAGAAACGCTGACCAAGCTCCAGACTCTGGCCTAACCGGTGAGGGTCACCCTTTTTAACGCACCTGCTTAACGAGAAGGAGGGTAGGAGATGACGCTACTTACCCTTTTCAAGCAGTCCAGCGCCGCTACCAACGTCAACGTCACTGGCGTCGAGGCTACGTCCGCAGTCGGGACCGTCACCGTCAACACGGGCGGCTCGGTAAGCGTTAACGTCACGGATGTTGTAGGTACCGGCGCAGTCGGAACGGTACAAGTTGTCGCAGTTGCGAACACCTCGGTTACGGGTGTCGAGGGCACCGGCCAGACTGGCACGGTCACCGTCAGCACAGGCGGGTCTATCTCTGTCCCTGTCACGGGCGTTGAGGCTACTGGCGCAGTTGGTACCGTTACGGTTACCACCGTCACTGGGGTCGTGGTCAACGCCACGGGTGTCTCTGCCTCTGGCCAAGTTGGCGATGCGACGGTCAGCGGTAAGGCCAGCACCACCGTCACTGGGGTCTCCGCCACTGGCGCAGTCGGCACGGTTACGACTTCCTTCCCCCGCTCGGTCTCGGTCACGGCGGTTACAGGTACGGGCGCAGTTGGTACCGTCAGCGTCGTCGCCAAGGCTCAGGTCTTCCCCGATGGAGTGTCGGCTCTCGGCCTCGCTGGGGACGCCTCGGTCAGCGGCAAGTCCAGTACGACGGTCACTGGGGTTGCGGGCACGGGCGCGGTTGGTTCCGTCGTCGTCAGTCTGCCCAAGGTGGTCTTTGTCGATGGCGTGCAAGGGACAAGCGCGCTCGGCACTCTGGCTAGCGTAACTGGTACTGCTAGTGTATATCCAAGCGGGGTTTCCGGCTTCGGCCTGACGTCTTCCGTGCTGGTCTGGGGTCCGGTCAATGAGGGCCAGACGCCGAACTGGCAGCCGGTCAACGATTCCCAGTCTGGGAACTGGACGCCGGTAGTGGATGGCAACACCGTGGTTTGGGTAGAGATACCTACGTAAGGACAGACGATGCCGAGTTCCTACACCGACCTTAAGATCGAGCTGCTGGCCACGGGCGAGGCGGATACGACTTGGGGCGATAAGACCAACACCAACTTCGAAGCCTTCCAAGAGGCCATCACGGGCTCGGCCAACGTGGCGTTCTCCAGCGCCAACGTCACTCTGACCCTGACCAACACAAGCGCTTCGCAGACGGCGCGGAACCTGCGCCTGAACCTGACCGGCACGGCGACCGCTGGCTATAACCTCATCGTCCCGGCGATTGAGAAGCAGTACCTCATCAGCAACGGCACCGACGGAACCATCACCGTCAAGAACAGCACGGGCACCGGAGTCGCTGTCCCGGCGGGCACCACGACCATCGTGTTCAATGACGGCACCAACGTCGTCGAGGCGCTGAGCTACGCGACTACATTCACGGCGGCCACGCTGAACGCCACGAACCTGAACGTGACGTCGCAGGCTCAGTTCAACTGGAACACGCTGGCTAAGCCCAAGCTGCAAGCCGTACGCGAGACGGTCACTACCGTGGCATCCGCAGGGACGGCGACCTACACGTTCGACCTTTCGACGTCGAACAACTGGGACATCACCATGACGGGGAATCCCACACTGGCGTTCTCCAACCCCCCGCCGTCTGGCACGCTCCAAGCCATCACGGTTCTTTTCCGTCAGGACGGCACCGGGAATCGTACGCTGACTTACCCGGCGTCCGTAAAGTGGACGGATAACATTGCCCCTGTTCTCGCCACCGGAGCCAACAAAGTCGATGTACTGACCTTCTTCACCGTAGACGGTGGCACCACGTACTACGGTGCTCAAGCCCTCGCGAACCTGTAGGAGATCATAATGGTTGTCGCAAAAGCTAACCTCAACCTTTACACCGCCCTGTCGGATACCGCGCTCGACTCACTCGCGGCAAAGAACGCTCTGGACGCCGCTGGAGCCGACTATACGCACCTGCACTATGTTGACTCGGCGCAGCAGGCTGACGTCCTCGCGGCGGTGTCCACTTGGTATCCCGACAAGCCCGCGCTGACGGCGTTCCCCTTCCTCGTCTACGACGAGCGCCACGACGACTATTCGACCGTTCGCAAGATCATCGTCGGCAAAGCGGCTATCCTTGGTGCTGTTTCTGACCTTGTAGGGTAACGATGCCCCTATCCGTTGCGCTTCGCACTAAGACACTAGCCCAAGCCGGAAACACCACGTTCAACGCTTCTGGAACGTGGACGGCCCCGTTTGGCGTGCGGACTGCAAACCTTGTCGGTGTGGGGGCTCGCGGAAACGCTGGCACCCCCGGCAACCCCGGTAGCTCTGGAAGCCCCGGCAACGCTGGCAGCCCCGGGAACACTGGCAGCGCAGGAAACCCCGGCAACAACGGAGCTGGAGGCCCCGGGGGTTCTGGTGGTAATGGCGGCTCAGCGGGCAACCCCGGAAGTGCAGGTAACGCAGGCAACCCCGGCAGTAATGGCGCTGCGGGTAACGGCGGCGCAGCTGGGGGTAATGCCGGAAACGGCGGCGGTGGAGGTATTGGTGGTTTCCCCTCGCCGGGAGGCGGGTCCGGAGGAAACCCGGGCGGGACGCCGGGGTATAACCGGAATGTTGGGGGTAGCCTAACTGGACCGGGCGGCTCTCCGTATGGGGGTACAGGGTCTTCCGGGGGTCTGGATGGGACCACCACTAGCTACGCGCCCGGCGGCGGCGGCGGCGGCTCTGGCTCTGACGGCGGCTCTGGCAACCCCGGAAACGCGGGCGCGGCGGGTACTGCGGGGAACGCAGGTAGCGCAGGTACGGGGGCCACGCCCGGCAACGCTGGTGCATCTGGCAACCCCGGTGGCGCGGGCTCCGCTGGGAACTCTGGCTCTCCCGGCAATCCCGGTCCCTCTGGCAACCCCGGTGGTTCGGGCGCGGCTGGAAACGCTGGCAGCCCCGGCACGGCAGGTAACGCCTCCTCGCTCGCTGTCCCCACGCTGAGCACCTACACTTGGCCCGGCGGTAACGCGGGTACGGGCGGCAACGGAGGCACGGGGGGCAACGGAGGTCCCGGCGGCGCTGGAGGCCCCGGGGGTTCTGGTGGTAATGGCGGCTCGGCAGGCAACCCCGGCAACGCTGGCTCCCCGGGTAACCCCGGAAACGCTGGTAACAACGGAGCTGGAGGCCCCGGAGGAAACGCGGGTGCGGCTGGAAACCCCGGCAACCCCGGTAATTCCGGTAATTCGGGGGGCGGCGGAGGCGGAGGCGGAGGCGCTGGAGGTGTCTACTACGCACCAGCTGGCGAACCCGGCGAAAACGGCACTCCGGGGGGCGCAGGTAACGCCCCCACTGGCAACGGGAACGGCGGCGCAGGCGGCACGGGCGGCACCGGTCCGGGCCAGAATGGTAACTCCGGCGCTGCTGGTAATCCCGGCACACCCGGAAACGCTGGCTCGGCGGGCAACTCTGGAACTGGTGCGACCCCGGGGAATAGCGGTTCGCCCGGCGGCGCGGGCTCGGCTGGCTCGGCTGGCAACCCGGGAGCAAGCGGCAATGCGGGTACAGGAGCCACGGCTGGCAATGCGGGCAACCCCGGTACGGGTGGAAGTCCCGGAAGCGCGGGCAACCCCGGTTCTGCGGGCAACGCAGGTACTGCTGGACCCACTGTGTCTCCCACGCCATATTCCAGCGTGAGGGTTCTTCCACAACGAGGTCATTCCGTCACCGTTGGAACGGGCTCTACGGCTGGGTCGGTGCAAATCTCTTGGCCTCGCCAGTAAGACTGAAAGGCCAACATGTTCAAAACTTCCCCGCCGCTGGAGTTCGTTTGCTACCCAGAGGACAAGGGCGTCATTCCGGAGCCATACCCGGCCCGGAAGGCGATTCCTGATTGGTTCAAGGCGCTCCCGCCGGTCCTGCGCCCGGGGCTGGATCAGTCTACCCTGAAGCGCTGCCCGCCGTTTCTGGACGCACTGGTGACCGGGTGGATCATCCCGCTCGCTGCCGATGTCGAGATCAAGTCCAACGACGACGCGTCTGGTATCGAATATCAATGGCGGTTCCACCGCCCGATGATCGAGAACCACCTCAAGGATCAGGTGACGACCTCCAAATGCCCTGCGCCGCACCATAACCAGCCGCCGATGAAGTGGCTGAACTACTGGGCTGTGAAGTGCCCGCCGGGGTACTCGCTCCTGTTCACGCCACCCCTGAACCGGCCTGACCCTCGCTTCGAGGTCTTCTCGGGCCTTGTGGACTCAGATGGGTACTTTGAGTTCGTGAACTTCCCCTTCGTCTGGAAAGAGCCGAACTTCCACGGGGTCATTCCCGCTGGGACGCCCATTGCTCAGGTCATCCCCGTCAAGCGTTCGGCGCTCATCACGGAGGCCAAGGTGCGGGAGATGTCACCTAAGGAACTGACCGATCTGGAAGCCACGAGGGCTAAGCTCCGGGTCCATGTTTCCCACTACCGCGATAACGTCTGGAGCCGGAAATGAGCGTCTATACCCTCGCCCCGTCGCCGTCGCTCGCCTACCCCGACCCAACCTTCACCACTTGGCAGGATGCTTTCTCTCCCGAGCAACTGGAGACTGCCATAGACCTCGGAGAAGCAGCCTGCCCGAAAGACGCCACAATCGGTAGCGGTAGCATCGACGAGGCAATCCGCCAGTGCAAGACCGGCTGGCTTTCCCTGCGCCCTGAGACCGAGTTTCTCTACGATTCCATCGGTTGGGTGGCGCGGCAGCTAAACGGTCAGTACTACGGGCTGGACCTGTTCGGTTTCGTCGAAGATATCCAATACACCGTGTATGGCCCTGACGGAGACCACTACGACTGGCACGTGGACAAAGGCGCTGGGGAGCGCTCACCACGGAAACTGTCCCTCGTGCTTCAGCTGTCTGATCCCTCTGAGTATGAAGGCGGCGACCTTGAAATCTGGGGCGAGAACAGGCCGGTAGCGGTGACCAAACAAAAAGGACTGATCGCCTGCTTCCCTGCGTATACTCTGCACAGGGTAACGCCCGTGACTAGCGGGGTGCGTCGTTCTATAGTCGTCTGGCTGTCGGGTCCCCGTTTCCGGTAGGTGGTCAATGCCGTTCATCAAGCTCCAGTTCAAACCCGGTCTCAACCGCGACCAGACCGACTACTCCAACGAGGGTGGCTGGCGCGCGTGCGACAAGATCAGGTTCCGCTCTGGCTACCCGGAGAAGATCGGCGGCTGGGAGAAGACGACGGCTGCGTCGTTCGATGGCTACTGCCGCCAGATGTGGAACTGGGTCACGACCTACTCCGACGACTTCCTCGCGCTGGGGACGAACTCGAACGTCTACATCGAGGTGGGCGGCAACTTCTACGACATCACGCCCCTACGGGCGACTACGCCCACCCTCGACACCCCAGAAACCGACAACTGCATCAGCGTGAGCAGTGGACTGGCTGTCGTTACGGTTGACCTAGGGGCTACGGCACATGGCGCGCTTACCGGGGATAGCGTGGATGTTTCTGGCGTAGCGGGTACGACGATTGGTGGAATCCCGGTGTCCGAGATCAACGGCATCCACACGGTCACCCGTGTCACCGACTTTGTTTTCACCTTCGCCACGACGACGTCAGCTACCTCCTCCGTGGCATCCACGGGCGGCACGGCCATCGTGCTCGACTTCGTCCTGCGCTCTGGGTACCCCATTACGACCTTCGGGTATGGCTGGGGTACGGGCACGTGGGGTCGCGGCACTTGGGGTTCCAGCAGCAGCTCGCCTATCAACTACCCCCTACGCAGCTGGTGGTTTACCAACTTCGATAACGACCTCGCCATGAACATTCACAATGGACCGGCTTTCTGGTGGGTCCGGGGGACGACGGACGACCCGGCTTCGGCGCTGGCCACGCGAGCAATCTCCCTACAGGACTACGCCACGGCGGAGGGATTTAGCTCTAGCGCCGTACCCGTAAAGATCGGCCAGCTCATGGTTTCCCAGCAGGACAGGCACCTGCTGGCTTTCGGCGCTGTGCCCTTCGGCAGCACGAGCGAAGCGGACTTCGACCCTCTGCTTATCCGGTGGGCTGACCAAGACACGCCTGCGGACTGGACGCCCAGCACGACCAACACAGCTGGAGATATTCGCGTATCCAGAGGTTCGCTTATCGTCCGGGCGCTCTCCACCCGGCAGGAGCACCTGATCTGGACCGACTCCCACCTCTACACGCTCCAGTTCCTCGGCACGACGGACGTTTTCGGCCTGCAAGAGTACGCGGATAACGTCTCCATCATGTCTTCTCGTGCGGTCATCGCCGCCGCCAACGTGGTCTACTGGATGGGGCAGGACAAGTTCTACGCCTACACGGGCCGGGTGGAGACGCTACCCTGCACCCTACGTAACCACGTCTTCAACAACATCAATCTCGCCCAAGCCGATCAGGTCATCTGCGGTACCAACGAGCAGTGGAACGAAATCTGGTGGTTCTACCCCACGGCCACGAGCGACTATAACGACGCCTACGTGGTCTATAACCATCTGGAGCGCATCTGGTACTACGGGACTCTGGCCCGTACGGCGTGGCTGGACACCCCCCTGCGCCACTACCCGCAAGCGGCCAACACGGCTGGCGGTGGAACCACTGGCTATCTCTACTCCCACGAGCTTGGGGTGGACGACGATGGCTCGGCAATGACCAGCTACATCCAGTCCTCGGACTTCGACCTCGATGATGGGGACAACTTCATCCTGACCCGCAGGGTCATCCCCGATATTACGTTCGATGGGTCCACGGCGGCCACGCCCCAGCTGACCATGTCCCTGCGCCCGCGCAACTTCCCCGGTGGCGCAGTTCAGTCGGATAGCTTCGACACCCAGAGCGTGGTCCAGACGGCGGTTGGCCAGTACACCGATCAGGTCTTCATCCGCGCCCGCGCGAGGCAGATGGCGCTTAAAGTCCAGTCCGAGAACCTCGGGGTCCAGTGGCAGCTGGGAGCCCCGCGTCTCGACGGCAGGCCAGACGGTAAACGCTGATGGCTATGGACCGTTTCAGGGCGTCAGCCCTGCCGAATCCACCCGGGGAGTACGATCCCCGCTACATGCGCCAGCTGCTCCGGGGTATCGAGATGTACTTCTCCCAGCTGGACTCCCGGGCCTCGCAGAACGCCGAGAAGTATTCCGCCGACACCTTTCAGGGCGGCGAGTTCATCGGAGACGGCAAGGGCATCAGCGTACCCTACGCCCAGCTGGTTAGCACATCGGACCAGTCGGCGGCGGCTATCGACCAAGCCTACGCGGTTACCTACACCGGCACGGACTTCGCTGTAGATATCAGCATAGTCAGTAGCTCGCGGGTGACGTTTACCCATGCCGGTAAGTACCTCATCTCCTACAGCATCCAGTTCCAGAGCACGAGCAACTCGCTGGAGTACATCGACCTCTGGCTGCGCCAGAACGGCACGGACGTGGCCGGGTCCAACACCCGGTTCTCCATCCCGGCGCGGAAGTCCGCCGGGGAGCCCGCCTACCTCGTGGCGGTGACGCCACTTATGATCTCCGTGGCTGACAACGACTACGCCCAGATCATGTTCCGGGTGTCCAACACCGCAGTAACCATCGAGCATCTTCCATCGGTGGCCTACTCCGCAGGCGTAACCCCGGCCATCCCATCTACGCCTTCAGTCATTGTCGGCGTCCAGTTCCTCTCGTCGTGAGTTCTTGCGGGTTTTACCCCGAACAGCGTATAAGGAAGTACAGCAGTAGGGCGCGAAATGCAGAACTCCCTCCCCCAGCCTAGTTCCGGACCGGCGAATGCTCCGCCCACCCTTGGCGCTCAGGTGCCGGGGGCCAACAGCGAGATGCCCGCTCAGGCTGGCCTGTCTGCCTACTTCAACCCGATGGCGCAGCAGCTGCAAAGCTACGGGCGCAACGGGGACACCATGCTCATTCACATGGCCCCGGAGGAGGTGAAGGGGCTCCAGCAGCTTGCGATGGCGACGGGGGGCTCGCTCACCATCAACCCGCATACGGGCCTGCCGGAAGCTGGATGGCTGAAGAAGCTTCTGCCTACCATCCTAGGCTTTGCTCTTAACTTCATCCCGGGCGTCGGCCCGCTGATGTCTGCCGCCATTGTCGGCGCGGGATACACGGCGGCTACGGGAAGCCTGAAGAAGGGCCTGATGGCTGGACTGAGCGCCTATGGCGGCGCGGGTATCGGGGCGGGGGTCGCCAAGTTGGGCACTGCTGCGGCGGGCACCATAGGTAAGGAGGCCCTCGGGCAGGCTGCTGCACAGGCGGGTGGCCAAACGGCCATGGAAACCGCCAAGCAGGGCATCATGAACAATCTGGGGGCCAGCTGGGGGCAAACCGCCCTCGGTCAGGCCGGAACCCAAGCCGGAACGCAGGTCGCGGGCGAGGTCGCCAAGCAGGGGATTGGTCAGGCGGTCAAGTCCAACATCGGCAACTTCGGGACAGGACTCAAGGCACTGGCGAACACGGCCATGTCGAACCCGATCCAAGCCGCCAAGGACTTCGGCGGGGGCTTCAGCGGGGCGGTCAAGGCGGACCCGTGGCTCAAGAGTGCGCCGTTCCTCCAGAAACTGGCTCCGACCGTCGCGGGCACGGGCGCGTTTTCGGGCATCACTTCGGCTATGCAGCCTGACATGCCCAACTTCGACGCGCTGCAAGGACCCAAGGACACCTATGAGGGGCCGTATGTCGAGCCTCTTCGGGAAGTCTCTTACCCCGACGAAGAGACGGGTAATTTCGAGGGCGGCGGCGAGCACATGTTCTTTACGCCTTCCAACCCGGTCCCGGGTGCGGTTCCCCTCAAGTCACTCTCCCCCGAGCAGCGCAAGCAGTACGGCTTCGCGGATGGTGGCCTCACCGCCCTGCCCGCGTCCGAGGAGTTCAAGAACCTCGTGGCGTTCTACAACGCCAGCAGCCCCGGCGCGGTCAAGGCATCGCTGACCTACCCGAAGAAGGTGACGGAGCCCAAGACCACGACGGAGACCCCTCCGACCACGACCCCGGCTACGGAGCCCAAGACCACGACCCCGGCTACGGAGCCCAAGACCACGACTGGGGATGGGGATTCGACCGTCAGAGGTACTGGACGCGGCGGGGTTTACTACCCCAACACGAACGTCGTTATCGACACAAGCGGGCGTGGCGCTACCTCCCAGATCGAGGGCTGGGGCACTCAAGGGTCTGGGGTAGGCTCGGAGGATTCCATCCTGTTCCAGAACTCCACGGGACCCCACTCCAGCGAGGTTAACGCACTCCCGTCGTCGGGGGCTGCGGTCCGTACCGGCCCGATGGCGAACTACGGCCTGCAAGACAACTCCAGCCTGAACGACATCATTTACGACCAGCTGAACAAAGAGCACACCCGACTCGGCGTGACCCCCGAGATGCTCAACGCCGCCGCCAACAACATGTTCGGCACGACGGGGGTCAACTATTACGCTCAACCGGCGACCGGGTCACAGTCCATGGGCGGCAACAGCCTGTCTATCGACAGCGGCGTCGGCGGCGGAGGGGGCCTTCGTTTCGAGGACCTTGGTGGGGAGGTCATGCACCGCCGCCAAGGCGGGCACATCAACATGGGCGACGGCTCCTTCGTGGTGGACGCCCGTACCGTGGCCGAACTGGGCAATGGCAGCAGCAATGCCGGTATTGAGCTTCTGAGGCGCATGGGTGGCCACCCGGTCCAAGGCCCCGGCGACGGGGTAAGCGACTCTGTCCCGGCGCGTATCGGAGGCAGGCAGGAAGCCCGCGTGGCCCGCGACGAGGTCATCTTCCCCCCGCAGGCGGTCAACCGGCTCGGCAGGGGTTCAAACGAGCGAGGGGCCGACAAGCTCTACGCGCTTATGAACAAGGCCAAGGCCGCACGCAAACGCGCTGGGCGCGGGGAAGACACCAAGCTTCGCCGTAGTCTGGCGTAAAGGTAGGAAACGACGATGGCCGCACCTCAAGTCCAACAAGTCACGCAGACGACGTCGAATATCCCTGAATGGGCCAAGGGGTACTTCGACGACATCATGCAGCGCACCCAAGCGCAGTCGAACAAACAGTACCTGCCGTACGGGTATGAGTACGGCCCCGATGGCAAGCCCGTAAAGGTCGAGGGGTTCGACAATTCGCGGCTCGCTGGGTTCACACCTGCTGAACAGGAGATTCAGCAGAAGTACATGGACATGTCCGGGCCGCAGCAGTACGGCGTCGGCTCCGCCATGGCGACCCAAGCGGGCCTCGCTGCGCTCAACCAGAAGTACGACCCGACCAGCTACACCACGCAGGCCCTGACGCCGGACCAGATTCAGGCCCAGCAAATCCAAGCGCAGCAGTACACCTCCCCGGAGATGCGGGCTGCGCAGACCAACTGGCAGGCCAACCTCCAGCAGTACCAGATGCAGGCCCCGGACCAGTTCGGTGGTCAGCAAGCCTCCCAGTACATGTCGCCGTTCCAGCAGAACGTCATCGACATCCAGAAGCGCGAGGCTATCCGGGACGCCAAGCAGGGGCAGCTTGCTCAAGACCTCGGCGCGGCCCGTCAAGGAACCTACGGCGGCAGCCGCCAGCTGCTCGCGTCCCTTGAGCGCGAGCGCAACCTCGGCCAGCAACTCGGGGATATTCAAGGCCGTGGGTCCCAGTCGGCGTATGAGAATGCGCAGGCTCAGTTCGAGCGCGACCGCGCTGCGGGTATGACCGCAGGACAAGCCAACCTTCAAGCCAAGCTCGGTGTGCAGCAGCTGGGAACCCAGTCGGGCCTTCAGGCTGCGCTGGCCAACCTTGACGCCGAGAGCCAGTCGCGGGTGCAGAACCTCGCCGCGCAACTCCAGACGCAGGGCCTCAATGCCCAGCAGGCGATGCAGGCGGCAATGTCGAACCAGCAGGCGTCACTTCAGGCGGCGCAGGCGAACCAGCAGGCTGGTCTCACGGCGGGCCAGTTCAACCAGCAGCAGAACCTTGAGGCTCAGCGCCTCGGGGAGCAGTCGCGCCAGTTCGGTTCGCAGCAGGCCATGGCGGGATACCAGATGGCTGGCCAGATGGGTCAGACCCTCGGCAACCTCGGCCAGATGCAGCAGAACTCCGACCTCCAGCGCCTCAGTGCGCAGGGCCAGTCGGCGGCGCAGCAGCGTGCGCTCCAGCAGCAGCGGTACGACATCCAGTATCAGGACTTCCTGCGTCAGAGGGACTACCCGATGGAGCAGCTGTCCTACATGAGCAACATCTTCCGGGGCCTGCCGGTTCAGCCGAACTCGACGGCCACGACCTACGCCCCGCCCCCCTCCTTCGCACAGCAGGCGATTGGAACGGGTATCGGTGCACTGGCGACCTACAACACGTTTAAGGGTCCGTGATGGCGACGAAGCCTTTCAGCCTCCAGTCTCCCGAGTCCATCGCCAAGGAGTACGGGGGCAACAAGCAGAAGATCGCGGAAGCGATGCAGATGGGTATCCTCGACCCCACTGCGGGCACCCTTGCGGGTATGTTCATTGACCGTATGCGGTCTGCCCAGACGCAGGAACAGGCCCCCCAGCAGACCGTCGCACAGCAGGTGTTCAACCCGCAGCCTCCTCCCATGCCTCCTCCGCCCCCCGGCGGGGTTCCCGGTGGTCCCGCCGCCGGGCTTGGTGCGCCTCAGATGCCGGGTGCTCCGCCTCCGGGTCCGCCCATGGGTCCTCCTCCCGGTCCGCCCATGGGTCCTCCTCCCGGCATGGCTGGTGGGGGCCTGACGACGCTTCCTATCCCTGACGCCATGTTCGACGAGCCCGACAACGGCGGCTATTCAGGTGGGGGCATCGTGGCTTTCGCTCAGGGAGGTTACGGGTCCACCATCGAGCAGCGGGCGCGTAGCCTGTTTCCCAATATCAACGTAACCAGTAGGCAGCGCAGCGCAGCGAACAACGCCCGAGTGGGCGGCGTTTCCGGGAGCTACCACCTGACGGGGGATGCGCGGGACTTTACGCCCCCGCCGGGCATGTCGATGGATGCACTGCACGCGGCTCTCAAGTCGAAGTTCCCGGGCTACGATGTCCTGAACGAAGGCGACCATATCCATATCGAGCCCGGCCCCGGCATGGCCCGTCCGGGTAAGGGCCTCGGCGCACTGGCGGGCGGGGAAGGCGAAGACACACTGCAAGGTGGAGACGAGCCCAGCCCGAAGGCCGTATCCGGCGTGGGCATCATGGCCATGGCCAACGCGCTCAACAAGAAGTCCGCCGAAGAGCAGGAGGCCGAAGACACCGTTCGGGCCGACCTGAAGAAGATGGCCTCTCCGGAGTATCAGGAGGCGCAGAAGAAGCAGGACATGTGGATGACACTGGCCCAGTTTGGCTTCAACATGGCCAGCTCCAAGTCTCCGTATATCCTGCAAGCCATAGCCGACGCCGCCAAGGTCGCGCTGCCGGAGGCGCAGGCGTCCGCGAAGGAGCGCAAGAAGGCTCTGCGTGAGGCCCAGCTGGGACTGATGGAGCTTGGAGCGCGGGATCGTAAGGACGCAACGGCGTTCTTCAAGGAGATCATCCTCCCGGTCTATACCGGCGAACGCAACCTCGGACTCAAGGAGCGGGAACTCGACCTCACTGAGCAGCAGGTCGCGGACACCAAGAGCTTCAACGAGGCCCGGCTGGGCATCGAAGCGGCCAAGGCAGCGGAAAAGACGGACTACCTATCCGCCGTCGCCGCAGAGCTTGAGGAGCTGCGGCGCACTAAACCCGAAGTGCCCATCCAGCAGCTTCAGCAAGAGGCGTACGCAACGGTGGATGCGCGGTGGGGTAGGGGTATGGGTGGCACAGGCGGTGGTGCAGGTGCGGTAAGCCCCGCAGGTGTTCGAGCGAATATCGAGGCTGGACGGGGTGGCGGCGGAGGCCAAGAAGTGGTTACTCTACCCCCCATAACACCGCAGTAAGCCGCACGGGGCGCTTATGCCTATCTACGAAATCAAGGGCGCAAACGGCGTAACCTATCGGATCGAAGGACCTGCGGGGCTGTCGCGGGACCGCGTCGTGCAAGAAGTGCTGACCCGTGCCCCGGAGGCTGGGGTCGCGCCCGAAAAGCCCAGTGTGTTGGAGGGTGTGCCTGTCGTAGGGGGGCTGCTGGGGGCTTACGCCAACCTGCCCGCGCAGTTCGCACAGGGGCTGGCGGGCGTGGGCAAGACCGTCACCGATGTGTTTGGTGCCTCCAACCCGGTATCGGACGTCCTCGAAAACGTCTCGGATACCGCCTACAGCCTACGCTCCGCCAAGTCTCGTGAGACCCAGCGGGCCGCTAACATCCGCAGCCGCATGGCCGAGGATCAGGGGGTGGGGGCGCAGGTCGGGGCTGCGGTCAAGAACATCTCCGAGGCCCCGCTGGAAACTGCGGCTAACGTGCTAGGCTCTGCGCTTCCCTTTGCCGCAGCTGTTGCCGCTGTCCCGGCGACGGGGGGATCGTCTCTTGGTGCTTTCGCCCCACTTGCCGCCGCCGCTGGGCTGGGGGCTGTTTCCGGCGCGGGTATGATTAAGGGCAGTGTCTATGACGCTGTCTACGCCCGAGCCAAGGAGGCCAAGCTTTCCGACGAAGTCGCTGAGGCGATGGCAAAGGAAGCCCAGTCCTACGGGGGAGAGAACCTCGACAGCATCGCCTTCGGTACTGCCCTTGGAGCGGTGGCGAACTCACTGGGCGTTTCCCGCCAGCTGGGTAACCTGATCGGTCGCCGCGCCATGACCGATATTGCCGCTAATGCTGCGGGTAGCGTGGCGAAGCGGGGCGTGCTCCAGCGCGGAGCAATGGGTCTGGTCGAAGAGGCTGTGCCCGAAGCTGCTCAGGCTGCCCAAGAGCGGTTTGCTCAGAACCTCGCGGAGCGCCGTGAGGGGTACGATACCCCCCTGTCCAGAGGTGTCGCGGGCCAAGCTGCCTTCGAAGGTCTCGCGGGTGGCCTGCTTGGCGGCGGACTTGGTATGATGGATGGTGGTCCGAGGCCACAGCCGGAAACCCAGCCGCCTCCAGAAGGGAGCCCGCCTCCTGCGGCGGGAACCGAACCCCCTGTGCAGCCTCAGCCCACTGGGCCTATTGGCCCCACTGGCGCACCCATGTCCGCGTTCGAGACGCGGGAGTACGTCCTGTCCGAGCTGCGTGGCGCGGCAGGCCCTCAGATTTCCGTGGGTGCGGGTTTCGCCATCAACGCACTGGAGCGGCGCGTCTCCAATGACCTGTCCATCGGTACGCCCGAGAGCCTTCAGACGGCCAGTGACTACATCACCACGCTGGAGGACCGGATCGCCTCCGGGGACTTCGAAGACAATGTGTCTATCCCGCTATCCGGTGCGCTGACCCGCGCACGCGAGATGGTCAATCAGGCCATGGGTGTTCAGCCCGCGCCCGTGCAGCCTGAGCCTACCGAAGACATTGAGCCTACCGAAGAGGCTGCGCCCTTCCAGCCGGTTGCGCCTGAGCCCATCCAGCCCGTTGGGCCTGTTCCGGGGCCTGAGCCTGCCGCACCTGTTGGACCCGTTCCGGGACCTGCGCCCATCCAGCCTGCGCCTGTGATGCCCATTGAGCCTGCTCCGGTGCCCGAGCCCAAGAAGCGGGTGCGCCAGAAGACGCCTGTAGAGCCTGTGGCTGCTCCTGCTCCTGCTCCTGCTCCTGCTCCTGCTCCTGCTCCTGCTCCTGCTCCTGCTCCTGCCCCCAAGGCGGAGACCCCCAGCATTTCGCCTGAGCGCCGGAAGGCCGCGTTCACTGAGGCGACCAATCGCTACCCGACCGTGGGAGAGGGCGACAACTTCCTTGCGGATGCGTTCTATGGTGGGGCTACGGGCGTACCCCTAGAGACAGCGGTCGTTAATCCGCAGAACCGCACCGAGGATGTCGTGCAGGCGTACAACGAAGGCGCGGCCTTCGGTAACGTGCCCAAGGTGAAGGCTGCCAAGCCCAAGGCCAAGCCGCCCGTCGAGGAGACCCCAGAGGAGGTTACGCCCGAGGAGACCCCGGAGAACTTCCGTCAGGCCGTCTGGGCAAACGACGACTACGACCTCCCCGTGGAGGTCTTTGATGAGCCTCCGAAAACCGATGCAAGCGGGCGACAGTTCCAGAAGGTCCGTGCCCAAGGCACCGTCAACTATGTCCCTCTGGACCAACTTCGGTTCCTCGAAACACCGAAAGCGGCTGCGCCCAAGAAGACTGCGCCCATAAAGGAACAGGCCGCACCCGGGTTTGACATCGGGGCGGAGGCTGATCGTCGCTACCCACGCATTGGCAAGCGCCGCAGCCCGGAAGCCTATGCCTTTATCGAAGGGGCTTCGGGTAAGTCCCTGAGCACGTCCAAGTGGGACGACGTGGACACCGTGGAGGCGTTTGATGAGGGGGCTGCCTTTATGGACAGCCTCGCCAAGTCCAAGCAGCAGCCCAAGGAGAAGACTGCGCCGAAGAAGGCTGCACCCAAGAAGGATGTCCTCCAGCGGACGCTGGAGGGGCTGAACGAGGAGCAGACCAACGCGCTGGCGGATACGCTCCAGAAGGCCAAGGAGATGGCCAAGGAGAAGAAGCCCGGGTTCAAGGACAAGCTGCGCGCCGCTGCGGAGCAACAGGAAGAGGAACTGACCCCGGAGCAGGCCCGCATTCGGGAGATGGCGCGGAAGGTTGTGCAGCAGCGCAACGAGATCAAGCTGGAGAAGCTCGCCAAGAAGGCCATGGGGGATCGTGCTCCGGAACTGCTACAGCGGGCGGACAAGGTAACGGCGGAGCAAATCCAAGCCGCCCTACCCGGGATGCGGGACAACAAGTCCATTTCGCCTGCCCTGCAAGCGTTCTGGGAAGAGGTTCTGGTTCAGAAGATGACTGGCGAGGCCCCCAGCGCCGCGCCTA
>Ga0315909_10003638_pt1 | contig 18670 bp, 13 predicted proteins | sample LakEriMetagenome_11_FD_203527 | JGI IMG/M metagenome (GOLD analysis project Ga0315909, IMG submission 203527) | Freshwater fungal communities from buoy surface, Lake Erie, Ohio, United States - Buoy 2 MA125 | ecosystem: Environmental > Aquatic > Freshwater > Lake | place: USA: Lake Erie, Ohio... | reverse complement strand
CCGCAGAATCGAGTCCTCTGCATCCCATCATTGTGCGGCTTGCAAGCGGACTGCCGGTTGGGCGAGTGGTCGAAACGATGAGTCTGATGGCGGCGCGCGGTTCGAAGATTTTCATTCTTCCATTCGAGAATGAGACGCTTGCGCTCACGGATCGAAACATCACCCCGGAGGGACAACTGCCCGATCTCGATCCCGCTCCAGCGTTGCCGCGAAGATAGCTACGCAGTCACCGCATCGCGGTGCGTCGGCTGCGGTTTTCCGGGGCGGAAAAATTCGAGGTGTTCGAGCTTCGCGGACATCGCGCTTGTGTTGAGCGCGGCGATGGTCTTCTGCACGGCGTCGCGGATTACTTCGGGCGCGGCTTCGGCGCGGCAGTTGATGATGAGTTGCCCGCTCTCCACCGGCTCCTCCAGCGTGAGCGAAAGCTCGGGGACAAAATCGCTGCGCACGAGATTCACCGCCGCGATGTCGCCGATGCCGGTGTCGGGATTCAGCGTCATTTTGAGATGCGCGATTTCCGAGCCCGCGAGCCGTTGCTGGATTCCTGAGGCGATGGTTTTCAGCGTCGCATCCGCATCGAATCCCGCGGGCGCGGCGAGCTGCACGGTCGCATTCAACCAGCCGAGCAGCGCCTCGCCTTCGGCGTAAAGTTCGTAGTCCACCTCCATCGTCGCGCGCGGGCTTTGCTCGCCGGTCGCAAGACGATCGAGCCACGGCGCGAGTCCGTCGCCGTTGCGCACGCTGACGGCCAAAATCTCCGCGTGCGGGAATTCTTCCGCGAGCTTCGCGCCGATGGCCACGGCGCGCGCCGCATCGAGCACGTCAGTCTTCGTGATCACGATGATGTCCGCCTCCTCAAGCTGCTTGCGATAAATGTAGGTGACCTTGTCGGAAAATTTCCCGCCCTCCGCGAGACCGAGCAGGCGCTCGGCGCGAATCGGATCTACGAGCACGCTCAGCGGCGCGATGGTGAAGGCGTCGCCGTAAATCCGCCGCAGCGGATACGTGACGGTCGCGACGAGATCCGTGCAGCTCCCGACCGGCTCGGCGATGAAGATGTCGGGCCGCGTCGTGTCGGTGAGCTTTTGTGCGGCGTCGGTGAGCGTGTTGAAGCGGCAGCAGAAACAACCGCCCGTGATCTCCTCCGTCGCAAAGCCCTTCGCGCGCAGCATCGTCGTATCCACGAGTTCGCTGCCCTGGTCGTTCGTGATGAGACCGACGCGCAGCCCCTGCGCGGCGAAATGCTGCGCGACCGCGGCGACGGCGGTCGTCTTTCCCGCTCCGAGGAAGCCGCCGATCATCACGTAGCGGGACTTGGATTGCGGATTGCGGATTGCGGATTGCGGATTGGGCATCACTCGGCGTGGGAGTTTTGTTTTTCGAGAATCTTGTCAATCGTGGTGTCGAGCATCGCGCGGTATTGTTCGAGCGGGACGCACTTTTCATCCGGCTCGCCGTCCACTTCGTAGAGCCAGCCTTCGGCGTAGGGATTCTTGCCGACGCATTCGACATTGCTTGCGAGCACCGGATTGCCACCCGCGAATGTGCCGCCCGCGCACGAGTAGATGTCGCTGATGGCCTTGAAGCCCTCGATGCTCCCGACGATTTCGCCGCCCGCGAGTTCCGTGCCGGGCTGCTTTTCAAACCGCACCTCGACGATTTCGCCGAGCATCCGCGTGGCAAATTTCGTGAAGCCGATGCGCAGTCGAGTGCCGCCCATCTTTGCGATCCAGAAATGCGACGGGCTGTAGAGGCACTCCACCGGGAGGTGCGTGACGAAGTTGCTGCGTTTGTAAAATGAAGTCGCTGGGGCGCTCATCGGGCCGCGGAACATCGGGTATCGCGCGATGCGCGGCGAGTGGAATGTGTGCCGCGCGACTCGTGCGGCACATCGAGCGTGTTTTTGTGGACAAATCTATTCCGACGTCAGCCAGCGAAGGGATCGCCTTGGGCGTCCGAAAGTTTGCGGCGGTCCGCCGCAAACGACAGGCGGGGGCGCCTGTGCTCCCTGAGTCGCTTCGCTCCTACATTGCCTTCGCCGTCACGCTAACGCTAACTCGCCGTCCCGTGCTTTACTTCGACCACAACGCCACGCATCCGCTCTCCGAAACGGCGAAGCGCGCATGGCTCGATGCGGTGGAAAAATTCCCCGCGAACCCGTCGTCGCCGCACAGGGCCGGGCAGCGCGCGGATGCGGCATTGCAGAATGCGCGCGGGCGGCTCGCGGTGCTGCTTGGGTGCGGTGCGGACGAGATTGTTTTCACGAGTGGTGCGACGGAATCGGCGAATGCGGTGCTGGCGCAGTTTGAGGATGTGTCGGTGTCGGCGATTGAGCACCCGTGCGTGATCGAATCGGTGCGCGGAAAGTCAGCCCGCCTCCTGCCGTCGGCGGCTACGGGTGTGGTTGCGCTGTCAGACTTTTCCGAACGAACGCCGCACCTGGTCTCGCTGATGGCAGCGAACAACGAGACGGGCGTGCTGCAATCGTGGCGCGAGACTCTGGCGGTGTGCCGCGAGCATGGCGTGAAATTTTTCTGTGACGCGGCGCAGTGGATCGGGCGGATGCCTGCGGCGGGGCTGGGTGCGTGCGATTTTGTCAGCGGCTGCGCGCACAAGTTCGGCGGGCCGCAGGGCGTTGGTTTTTTGAAATGCCCCGCAAATTTTCCGCCGCTGCTCCGCGGCGGGCCGCAGGAGGAGGGACGCCGCGCGGGGACGGAAAATGTCGCAGGCGTGCTCGCGATGGTCGCAGCTCTGGAGGAATGCGAGGCCGCGATCCGCGACGGTGCGCTGGATGCGCGGCTCAAATGGCGCGAGGAATTTGAACGCGAATTCACCGCTGCGCTGCCGGGTGCGCGCGTGCTCGGCGCGGGTGTCGCGCGGCTTTGGAACACGGTCTCGGTGATCATGCCGGAGACCGCCGACTGCCGCCGCCGCTGGGTCGTGGTGATGGACCGGCTCGGCTTTGCAGTCTCGACCGGCTCCGCATGCGCGAGCGGAAAGGAGAAGCCGTCGCATGTGCTCACGGCGATGGGTGTGTCGCCGCAAGATGCCGGGCGCGCGCTGCGGTTCAGCGCGGGGTGGGGGACGACTCACTACGACTGGCGCGCGCTGCTCGACGGCGTAAAAGACGCCGCGCGCGAGATGGGCGTGGCGCTCGCGTAACGCGGATAATCCTGTCCGCCGTTTCTCGGCATCCGTGCAGGCACGCTCACTGCGCCGCGACGACTGTGACCGACATTTTCGCCACACGCCCCGCGTCGTCCACCGCCTGGATATGCCAGCGACCCGGCGCGGCTTTCCACATCAGCGGATGAGACGGTGCGCTCGCGCCGAGGTAGTGCGTCCCGGCGAACCAATGGATCTGCCGCGCGTCCGCCGTGGCGTCGGCTTCGAGCGGAATCGTATTTTTCACGGCATCGCCGACGTGGATCGCATACGTGAGCTTCGGCTGTGGCGAGATGATGCGTGGCGGCGGGCCGGTGCGCGTTTTGTCTGCGAGATCGGCGACGCTCACGCGTGGCAGCCCGGCGCGGCGGAACTGCTCCAGCCGGTGTTCGGGCCAGAACTCGCGGATCTTGCGCGTGCCATCGGCAAGCGTCACTTCGCGATGCACCGGGCACGTCGTGATCGGCGACACGCCTGCGATGAATTTCCCCGCCGTGCGGTGCGCGCAGTGCGGGCCGGCGAGTTCGCCCGTGATCGCGCAGAGCCGCACGTCCACGATTTCTGCGGGGCGCGGCGTTGGCTTCGCGCGCAGCCCGAGGCGCGTGACGGTCTGGAAGAGCAGCGGCGCGGCGGTGTCGCGCGCGAAGAGGCCGGGCATCGGTTTGCCGTCGAAATTTCCCACCCACATGCACAGCACCCAATCGCCCATCACGCCGCACGCCCATGTGTCGCGGAAGCCGTGCGACGTGCCCGTCTTCCACGCGAGCCCGCGCGGCGAGCCCGGTTCGTTCCCGCGCAGTGCGTCGAGCGTGAGCCAGCGCGCCGCCCGGCAGCCGGGACTTTCCAGTCCCGGCATTCGTTGCCCGGATGATAGTGCCGGGGCTGGGAAATTCCGGCTACCGATGAGCGGACGCGCGACGCCGTCGTCCGCGAGCATCGCGTAGAGCATCGCGAGATCTTCGAGCGAGACTTCCGCGCCGCCGAGCGCGAGCGACAGCCCGTATTCGCCCGGCTCGCGTGCGAGTTTCACGCCGGAGCTGCGGAGAAAAGTGTCGAGCCCGCCGCCATGCAGGCGCGAGAGCAGCTCGACGGCGGGCACATTCCGGCTGCGGCGCAGCGCCTCGCCCGCGGGAATCGGCCCGAGGAAACCGCGGTCGCTATTCTCGGGATTGTAGGCGGAGAAACGGCGCGGCGCGTCGTCGAGCAGCGTGTGCGGTTGGATGATTCCCTCCTCGAACGCGAGCGCGTAGATGAACGGCTTCAGCGCCGATCCCGGCGAGCGCCGTGCCGTTACGCCGTCCACCTGGCCTGCGATGTTGCTGTTCAGAAATCCCGCGGAGCCGACGTATGCGCGCACCTCGCGGGTCGGCGCGTGGATAAGGATCGCAGCCGCATTGTGCAGCCCGCGTGAGTGTTCGCGTGTGAGAAAATCCGCGATGCTCCGCTCGATCGTCTGCTGCTGCGCGAGATCGAGCGTCGTGTTCCCTGATGCGATGCGGCGCGCATAGTGCGGGGCGAGGCGTGGCGGTGCGATGGGACGCAGCGTGAACTCTGCGTCCATCGCGTCCTGCTCCTCGCCACGCGCGACGCGCAGCCGCGTCATGAGCCGCGCCTGTGCGTTCTTTGCGGACTGCGAGATCGTCCCGTCCGCGCGCGGGCGGCGCTTGGTCGGGCTCTGCGGCAGCACGCTCAACGCCGCGGCTTCGCGCAGCGACAGATCGTGCGCGGACTTGCCGCACCACAGCAGGCTTGCCGCCGCCGCACCCTCCACGTTGCCGCCGTACGGCGCGAACGTGAAATACGCCCCGGCGATATCGCGCTTGCCGTGGTGCCGCTCGACCTGCGCTGCGCGGAAAAGCTGCACGCACTTTCCCCACAGCGTGCGCGTCTGGAGGCCCCAGCGCAGCCGCGCGTATTGCATCGTGAGCGTCGAGCCGCCGCCGAGGCGCTGCCCCGTCACCGCGCCCCACGCTGCGCGCAGCAGCGAGCGCGGGTCCGCGCCGTGATGCGAAAAAAAGCGGCGGTCTTCCATCTCCAGCGTCGCATTGAGCAGCTCGGGCGAAATGTCGTCGAGCTTCACGGGCAGGCGGTATTTTCCATCGCGCGTGAGCGAGAGGAAAAGCACACGCCCGTCGCGGTCGAGCACGACGTGCGAGAACTCCGCGCCCGGCGGCAGTAGCTCCGGCTTCGGCAGCAGGAGCCATGTGATCCACAGAGCCACGGCGGGGAGCGCCAGCGCGATGGCGGATCGTTTCAGCCAGCGGCGCAGCGTCTTCATTCGCGCGGGACTACGGTGAATTTTCCAGCCACTCCACGTCCGCGGACGGTGCGGTCATACATGCTTTCCACGAGCGAGGGCGGCACGCTGAACGTCCCGGCGCACGTCGGGCGCACGGCATACTCGAAGGTGCGCGTCTCGTTTTCGGCGAGGTCGCAGAAGAGCAGCGCGCGGTCCTCGCGCACGTCCACGTATTCCGTGCCCGCGAGCGTGCCGAGGCCGGGCCGCAGCGCGTGCTCCTCGCCTGCGGGCGCGAAGTCAAATGCGCCGGGCAGCAGCTCGCTCAACGCGAGATGCGCCTGCGCGCTCTTGCTCACGTTTCGGATGCTCACGCGGATGCGCAGCGTCTCGCCGACTTTCGCCACATCGGTGATTTGATCCTTCTCGTCGAGAACTTCGCGCGTGACCTCCAGCCCGCGTGCGTCCGGCTCGGCGGCACGGGTGCGCTCGAAACCCGTCTCGATCGTCTGATACCACGCGCCGAGCGCGGGCGCGGCGTCGTTGCGTGCGAGGCGGAATCTCACGCCGCCCGCAGCGGGCGCGATTTTCATCGTGAGCACTCCGGCGCGCGGTGCTGCGATCTGCTTCGCCTCGCCATTGATGAGTTCCGCGATGCCCGCCTGCACGCCGCCGGACTTTGCGAGGGCGGAGTAGGACTTGAGCGCCATCACCGTCCACGCGGCGGAGAGCGTGTGGAAGTCGCCGCGCTCGACGGCTTCGGTGATGGGGCGCAGTTCATCGTAGCCGAGCGTGCCGGCGATTTCCGGGAAGTGGCGGCACAGCACGGCGAACGTCATCGCCTCACGCGTGAGCGACGATTCGTGGAAATATGCGGCCCACGATGAATCCGCCTGCCCGCGCTTTTCCGCAGCGCGTGCCGAGCGGTGCAGCGCAATCAGCTTCTTCGCCTCGTCGTCCTTTTTCAGCAGACGCCACGTCGCGGCGAGCCACGCTGCGGACGGGTCGCGCTGCCACAGTTCCTTAGGCACTTTCGCGTCGAGAAGATCGCGCATCTTCAGTGCGTAGTTCGTCGTCACTTCCTCATTGCGCGTGAGCAGGTAGATCGCAGCGGCCTGGATGTTCGCGTCGTGCCGCGTGTGCTCGTAGCGCATCTGGCCGGAGCCATCGCGTGCAGGCTCCGAGAGCTTCGTATCCGCCATGAGGCGCAGCCTGCGCAGCGTGGCGTCGAACATCGGCCCCGGCACGGCGAAGCCGCCCGCCTTTGCCTCGGTGAGAAAGTGCGCGACATAGACGCTCACGTAGTCGAAGCCCTCGTCGTCACCGCCGGAACTCCAGTAGCCGAAGCCGCCATTTTTCTGCTGCCGCGTTCGCAGCATGGCGATGGTGTCGCGGACGGCTTTCTCAGCCTCGGATTTTTCGAGGCCGAAGTCCGCATCATCGCGCAGCACGAGCCAGGGAAATGCGCGGCTGGTGATCTGCTCGCTGCATCCGTGCGGATACTCGCGCAGGTATGCGGCGAGCCCGCGTGCGAGTCCGAGCGGCGTCGTGGAGACGACCGCCTCGCGCTTTGCAAACTCCGCGTGGAAGTCGCCGGCAAATTTCACGTCATGCGAATCATTGCGGAACCAGCCGCTCTGAACGATCGCGACGCGCGGCGACGCGGGCCGCACAGACATCGTCGCGCGCTGCTCGGTGCGTTCGTTGCCTGCGCTTGCGGAAAATTTCAGCTCCGCGTTGCCGAGTGCGTCCTTCGTCTTCACGCGGAAGCGCACGGTCACTTCCTTGCCCTGCGCGATGATGAGGGGATTCTGCGGCGACTCGATGATCTCGATCCCGCCGAGTGTCTCCGCAGCGACGGTGATTTGATCCGTCACTGCCGCGCCTTCGAGCTGGTTTGCCACGGTGAGCGATGCGGTGAACTCGTCGCCCGGTGCCGTGAAGAACGGCGCATTCGGCGTGAGCACAAACGGGCCTTTCACGACTGTCTGTTTCTCCGCGACGCCGACCGCGTCGGTTGCGACGGCGGCGGCCATGATGTTGAGCCGGCCTGCGAAATAATCCGGCACATCGTAGAACACCTCGCGGCGCTCCGGGCCGCTCTCGATGATGCCGCTCCAAAACACCACGGGCGCGGCGCGGCGGCGCTTGAACGGATTCAGGCCGAGCTTCAGCTCCGGCGGCTCGTCACCGTCGCCGCCAAATGCCTTCGCATTTTTCAGCAGTGAAAATTCCGGCAGCAGGAGGTCGAGCAACTGCCAGGTGCCGACTTCGAGCGACGGCTTACGGATGAGCGATGCGAGCGGCTGAGGCGTCTTGTAGCTCGTGACGCGATGGATGCCTTCATCCACCGCCCACACGACGACGCGCGCAGGGCGCGGCGTGGAGAAGCCGATGGCCAGGCGTTCGCCGGGACGCACGCGGACGGGTGCGTCGAGCGTGACGGCGAGCTGACGGCGATCATTCGCCACGCGGAACGGCGCGACGCCGGTGCTGAGCGGACTGGAGAAAATTTCCGGCGAGTCGAGCGCGCGCACGAACGCGACATTCACATACGCGCCGCCCTCGATGCCTTCGGGCACGGTGATGTGTTGCACGCTCGATGCGGTGTCGCTGCGGAACCACTGCACGGCGAGCACACGGTCGCGCTCGATCGTGATGAGGCCCGCGCCGGCGTACGGCGCGCGCAGCGAGACTTCGAGCTGCTCGCCGGGCTTCCACGCTTTGTCGGGCAGCGTGATTTCCAGCTCCGTGTCGCGCTCAAGATTGCGCGCGGATTCGCCCGCGCCCACGACCGTGAACGGCACTGTGCAGAACACCGTGCCCGCGGCGTCGCGCCACTCGTAGCGGAAGCGGCCGGCTCGGTTCACGGGCAGATTCACGGTCGTCGCGGATGCGGGCAGCGATCCGTCGGCGGTCTCGATTTCCTTGTCCATTTCGCGGGAGACGTAGGAGAGCGTGCCGTTCTTTTCCTTGGTGAGCACAGAGGTATGGCGCGTCTCGATGAGCACGCGTTTCAGCGCGGGCGCTGCGGCGGGCTTTGCATCCGCGCTGATGGCGACGAGCTGAAACGCGCGAGGCACATCGCGCGGGATGAAGTCGAAATCACCCGCGGCCTTGAAACCGATGAGGAATGGCTGACGCGAGACGAGCGTGCCGAGCGCGCCGCGGACTCCGCGTCCGCCGTCCGCCTCGAATGCCTCCAGGTCCACGGCGACGCGCAGCAGCGGCGCGGCGTAAGCGTCGAGCGAAAGCGCGAACTGTGCGCGGCCTTCCTCGTCGGTCTTCACTTCGCCGAGTTCGACTTCGCGCTGCTCGAAGCGCTCGTGCTTTGGCAGTCCGAATGTCCATCCAGGCCATTGCTCAAAGTGCGGCACGCCGGGCGCGACGCGCATCTTCGCGGTGACACGGCGATCCGCGGCGGCGATGCCGAACAGCGTCTGCACCTCAGCGTGTGCCGTGAGTTTTTCCGGCGAGAGCCAGGCGGCCTGCATGGCGGGTTCGAGCTTCGCGGCGAGCTTGAGGCGGTCGGGCTGGAACTCTTCCACGCGCACGAGCATGTGACCGATGTGCAGCGCGTCGGTTTCGCTGTCCTCGTCGTCGTTGCGCTTTTTCTTTTTGCCGTCGTCGGGTCGGCGCAACTCGATGCGCCACACGCCGGTCGGCGATGTCTCGCTCGTGGGCAGTTTCATTTCGAGAAAGCCGTCGGCAGGCAGCTTCGCGGGGAAGCGTCCGGCTTCCTCCTCCTTTGCATTCGTGAGCACGACCTCGACCGGCAGGCCGGCGAGCGAGCCCTGCCAGTCGCGCTGGCGCACGATGGCGGCGAGCTGGATCGGATCGCCGGGGCGGTAGATTCCGCGCTCGGTGAAGAGCGCGCCGTCAAGTGCGGCAGCCTCGCTGGTGCGGACTCCGGTGATGTCGAAGCGCGAAAACTCGACAGCGCGATCTTCGCGCGACCAGGGGATGAACGCGAGGTCTGCGCCTTTGCGCGCGATGAGCGCGACCGGCGTCTTTTCACGCAGCAGCGCGTCGAGTGCGGGGAGCGATGCGCGGCCCTGCGCGGTGGTGTCGGCCTCGGCGAGCGTGTCGCCATTTTTTGCGAGCGCGGTGATGTGAACGCCCGCTACCGGCGCGCGATCCTTGAACAATTGCACGAAGACTTCGCGCGTGCCGTCGGCGTTGCGCTTCACGATGAGGCCGAGGTCGGTGATGAGCACGAAGCGCGAATCCCCGCTGACGCCACCGCCTTCCTCCGCGGATTCGTCCTCCTCGTCCGCGTGGTGACGCCGGTGGCGCTGCTCGCTGCGCAGGCCGATCCATTCGGGATCGGGGTCGCCGTCGTTCGGCTTTGCGTCCTCCGCGGTGCGGCGGCGGACGCCTGCGACTTCGAGGTAGAAAAGGCCACGCTGAGCGTCCTCGCCGCCGGGCTCGGCACGAGTGAGCGCGGGTGCAAAGTCGAACGCCGAGTAGTTTGCCTCATGGTTGTTTTTCTTCGCGATGGCCTGCACGGAGGAGTGGAAGTGCGCGAGGTTTTCAAACGTGAGGTCGCCGAAAAATCCGGGCGACTCGAAGCGGCCGTTCGTCTGCGTGACGAGGTGGTTGATCTGTGCGCCGGGGACGCGCGCCAGCGTGTAGCGCAGATGCGCGAGGCCGCGCGACTGGATGCTCAGCTTGCGCTCGCCGTTCAATGCGAGGATGCCGCCGCGTCCGAGGATGGTCGCCGTTTTGTTGAATGCGGGCACATTGACGATGGCCGTGAAATCCTCGCGCGTGACGAAGCCGCCGGGCGCGGGCGTTTCCTTCGGCACGCGGACGAAAAGTCGCGAGGACTCCTGCGGGGCGAGGCGGAAGCCGAACAGATTCGAAATGGTCGCTGCGCCATCCGCTGCGACGGATTCGAGTGCGATGCGCTTGGACTTTTCGAGCACGGCATCGGTGACGGTTTCGGGTTTCCAGGGCTGCTCCTTGCCGTTCTTGTCCTTCGGCGGCGGCGGGAGCTTCCACGCATGCGCGGCCTTTGCGATGACGCCGGTGTTCGCGGAGATGCTGCTCTCGAGGAAGAGAAACTGCCGCGGCTCGCCGTCCGCATTCGTCACGAGCTGCGTGCGCGCGCCGTTGAAGAAGAATGCGGAGTAGCGTGAGGGCGACGTGACCTTCGTGGTGAATTCCTTTTCCGTGGGATCGCCGCCTGCGAGCGCGTTCATGCGTGCTGCGAGATCGAAGCGGATGAGATCCTCCTTTTCGCCCGGCTTGATCGCCGGCGATCGGAAGAAAAGGCGCAGCGGATTTTTTCCATCGGCGATCACCTGCGGCTTGCCGCCGGGGGCGAAGAGCAGAGCGCCGCTCACGTTTGTGACCGAGAGGCAGCGCAGGACTTCATCGCGTGAGACCGGCTGGCTGAATGTGACCGTGGCGACGGCCTGTTGCAGCGCGGGCGTCGTGGGGTCCATGTAGAACGAGCTGTCGCCAAACGTTGCGGTGAGCCTCGGCGCGCGCCATTCGTCGCGGTGAGCTTTTTTCAAAGTGACGGTGCAGTCTGTGGCGAACACGCCGTCGCCGAGCGTGAAGCCGTAGTCGCGCGGCGGCATCCATCCGCCCTGGGGCTCGAAGGTGAGCGTCTGAGAGCTGGTCCAAGTCCACACGCCGGCGACTTCGGGTGAGAGCCTCGCGGTGCCGGGCGCGGCGGGCTTGCCGAGGAGATTCAATGGCGCGGCCGGTGCGTCGAAGCGGATGGTCAGCGGGCTGCCTACGGGCTTTTTCCGCTGCTCGTCCCAGCCGACGGGCGACCATGTGACCCGCGCCTTCACGTCGCGGATGCGCGGCTTTGTGGTGTCACGCGCGTTCGGATCGGATGGGGTCGCAGGTGCGGCGGCAACGGGCACGCTTTGCGGCTGCTGCGGGCCGAGATGCCGGCTCCCGCGCAGCGCGGCACCGGCGATGGTCGCGGAGATCGCGAGGAGCAGCATTGCGGCCAGTGCGCGAGGTGTGATGATTTTTGTGATCGAGCGCAGCCAGGGCGGGGGAGCCCACGCGAATCTGAGCGAACCGAAAATGAACGAGGGCAGGCGCGTGAAGGCGCGTGCGGAGGAGGCGAAAGGACGAAGGATGGAGTGCAGCATATTCCCGGATAGAACGGGCGCTGTGCGGGGGATCTTTCAGCGATTGCGGGAATTTTTTTGTGAAGCTGGAATTGTGGCTGCCGACGCGATGCTCGCGCCTTTCCCGCGTTCGATTGAGTGCGCCGGATGTGACGCACATGGGTCGGCTGCGCTTTTTTAGCGTGAGTTCTCTCGCCGTGCGTGTGCGGAGCAGGCTACATTTTCCGCATGAATTCCCCGCAAAATGGACGCTGTCGCATCGTGCTCACGGGCGGGCCCGGTGGTGGTAAGACGACGGCTGGCGATTTGTTCCGGCGTGAGTTCGGCGAGCGCGTGGTGCTCGTGCCGGAGGCGGCGACGCTGCTTTTCAGCGGAGGCTTTCCGCGAGTGCACGAGCCGCCCGCGGTGCGTGCGGCGCAGCGGGCGATCTTTCATCTTCAGCGCGGGCTGGAGGATGTGCAGTGCGCGCGCTATCCGCATCGCATCCTGCTGTGTGATCGCGGCACGGTGGACGGGGCAGCATACTGGCCGGGGCTGCCGCACGATTACTTCGATGCAGTGGGCACGTCGCTCGACGCGGAACTGAAGCGCTACGATGCGGTGATTTTTTTCGAGAGCGCAGCCGTCGGCGGCAACAGCATCGAAGGCGGGAATCCGATCCGCAACGAGACGATCGAGCAGGCGGTTGAGCTGGATCGCAAACTTCGCGCGCTGTGGTCGCAGCACCCACGTTTCGTCCTCGTGCCACACAATGATTCGTTCTTTAAGAAAATCAGCTTCGGTCTGGCGTCGCTCGAAGGAATCGTCGCGCAACTCGCCGCGGTCGCGGCCGCACGGCATCCGGCGGGGAACAAGGCTCCGCGGAAAAAGCGCTGAACGAAATTTTTCTTGCCGCACCGCCCGGCGCACTGTTGATGGCGCGGTTCAGTTCTTTGCGAGTTCAACGATAATTACCGGTGCGAAGGAACCCCGTGAGATTCGGGGGCAGTTGCGCTGCTGTAACTGGATACGACTTCCCATTGCCAGTCCTGCGAAAGCGGGATGAAGGCGGGAAGAAGGATGGCAAAGCTGAAAGGCTGAGCCGCAAGCCAGAAGCCAGAATATTTCCCCGGTCATTCTCATTCGTGGCCCCGCGTGTGCGGGTGCCCTCGACAAAACTTCTTCGCAAAAAAGAAGCAATGAGGGGTTCCAATGGCGTGCTTGCTCGCACTCCGTTTCGATCTCTCGAAACCAAGAGTAGAAAATGAAAAAATTCATCTTGGCCGGAGTTGGCGTTCTCACGCTGGCTCTCGCCTCACGTCTCGAAGCCCTCAATGTGGTCTCGGACTTCTCGACAAATCCGTTGACCGGCGGTGGCTGGAGTTTTGGAGTGGGCGACAACTCAAACAATCAGTTTGCGTGGAATGCGGCGGGCAGTTCGCTTCTCGTGCACGTGGATTCCTCGCTGCCGACGGTGCGGCTGGATCTGCCGATTGGCGCGACGCTCACGACGGACACTGATTTCACGCTCACGTGCAGGTTCAGTTTCACCGTGACCAGCGCGTCGAGCGATGCATCCATGCAGTTCGCATTTGGCCTCGTGAACCACACGCTGACCGGGGGCAATCGCACCGGCTTGCCGACCGATCCGGTATTTCCGGCTCCCGGATCGGCGAACGTGTTCAGCACGGTTGAGTTCAACTACTTTCCAAATGTGTCACCGCTGTACGGGGGGCCGACGCTCACGCCGTCTGTGTTTGGCGCGCAGAGCGCGGGCGGCGATGCGTTCGGCAATTTCACGTCGCTTTTCGGCTCCGGCCCCGACCTCGGCGACAATGTTGTTCCCGCGCAAATCGATCAATTGCCGCAGTCCGTGCTGTTGCTCGCGACGCTGGATTTTTCGGCGAGCACAAAACTGCTGGCGATCACCATGCAGCGGATCAATGGGGACTTGTCGCTGACTACGCTGGAGACGGGTGTGCCGGCGCTGGATCTTTCCTTTGTCACTCCCACTTTCGCCGTGGATTCGCTGGCGATCATGGCTTACGGGGACGGTTATAACTCCTTCTATCCATCCACGCCTGCGCTCATCGGCGACATGGACATCCGGCAGATCGCCGTGTCATCGCCTGTCCCAGAGCCTGCGGCTGCGCTGCTGCTCGTGAGCGCGGGCGGAATGCTGGCGCTGCTTCGGAGGAGGCATGCATAGCGCGTCGGTTTCACGGTTGTGAAAAAGGCGTTCACCCTCATCGAGCTGCTCGTGGTGATCGCGATCATCGCGATCGTCAGCGGCCTGCTGTTGTCCTCGGTATCGAGGGCGAAGGTGGCGAGCGCGCGTGCTATCAGCGGGCATTCGCTGGGCCAGATGATCGCGGCGGGGAACCTTTATCGTGCGGAGCACGACAACAGCTTCTGGCCGTACCGGCAGAACGTCCCCGGCGGCGTGCAGTGGTGGTTCGGATTCGAGACGTCGGCCTCGACGGGAATGCCGGAGGGCAAGCGCACCTGTGATTATTCCAAGGGGCCGCTCGGGGCGTATGCGAGTGCGTCGGGCGGGGTGAAGGCCGATCCGGCGTTTCAACAATTCAGCCCGCGGCTGAAGCCGAAGTATGCGAATGGAAATTTCGGCTACGGCTACAACGTCCTGCTGGCGGCGGATTCCACCGGAGCGCCGCGCAATGCGGCGCGTGTTGAGGACCCGTCGCAGATGATCGTGTTTGCGACTTGCGCGCAGGTGAACACGTTTCAATCTCCGGCTTCCTCGAAACGTCCGATGATCGAGGAATTCTACATGATTGATCACACGCAAAGAACGGCACATTTCCGCCACGGCAGCGATGCACTCGCGGCGTTTCTCGACGGCAGCGTGCGCCCGCTGAGCATGGAGGCGGACATGGTGCCGGGCAGCCTCGATGCGCGGATTCTGTCGGCAAACATCGGGGTTTTCAAGACGAAATTCGTGAAGCAGGCGGACTGGTGAATGTGCAGCCCGTCATGAGTCCCGCTTGTCTCACTTTTTTCAAAGCGTGGACTGCGAGTCTCGCTGCCGCCGCTGTGCCGCACGCGGACGGCTGGCGGCATTGGGTCTCAGACAAGGTGCTCTGGTGCGGCATCGCGGCGGTCGCGCTGCTGGTGCTCTCGCTCCTGCTGCGCGGGATGCTGAAGGTGATCACGCTTGCGTTTGTGCTCGTGCTCGCGGCCGGTGCGTTTTATTTTTTCCGCGACACATGGGAGCACCGTTCGGAACTGCTGCCGCGCGAATGGGTCGCGCTCGCGGAGCGCACGCTGGAATCGCCGAAAGCGCGCGAGGCGTGGCTTTCAGTGCAGACGGAACTTGGGCATCTCTCCGCGAACACGCGTGAGCACCTCGCTGCGGGCACGGACAGCGCGCGGCGCAGAGTGCGGGACAAGCTGGAGGCGAAGGCGCGCGAACTTCGCAAGGACGGGAACAGCGCGGAGGCGGAGCAGATCGCGCGGCTCGCGGAAAGGATGGGGCAGCAGAAGTAGCCGCGCTTGTGAAAGCGCAGGCAGTCTTGCCGTCCGCAGCTTGGAGATCGGCGCATTCCAAAGCGGACATTTTTCGATTCAAGTTTGGGATCGTTGAGACGCCGGAGCGGTGCGACGGGCGCAGCACGCCGGTGCATGGCGAGTATGCGTGGTTCCGGCGCGAGGCGTTCGACCTCACGATCATCGACCTCACGTTCAATATCGCGCGGCGTCCGTCCGAGGTGCTCGCGGTGCTCACGGGCGACGCTCTGCCGCTGGAGGGCGTGCTCGATCTGCGTGTCTCGATGAACTACCAGTTCATGGGCGGCGGCACGCGCGCGGTGAAGCTCCGCGTGCCGAAGAACATCGCGCAGAATTTCCATTTTGAAGGCCCTCAGATCGCCGAGCGTTCGCTCGCGGATGACGTGTGGACGGTCACTTTCCAAAAGGAACTCACGGGGCCGCCGACGGCGTGTGGAAAAATCGCGGTCAGCTTGGTCTCGCCGCGCCGTCCATTGCCGCGGAAATCCCGGTGCTGAGGAGCAGTTGGCACGTGTGGGTGCCGGATGGATTTTCATTCTCGGAAATCGAAAGCAACCTGCCGGTGCCGGAAGCGCCGACGGAGGAATTGCTCGTGCGGATGATCGGGCGCGGTGCACTCGGGGTATTTGCACTGACTCTATCGGTCGCAAAATCGAGCCCGCGTGCGTCTGTGAGGCGAAAGACTCTGACGGAAGAACTGAGGATGATTGAATCGGCGGTCGATCAATTTGAGATCGAGGCACCGGCGCAACCGGGAAGACCAAAGACCCAGGAGGCGAAATCCCTTGGCTGAGAAATCCCAATTGCGCGGCCTGCAACTGAAGCGCCGCTGGTTCCCATGAAAACTGCTCCTGCAAAACCACAGGGAGGGAACGATGGCGGTCAGTCTTCGTCCACTGCGCAAGCAAAGGGATATTCTGATGACGGAAATAAATGAGCTCCATCCACCAATGGTGGCCCGCCGCCTCCAAGCAGACCCTGCTGCTCACCGTTGACGACCACTCCGGCCTCAACCTCGCCGGCCGCTTCGTGGACTCCGACACCACTTGGAACCACTTCGAGCACTTCCGCCTGGCCTTCGAGACATGTGGCCTGCCCGAGGCCGTCTATGCCGATGCCCGCAGCCTCTTCGGACCAAGCTCCAGTGGCGTCCACTCCGATCCGAAGAGCGAATTCCAACGAGCCCTGCGCGCCTTGGGCGTCGCCCATCTGGTGGCTCCCACTCCCCAGGCCAAAGGCAAAATCGAGCGCCGCTTCGGCACCTTCCAAAAACGTCTCCTCACCCTGCTCGTCCATGCCCGCGCCGAAACTTGGCGCCAGGCCGATGACATCCTTCAAATGGAAATCGCCCGCCAGAACCAGTTTTGAACCGTCGCCGACATGTCTTTTTTTCTTGCTTGGCCCGCGCGTGGAAATTCGCCACTTCCGGCCGCATGAAATTGCTTGCCGCCCTTGCCGTCCTCACTTTTTGCGCTGCCGCCATCCCGGTCCGCGCGCAGGATCCCGCGCAGAAAAAAGCCGACGCCGAGCAGAAGGCGATGCGGATCGTGCAAAGCCTACAGTACCAGACCGGCGAGATCACGCTGCTCGACGGCAAGGCGAAAATCAAACTCACGGATGATTTCAAATTCCTCGATCCGGCGAATGCTCGGAAGGTGCTCGTGGATCTCTGGCACAATCCGCCGGGGGCCGGAAGCGTCACGGGCATGATTGTGCCGAAGGGTTTTCTGGTCACCGACGGGTGGGCGGCGGTGCTGCAATGGAGCGATGTCGGCTACGTGAAGGACAGCGATTACGACGGCATTGATTTCCAAAAAATGCTCGATCAGCTCAAGGAGAAGAACGTCGAGGAGAGCAAGAACCGGGAGGCTGCGGGATACGGACCGATGCTGCTGACCGGATGGGCGACCGCGCCGCACTACGACAAGCAGTCGCACAAGCTGTATTGGGCAAAGTCTTTTGACGTGAAGCGCAGCGAGCAGGCGCTCAACTACGACATCCGGGTTCTCGGCCGGAGTGGCGTGATGGAACTGAGCATGCTCGCCGGGATGTCGGAACTCGCCGAGATCGAGGCGAAGGTGCCCGCGATCCTCGGCATGGTGGATTTCACCGATGGCAACCGCTACACCGATTTCAAGCCCGGGACAGACAAGGTTGCGGCCTACGGCATCGCCGGTCTGATCGCCGGCGGCGTGCTGGCGAAGGCGGGATTTTTCAAGGTGATCTTTTTGTTCGCGGCGAAGTTTTTCAAGGTGATCATCGTCGCAGCCGTGGCGCTGTTCGCCGGGCTCGCGAAGCTCTTTGGCAAAAAAAAATCCGCGTAGCGCGGAGTCTGTCAGCGGCGTCCGTGGCTGGGTGCGTGTGAGGGCAGCGCCATCCGAGTGTCTTCGGGCTTCCGTTGCCGTCGCATTTCAACGAAAGGCATCGCGTGCTTCCCGAGATCCAAGGCGACATCCCAGGCCCGCGTTCGCGCGAACTTTCCGCGCGGCTGCGGCGCGTCGAGTCGCGGAATGTGACATTCACCGCGGAGGACTGGCCGATTTTCTGGGAGCGCGCCGAGGGCGTGAATGTGTGGGATGCGGATGGCAACCGCTTTCTCGATCTCACGTCCGCATTTGGCGTCGCGGCGACGGGGCACACACGGCCGGAAATCCGCGACGCGCTCACCGCGCAGGCGGCGAAGCTCATGCACGCGATGGGCGACGTGCATCCCACGGAGCTGAAGGCCGAAGTGTGCGAGCGGCTGAGTGCGCTGACATTTGAGCGATGGGGTGCGGGCGCTGCGAAGACGATCCTGTGCAACTCCGGCTTCGAGTCCGTCGAGGCGGCGCTGAAGACCTCGCTGTTGCACTCGGGAAAATCGGGAGTGATCGCATTTCGTGGCGGCTATCATGGGCTCGGCTTCGGCGCGCTCGCGGCTGGCGGTATCCCGTTTTTTCGCGAACCGTTTCGCGCGCAGATCAAGGACTTTGCCACGCTGCTGCCGTATCCCGGCTGCTACCGCTGTCCGTACGGCGCGTGCGAGGGATTCCGTCTCGAAGGAGGCGACTTTCCAAACTGCTCGACGGTGTGCCTTGAAAAGTTGCACGCGGAAATTGATGCGACGATCCGCCAGCGTGACATCGGCGCGATCCTGGTCGAGCCGATCCAGGGACGCGGCGGATGTGCCGTGCCGCCGCGCGATTTTCTCCGACTGCTGCGGCAGGTGTGCGACGAGCACAAGATCCTGCTCATCGCGGATGAAATCCTCACGGGCTTCAATCGCACCGGCGCGCTCTTCGCGTGCGAGCACTCGGGCGTCGTGCCGGACATCATTTGCGTGGGCAAGGCGCTCACCGGCGGCTTCCCGCTCAGCGCGTGCGTGGGCCGCGCGGACATCATGGACGCATGGCCCGCGTCGTCCGGCGAGGCGCTGCACACGAGCACCTTTCTCGGCAATCCGCTCGGCTGCGCGATGGCGCTGGCCTCGATGAAAGTTCACGCCGACCCGCAGACCGCGCGCACCGTGCGCGAGCGCGGCGAGAAGTTCAAAACCGCACTGCGCGCGATCCATTCACCGCACATCGGCGACGTGCGCGGCGCGGGGCTAATGCTCGGAGTCGAGCTGATCGAGCCGGGAAAAAATGAGCCGGCGACGCAATTCGCGATCACCCTCGTGAAGCGC
>Ga0315909_10003632_pt1 | contig 18685 bp, 13 predicted proteins | sample LakEriMetagenome_11_FD_203527 | JGI IMG/M metagenome (GOLD analysis project Ga0315909, IMG submission 203527) | Freshwater fungal communities from buoy surface, Lake Erie, Ohio, United States - Buoy 2 MA125 | ecosystem: Environmental > Aquatic > Freshwater > Lake | place: USA: Lake Erie, Ohio... | reverse complement strand
AATACCATTCCTGTAGCCATTGAGTACAATATAAATATCTAATGCAATCACCGTTCTACTTTATCACAAAACCAATTAGCGGAAAGAGATACAACAACACCAAAGAGATTGGTGGTATCGACCTTATTATAAGCACCTCAGAGGAAGACCACAGGTTCTCAAACAGAGAGGCTGAGGTTATTGAGGTACCCGTAGATTATAGTGGTCCAATTAAGATTGGAGACAAACTATTGGTTCATCACAACGTATTCAAGTTTTATAACGATATGAAGGGTCGCCGTAAGAGCGGTAAGAGCTTCTTCAAGGAAGATATATTCCTGATTGATGACGAACAGTTCTTTATGTATCAAAACGATACAGGATGGCATGCATACGATAGGTACTGTTTTGTTCAGCCTATCAAGCCTGAAGCTTCATTTATATATAAGCCGATTGAAGAGGAGCCGTTGATTGGCATTATGAGATACCCCAACAAGGCTCTTATAGATGCGGGAATAAAGGCAGGTGATAAGGTCTGTTTTAAGCCTGATAGCGAGTATGAGTTTATTGTAGATGATGAGAAGCTATACCGGATGTATGACCATCAAATAACAATTAAGTTATGAGTCGGGAGAAAGATTTAAGACTCAATATTATTGAGGCGGGATATAGGGCTGTTGAGCAACTTATTAAGGTTGCTAAGGAAGATATCATTAAGCCTGACCCTGAGGATGATTTATCTGCGGATAAATTAAAAAATGCTGCAGCATCAAAACGATTGGCTATATTTGATGCATTCGAAATTCTAAATAAAATTGAAGCTGAGAAAGCTACGCTAGAGGAGGTAAAAGATGATTCACCAAAGCTCGATACAAAACAGGGATTTGCCGAACGAAGAGCTAAATAAGCTTTATCGTGTAGTAAAAGACCATATCCCCAAAAGGGTTAAAGATCAAAAGAATCGAAACCATAGTTGGCAGTATGGCTACAACGATCAATATGACGTTGTAATATTATCAAAGACAGGAAGATTAGGTGATATATACAATATCAATGGATTGCATATAGCACTTCCTGAATCTCCTGCAAAATGCACAAGTAGAAGCTCAAAATCATCAGAACAGTATTGGGAGCGTGTTGATATACCAAAGCAACTAGGTCGCATTCAGTCAATCTTTCAGTGGCATGAGATGCCTAAAGATTTTAAGGCGCAATATATTGACTACATAGAACAAGAGTTTGATAGAAGAGAGCAGGGGCATTGGTTTATGAATAATGGAACCCCAACATACATGACAGGTTCTCATTACATGTATCTTCAGTGGTCTAAGATTGACATAGGATATGCTGACTTTCGTGAGGCAAACAGAATTTTCTTTATTTATTGGGAGGCGTGCAAGGCTGACTACAGGTCATTCGGCATGGTTTACCTAAAGATTCGCCGTTCAGGTTTTTCTTTTATGTCATCATCAGAATGTGTGAATATTGCAACTCTTGCAAAAGATGCAAGGGTTGGTATCTTGTCAAAAACAGGTTCCGATGCCAAGAAAATGTTCACCGATAAGGTTGTGCCTATCAACAGTAACCTACCTTTCTTCTTCAAGCCGGTAATGGATGGTATGGACAAGCCAAAGACAGAGCTTGCCTATCGCGTCCCTGCTTCCAAAATTACCAAAAAGAATATGCATGAGATTGATGAGGATGGTGTAGATGGCCTTGATACAACAATAGATTGGAAGAACACAGATGAGAACTCTTACGATGGTGAGAAGTTGTTATTCTTGGCGCATGATGAAAGTGCTAAATGGACAAAGCCAAATAATATCCTAAACAATTGGCGAGTAACCAAGACGTGTTTGCGTTTGGGTTCTAAGATTATTGGTAAGTGTATGATGGGTTCAACGTCCAATGCCTTAAGTAAAGGTGGTCAGAATTACAAAGATTTGTATGAGGATTCAAAGCCATCTACACGTAATGCAAATGGTCAGACTAAGTCGGGGCTGTATGGCATGTTTATCCCAATGGAGTGGAATATGGAGGGTTTTATTGATCTTTATGGTATGCCTGTACTTCGTAAACCAAGCAATCCTATTAAGGGGGTTGATGGTAATATGATTGTCAATGGCGCTATTGATTATTGGGAGGCAGAGGTTGACTCATTAAAGAATGACCCTGATGCATTGAATGAATTTTACCGTCAGTTTCCAAGAACAGAGTCGCACGCATTTAGAGATGAAAGCAAGGCTGCTCTATTTAACTTGACTAAGTTATATCAGCAGATTGACTTTAACGATACATTGATTAAAGAGCATCACTATACTAGAGGTTCATTTAGTTGGAAGGATGGCATCAAAGATACGCAGGTTATATTTACTCCTGATCGAAGGGGGAGGTTCTTAATTGCTTGGGCTCCTGCAAAGCATTTGCAAAACCAAGTACACACAAAGAATGGTATTAAATATCCCGGTAATGATCATATGGGGGCATTTGGATGTGACTCCTATGATATCTCAGGAGTTGTTGTAGGGCGTGGTTCAAATGGTGCGCTACATGGTCTAACTAAATACCATATGGACGAAGGTCCTGTTAACCAATTTTTTTTGGAATACATTGCTCGTCCGCAGACAGCAGAGATATTCTTTGAAGAGGTACTAATGGCATGTGTATTTTACGGTATGCCAATATTGATTGAGAACAACAAACCACGATTGCTGTATCATTTTAAGAACAGAGGGTATCGCGGATTCTGTATTAACAGACCGGATAAAGTTTATGCTAAATTATCTAAGACAGAGCGTGAACTAGGCGGTATACCAAACTCATCTGAGGATGTCAAGCAGGCGCACGCAGCTGCGATTGAATCTTACATAGAGAAGTACATAGGTGTTCAGGAAGATGGGGAAATGGGCTTCATGCCATTCAATAAAACATTAGAGGATTGGGCTAAATTTGACATTAGCGATCGTACAATGTTTGATGCTACAATTAGCTCAGGATTGGCTATTATGGCTTGTCAGAAGCACTTATATCAACCCGAGGTAAAAGAGTCAAAAATAAGCATTAAATTTGCTAGATATAATAATAAAGGGAATATTAGCTCCTTAGATACATGAAAGACGTAAAAATTAACATATCCTCAACATCATTTCCGAGTCAATTCGCAACTGATGCAGAGAAAGAAACCGCTGAATTTGGTATCCAAGTTGGACAAGCCATACAGTACGAGTGGTTTAGAAAGGATGGTAATCAATGTAGATACTACAGTCAATGGCGTGACTTTCACCGCCTTCGTTTATATGCGCGTGGTGAGCAGCCTATTCAAAAATATAAGGATGAGCTTGCTGTTGATGGTGATTTGTCTTACATCAACCTTGATTGGACACCTGTTCCAATCATTCCTAAGTTTGTTGACATTGTTGTCAATGGAATGTCAGACCGTCTATTTAAGGTTAAGGCATATGCTCAAGATGGAATGTCTCAGGCAAAGAGAAACAAGTATCAAGATATGATTGAAAGTCAAATGGTTGCAAAAGACCTTTTGATGAACATACAAGAGCAGACAGGTGTAGATCCATTTGTGATGAACCCTGATGAGCTTCCAAGCACTGATGAAGAGCTATCATTGTATATGAACCTCAACTACAAACCTGCAATTGAGATTGCAGAAGAAGAGGCTATCAATACTATACTTGCCGAGAATAGATACGATAACATTCGTAAGCAGTGTGACTATGACTTAATGACTATTGGTATCGCTGTTGAGAAGCATGAGTTCCTTCCGGGAGCAGGTGTTCAAATCTCATACGTAGACCCCGCAAACATTGTATACAGCTACACTGAAGACCCATACTTTAGAGATTGCTTCTATTGGGGTGAAATCAGAACGCTTTCTATAACTGAGCTTTACAAGATTGACCAATCACTCACTCGTGAGGATTTAGAGGAGATTTCAAAATATAGCCAAAGTTGGTATGATTACTATAATGTAGCTCAATTTTATGAAAACAATGTTTTTTACCGTGATACGTGTACTCTTTTATACTTTAATTATAAGAGTACTAAGAAAATTGTTTACAAGAAGAAAATTCTTGATAATGGAAATACTCGAGTAATTGAGAAGGACGAGAACTTCAATCCTCCTGTGGAAATGATGGAGGAAGGTCGCTTCGAAAAGATAGAGAAAACAATTGATGTTTGGTATAATGGTATTATGGTTATGGGTACCAACATCTTGCTTAAGTGGGAGATGGCTGAGAATATGGTAAGGCCAAAGTCAGCTACTCAGCACGCGCTTCCAAACTATGTAGCGGTTGCACCACGTATGTATAAGGGTGTTATTGAATCAATGGTTCGCAGAATGATACCATTTGCTGACCTCATACAATTGACACACTTAAAGCTTCAGCAAGTAATTTCTCGTGTTGTACCTGATGGTGTATTTATAGATGCTGATGGTCTTAATGAAGTTGACTTGGGTACAGGTGCAGCTTATAACCCTGAGGATGCGCTTAGACTATACTTCCAAACAGGTAGTGTTATTGGTCGTAGCTACACACAGGACGGAGAATTTAATAATGCTCGTGTTCCAATCCAAGAGTTAAATAGTAACTCAGGCGCTGCTAAGACTCAAATGCTTATTGCAAACTACAATCACTACATGGATATGTTGCGTTCAGTAACAGGTCTTAATGAGGCTAGAGATGGCTCTGACCCTGACCCACGCGCATTGATTGGTGTACAGAAGCTTGCAGCACTTAATTCAAACACAGCTACACGTCACATTCTTGAGGGAAGCTTGTATATGTTTAAGTCTATCGCTGAGGCTCTTACATATAGAGTTGCAGATATACTAGAGTATGCTGACTTTAGAGATGACTTTGCTAATAAGATTGGCAAATACAATGTATCTATTTTAAATGAAATTAAAGACCTGTACGTATATGACTTCGGAATTTTCATCGACATCTCTCCAGACGAAGAAGAGAAAGCACAGCTTGAGCAAAACATTCAAATTGCTCTATCTAAAGGTGATATTAACCTTGAGGATGCAATTGATATACGTGAGATTAAAAATCTCAAGTTGGCTAACCAACTCTTAAAACTCAAACGAGTTAAGAAGGAAGAGAAGGAGCAACAGCGTGCAATGCAGGCTCAAGCTATTCAAGCACAACAGCAAGTTCAAATTCAGCAGATGGCTGCCCAAACTGCTATGCAAAAAATTCAACTTGAGACGCAATCTAAAATGCAAATTAAGCAAGCTGAGGTGGCTTTTGAAATTGAGAAGATGAAGAATGAGGCTATGCTCAAGCAACAATTAATGCAGACTGAGTTTGATATGCAAATGCAACTTAAGGGTGTTGAGGTTGAGTCTGTAGACAAAAGAGAAAAGGAAAGAGAAGAAGCTAAAGCTAAGCGTATTAGTCAACAAAACTCAGAGCAATCTAAGTTGATTAATCAAAGAAAGAACAACCTACCACCAATCAGTTTTGAATCCAATGAGGATTCCCTTGATGGCTTTGACATGGCTGAATTTGAGCCACGTTAAAACAATAAAAAATAATATATAACTTTGTAAAAATTAAATCAAATGGAATTTAAAGTAAAAGAAGTATCAGGAATGGTCGAAAAGAGCGCTGCTCAGATTGAAGATGAATTATTACAGAAGCACGAAGAGAGTCTAAATGACACTATTCCATTAGAAGATAATCCTCCAATTGAAGAGCCGCCAATTGAGATTCCTGAGTTAAAAGAAGAAGACGTTCTTTCATATTTGGGTAAAAGATACAATAAGGAAATCAATTCGTTTGACGAGTTGATGGCACAACGAGCAGAGAACGAACCGTTACCTGAAGATGTTGAGGCTTTCCTTAAGTATAAGAAAGAAACAGGGCGTGGCATCCAAGACTACTTGAAACTACAAGAAGACTTTGATTCTATGAATCCTGATAAAATGCTGAAGCAATACTTCATGGCTACAGAGGTTGGTCTCGATGAAGACGACATTGATGCCATGTTGGAAGAGTTTGCTTACGATGAGGATTTAGATGATGACTCACACGTTAAGAAATCTAAGATTGCTAAGAAAAAGGCTATTGCTAAGGCCAAAGATTATTTTAACTCTGAAAAGGAGAAATATAAGCAACCTCTTGAGTCAAGGGGAAGTTCAATTGCTACTGAAGAGAAAGAAGATTTTGAGGCATATAAACAATACATACAACAAGCTAAAACCCTAGAGGAGGAAAACGGTCGCAAACGCGATTGGTTCCTAAAGAAAACTGACGAGGTGTTTAGTCAAGAATTCAAAGGTTTTGAGTTCAACATTGACGACAAGAAAGTTGTTTTCTCTCCCGGTGATGCAACAGAGCTTAAGAAGCTCCAATCAACTCCAACAAACTTTATTAATAAGTATTTGGATGAGAGCGGAATGGTAAGTGATGCTGCAGGATACCATAGAGCTTTAGCGATCGCAATGAATCCTGAAAAGTTTGCCAAGTTCTTTTATGAGCAGGGTCAGGCTGATGCTACGGACGATGTCACTAAAAAAATTAAAAACGTGAATATGTCTGAGCGCAGAGTACCTGAAGCAATCGTCAAAGGAGGAATGCAAATCCGAGAAGTAAACCCCGGCTCAGGCAAAGGGTTGAAAATCAAAAGTATAAAAAAAATATAAACAATTAAAAAAAGAAAAAAATGTCTTTAAATCCTACCCCCCCGTATCAGTTGCAGCCGAGTGCTGAGCAGGTACCATTGTCAAGTAACTACTTGACAAACTTTAACTTCATGAATCAGTATTTACCTGATACATATGAGAAAGAATTTGAGCGTTACGGAAACCGTACCGTTGCATCTTTCCTTCGTATGGTAGGTGCTGAGATGCCGTCTATCTCTGACCAAATCAAGTGGGCAGAACAAGGCCGTCTTCACACGAAGTACACTAAAGTTGTTTCTACTGTATTAACAGGCGCTAGCAGTGCTGTATTTACAGTTAATGACTTGAACGTATCAGGTATAGCTATTCGTACAGGTCAAACTGTTATGATTACACCAAACGTAGCAGGTCCTTCACAAAACAAGGGTATTGTTACTGTTGTTGATACTGCCCTTGACCAATTTACAGTTGCTTTCTATGAGACAGCAGGCTTCACTAACGGTTCTGTAGTTAACGAATTTACTGTATTTGTTTACGGTTCTGAGTTCAAGAAAGGTACTACAGGTATGATTGGTTCATTGGAAGCTGAAGATGAAATCTTCTCTAACAGCCCAATCATCATCAAAGATAAGTACGCCGTTTCAGGTTCTGACATGGCTCAGATTGGTTGGATTGAAGTAACTACTGAGAATGGTGCTACAGGATACCTTTGGTATTTGAAGTCTGAGCACGAGACTCGTCTACGTTTTGAAGACTACTTAGAGACTTCTATGTTGGAGGCTGTTCCTGCTGAGCCGGGTTCAGGTGCTGCTAACGCAGTTGTTAACCCAACTTATGGTAACAAAGGTTCTGAGGGTGTATTCTACGTAGTAAACTCTCGTGGTAACGTATGGGGAGGTGGTAACCCAACTACATTGGGTGACTTCGACACAATCATCTCTCGTCTTGACAAGCAAGGCTCTATCGAAGAGAACGTATTGTTCTTGAATCGTGACTTCAGCTTTGACGTTGATGACATGTTGGCTTCTCAAAACAGCTACGGTGCATTTGGTACATCTTATGGTTTGTTTGACAACGATAAGGATATGGCCTTGAACCTTGGGTTCACAGGTTTCCGCCGTGGTTATGACTTCTACAAGACAGATTGGAAATACCTAAACGACCCAACTATGCGTGGTGGTTTGACCGCATCTGCTACAGGAACTAGTACATCTAACGTAATCACAGGTCTTCTTGTACCTGCAGGTTCAACTACTGTATACGACCAAATCCTTGGTAAGAACGCTAAGCGTCCATTCTTACACGTGCGTTACCGCGCTTCTGAGACTGAAGACCGCCGTTACAAGACTTGGATTACAGGTTCTGCCGGTGGTGCTGCTACAAGCGACCTAGATGCAATGGAAGTAAACTTCTTATCTGAGCGTGCTGTATGTACCTTGGGTGCGAATAACTTCGTATTGTTCCGCTACGGAGCATAATCTTAGGATTAAAATAGGGAGTGTCCTCAAAGACACTCCCTTATTTTTATTGTAAACTTTAATTATATTATATCTTATGTCAAAAAAAGGAAAGTTGGCTGCTGCCGACAGAGTCTATAGACTCAAGAATGATAAGGCGCCATTGTCTTATATGTTATCAGCTCGTAATACTCATCGTTCACCACTTCTTTGGTACGATGAAGAGTTAAATCAGAATCGCCCACTGCGATATGCAATAAACCAAAAAAGCCCATTTGAGGATGAGCAGGACGGAAATCCTGTTATTCAGGCCATTATATTTGAGAACGGCTTTCTAAGCGTTCCAAAAAACAACCCTGTACTTCAGGAGTTCTTGCACTACCACCCACAGAATGGTCTTGTATTTGAAGAGGTTAACAACGAGCGTGACGCACAGCAAGAGGTAGAATACCTAACTGCTGAGGTTGACGCATTGATTAAGGCCCGTGAGCTTTCAATCGAAGAGCTTGAGACGGTTTATCGTGTGTTATTCAATAAGGACGTAAGTCGTGTTACAACAGCCGAGATGAAAAGAGATGTGCTTATCTATGCACGTAACTACCCCGGTAGTTTCTTGGATGCGTTAGATGACCCAATGCTTCGCCTTCAATCGCAGGTACACATATTCTTTGATATGGGGTTACTTGGATTCCGAAACGGAAACAAAGAGGTTTGGTATAGCACACCAACCAACAAGAAAAAAATGCTAAATATTCCTTACGGTGAAGATCCATATGTACTTGTTTCTATGTATCTAAAAAGCGATGAAGGACTAGAAGCATTAAAAATGTTAGAACATCATTTGCAGAATGCATAAATAATGTTATATTTGTAATGTTGTTTTAGAGTTTATGCTCATTTTGTTTGTTTGATAAAGGTGTCCTAGTGGCACCTTTATTTTTTTGTATCTTTGTGAAAAGATATTTCAATGATTAACTCAGTAAGAAACACCGTATTGTCAGTTCTTAATAAGAACAACTACGGTTATATCTCTCCCTCTGACTTTAACTTGTTTGCACAGCAGGCACAGATGGAGATTTATGAAGAGTACTACAGTAGCTATAATAAGACCATAAACGCAGAGAATGCAAGGGTATCAGGAACTGAGTACGCCGACATCGAGAATCCCATAGCTGAGGTCTTAGAAGGCTTTTTGCGAAATGATACTCTTCTTCAAGTTGCACCTACAACAAACCAATACTACGTGCCATCTTTAATTACAACAGGTTACAACTTCTACATGATTAGTAGACTGACTTGTTTTAATGGTACCACAAGATTAGGGGATGCTGAGAAGGTTGCTAACGCACGTCTATATATGTTGTTGGACTCAATGCTTACAGCTCCAACTACAAAATATCCATCTTATATTATTGAAGAAGATATCATTACAGTTTATCCTGATACCATTAATGGTGTATCATCATTGAAGTGCTCATACTTTAGGTTGCCTTTAGACCCTAAGTGGACATACATAAACTTACCTAACGGAGAGCCTGCGTTTGACCAATCACAGCCGGACTACCAAGACTTTGAGCTTCCATTTGAAGATGAATATAAGTTAGTTATGAAGATTCTTCAATACTGTGGTATGTCAATCAGAGAGATTCAAGTTGCGCAATATGGTATTCAACAAGAGCAGGCCGAGAACCCTGCGTTTAGCACACAACAATAATAGACCATGGCATATATTTCACAGTATCAGTACTACGAGAATGGTGGTAATCAGCCTGAGGACGCCAATTGGGGTTCGTATCAGTATGTAAGCCTATACGATATCGTCAACAACTTCTTGTTGATGTATTCAGGCAACCACTCATTAGTAAATAACGAGGAGAGATATAAGATTATCTTCCACGCAAAGAGAGCTATCCAAGAACTTAACTATGATGCATTTAAAGAAATCAAAGTTCTTCAGCTTACTATATGCGATCAACTACGTTTTGTATTGCCATCTGACTATGTCAATTGGGTTCGTATCTCTTTGTACAAAGATGGTTGGATTAGACCGTTGACTGAGAATATTCAAGTTCAATCAGCTAAGGCATATCTTCAAGACAATGACTGCAGAATTTTATTTGACCAAAATGGAAATGCATTAGAGCCACAATATTCTGAGCTTGACTTTGATCGTATTACAGGTACTCAAAAGAGTATTTACTTGAATCCCGGGAATCAATTCGATGGTCAGCAAGGTTGGTATTATGAGGGGGATTGGTATTTTGAGGCAGGAATTGGAGCTAGATATGGTTTAAATACAGAGACAGCTAATAGAAATCCAACATTTACCATTGATAAGAAGTCAGGAGTTATTAACTTTAGCTCGCATATGTCAGGTGAGTCTATTATTCTTGAATACGTATCTGATGGTATGGAGAATGGTGACGACAGCTTGATAACTGTAAACAAGTTATTTGAGAAGTATGTGTACGCATATATTCAGTATGAGATACTAAACTCAAAACTTGGTGTGCAAGAGTATGTTGTAATGAGAGCTAGAAAAGAAAAATCAGCTCTTTTGCGCAATGCAAAAATTAGATTGAGCAATATTCATCCGGGGCGTTTGTTAATGAACTTACGTGGTCAGAATAAGTGGATAAAGTAGTATGACAAAAATTACGAGAAACTTTACTGCGGGTAAAATGAATAAGATCGTTGATGAACGACTTATTCCTAATGGCCAATATATTGACGCATTGAATGTGCGTATGGGTTCAACTGAGCTTAGTGAGATTGGTGCCATTGAAAACACAAAGGGTAACTTAAAAATTACCACATTGGTTTACATTGATGGCACACCGCTAAGTGGCGATGCTCGAACAATTGGTGCGTTTGAGGATGGAGCTAATGAAACCATTTATTGGTTTGTGCACGACTCAAACTTTCCCGTTGGAGCAACCGGCAAACTTGACTTGATTGTCTCATTAAACGTACTCACCAACATACTAACGTACCACGTTATTAGTATTGATGATAGTGGAGGAGTTGACACTACTTTAAACTTTAATGAGAAGTATGTGATAACAGCTGTTAATAAGATTGATGAACTGCTATTTTTCTCTGACGACTACAACGCGCCACGCGTAATTAACGTTACAAAGAACTATGCTAACCCTGTTGGTAACATAGACCAATTTACAAATGAGGCTACGCTTGTAATTAAGAAGCCACCTGTTGAAGCACCTGAGATTCAGTTGACAAATGTGCCGGGACAAGAGAACTTTTTGACTGAGCGCTTCATTTGCTTTGCATATCGCTACAGATATGAGAACAATGAGTACTCAGCAATCTCTCAGTTTACTGAGCCTGCATTTATACCTGATCCATTTGAGTTTGCTACTGATAGCTTTTTGAACAACGGGATGGTCAACTCATTTAACTCTGTGATAATTACATACAACACAGGTGGGCCATTAGTTGTTGGTGTTGACTTGCTATTTAAAGAGATGGAGAGTAACGTCATTAGAGTCATTGAGAAGCTTGATAAGTCAACCCTTGGTTTAATAGACAACACTGATTACACCTATAACTTTACAAACAGCAAGATATTTACAGTTCTTCCCGAGTCAGAGATACTAAGGCTATATGATAATGTTCCATTATTAGCTAAAGCTCAGACTATTATGGGAAATCGTATAATGTACGGGAACTATTTAGAAGGATATGATTTACTTGATAAATTTGGAAATGCGGTAAGATTTGAGTATTACACCACATTATTTAGCGAGAATATTGGTCTTACTGAGATACCTAACTCATTAGCTAATGGTAATTACAATATAGATGGCGCTGAGACTATTTCTAACGCTGTTTTAGATATTGACCTAGCAGGAATACCATTGACAGAGGGATCGTCCATTACAATCGATTTTTCACTTATTCATTCATCATTCACAGGAAGTACTCCATTTCCAACTCAAACTAACTCAAATGTTAGTGTATCGTTCACGTATTATTTACCAACGACATTTGCATCTGTGTTTGACATGGTATCAGATGTATCTTTTCAAGAGGCAGTTGGCCTAGTAACAAATATTCAGACAATGCCAAATGCATGTTTAGGTACTACGCTATCAGATGCATTTAACTGTGCGATGATACAGAACTTAAATACCTATGCTAAATATACAAGTGGTATCAATACAGCAAACTTATTGACATCAGCAATAGGAACAATTGGAAGTGATGTCGTTTCATTTCAATTTCCTGCTGTTGCATACGTAGATAATACAACTACTCCAACGTATACTGTTTACGAGTATATGAAGATAAGCACAGCTGAATGTTCATTTCAATCTATATCTCAAAACCAAAGTTTGCATAGCAATCGTGATTATGAGGTTGGTATTGTATATATGGATGAGTATAATAGATCTACAACTACATTGGTCAGTCAATTAAATACTGAGCACGTACCATGTGGAAATTCAGATACTAAAAACAGAATAGTCGTTACTATACCTGTTTCGCAAGTAGCTCCATATTGGGCTACACGATATAAGTTTGTCATTAAGGCAGACAGGGATACATATGAGACAATATACAGTAACATATTTTTTGTTGATCCCTTAACAGGTTATGCTTATTTTTTATTGGAAGGAGAGAATACTCGAAAAGTAAATGTAGGCGACAGATTAATTGTAAAAAGAGATTCTGCGGGGCCTGTTGACAATTGTGCCTATGCTACAATATTAGAAAAAGAAGCTAAACCCAAAAACTTTTTGACTATACCAAGTTCTGTGACGGGTGTAAATATTCCCGTTCCGTCAGGTGTATATATAAAAATAAAAGCCAATGATTTTAATGCATCATTTACTGAGGATTCTTTTATAACAAATGGCAATATAACAGAAGTTTCAAGCACTCAGGGGCAATCTCCAATTGTTAATTATCCGATGAATTTAGAAAATTTACCGGGCCCTTATATTGATTATGATGTTCCTCAGGGTACAATTATTAAAATGACTTTTAAATTTAAAAGAGGAGAAGATGGAGATGGGGGCAACATTTGTGAGGCAAGAATATATACTTTAGAAAAAACAATTACTTCTCAAGCAAATTACGCCAATATGTACGATTGGTTTGTTGGAGATAACATTGCCAATTTGTTAGATGATGGAACTTCTTATGTTGGTGGTACAGGTAACTGTGCAATACAAAATATATTTATACCAACATTAGGTACTGCTCCGTTACCCATTGGTAATGAATGTCAAAACTATTATCGATTTTTTAGATATCCAATTAGTAACTTTTTAGGATTATCAGTTAGCGGAACACATGCTTGCGGAAGCGGTAATAAAAGAAAATCTTCATTAGAAGTTAATTTTGAAGTGCTTAGAGCTGAGTCAACATTTGTTTTTGAGACTGAGCCGGCAGATACCTTACCTGATGTTTTCTTTGAGAATAACCTATCGTTTGAGATTAACACACAGGGTGAGCATCAAGGTAACGTAATGAACCAAAACTTTAGTACAGGATCCCCTGCTGTAGTTGACACAGGTTTCTTTAACTGTTATGCTTTTGGTAATGGTGTTGAGAGTTACAAGATTCGTGACTCAATAGTTGGTAATTTTATCACATTAGGTAACCGTGTGACAAGTATTGCTGCGGAAGACTATCAAGCTGTTAGAAGATATGCTGATATGACCTACAGTGGTATATACAACAATGAGAGCAACGTAAACAAACTCAATGAGTTCAACCTTGGCTTACTTAACTTTAAGCAGTTAGAACGCTCATTTGGACCTATATACATTCTTGATGCACGTCAGACTGATGTACTTGTTTTACAAGAAGACAAGATTTCATACGTATTAGCTGAAAAGAATTTATTATCTGATGCCGGAGCAGGAGGAGCACTCACCTCTGTACCTGAGGTATTGGGGACGCAGATAGCACGTGTAGAGAAGTTTGGTATTTCATTTAACCCTGAGAGTTACATCCAATGGGGTATGAACCGATTCTTTACTGACGTTAAGCGTGGTGCAGTATTGAACATACAAGATAATGAGACAGGGCTTGGCCAATTGAAAGTCATCTCTGATATGGGCATGGGGTCTTGGTTTAGAGATTTGTTTATAAATGATTTCGGAACTCAAAAGCTAGGAGCGTGGGACCCGTACTTAGATGAGTACGTATTGAGTTCTAATAACCAACCTATACCAACTGTTACTGAGTGCATATCATGTGGCATCACTCAAGAGTTTACAGTCACAGATGCTGAGAGAATTACTGAGTATTGTGTAAATGTCGGAGATATTGTCGGGGATGTGGATATCGTATACAATGTAACAAGCATTGGTATAGGTGTAGATTTTGAAGTGTCTGCTAATTACAACGGAACTCCATATACTACAGGCCCTACTTCTGTTGATGGCGTATTGACTATTGATAAAGACAGCAATTCTGCAGATACAGTTGAGATTCAAATTACCACGACTGGAGCTATCGTAATCGAAGTTACGGTAAATTGTCCAACGGCTAATGAGCTTACGGTGGTTGAGGTTGTACTTACAGCCAACTCAGATGCAGGTCAGAGCATTTATCCTCAGTGGAGATATACTGACGGAGCGTACACAGGTTCACTTCAAAGCTCACTTGTAATATTTGCATCAGGGACTACCCCTGTGGTATCAAGATACAACTCAGTTGTTGGACCTCAAGGATCACCTAGTATACCAACAAATGGTAGCACTGTCAGAATGGCATCAAATAAATTTGCTTTTGCAAACTATAACTTTGATGTACTTCAAGACAAGTTCAGATATTTAAGAACTAATACCACATACCTAAACAACACTGTTGATATTAACGCATTAGTTGCTGCATCTTCAGTAGGAACAACTGCCGGCGGTGGTACATACTACTACGCAGACATTCCTTCGGGAGCCACAGGAGACTACTTGTATTTAGTTTGGGATTTCAGAAACGTGCACGAAGTGCCTCTTTGTTGGTCTTCAGACCCGCTAGATATTGACTACGTATGCTGTGACTGCGACCCTTGTGATAGTCCTTGCAGAGAGTGGTCATTACAGAACGTGGGAGAGGGAACGGCAACAGTTAATTACACTAACTGTGAAGGAGATGCTTCTGTAGCAACTATACCTGAAGGGACAACTCAATTTATATGTGGTCTTGCATCAGTAGCCCCATTAGTAATATCAGGAGGAGTAATCATAACAGTATCGCAGGAATGCGGATGTAGAGAATAAAATTAATTAATATGCCATACTACTTAGACGCACCATCATTATCATTAGCCACAGCCGTATATACTGACGCAGCGCTTAGTATATGTGCTGCTGATGGCGTGTATTCTGACGGTACAATTACACGCATTCAAACCTCATGTGTATTAGGACCTGCAAAGTTCTGCCCATCTTGCGGTGAGGATTGCGGTATTAGCCTAGATGAATTAAAAGTAACTACCGGAGTATATTCGTCAACTATTGATTTAGGCAATGACCCCGGAGATACAGGTGCTATCATTATTAGCTTTGAGCCTTTAAGTTTTCCAAATGGATTTAAGGCCGTATACGATGGCATTACTTATAATACCTTTAGTTCTCCTATATATGGGCATATGACTGCACCATCAGGACTCACAAACTATATGGGAGACCAAGATAATGACTGCGGAATCACATCGTCAAGCTTTATTCTTAATAACTACGATTGGGATGACGCAACTAATACCTATGTGTATAATGGAACTACTTCAGCGGTTAGTGCGCTACCATCTCAACTTAACTTAACAGTTAACCCACCGGGAGTCTGCATAATGGTTATACCAAAAGTTGGTCTTAATCCATCATCTTTAGATATAACTATAGAATCTCCTTGCGGTGCTAACTTTGGTCTAGATGTAAGCTGTCCAACAGTTCTGTTCCCCACATACACAAGTCAGGTTGCCCCAACAGAAGAGATTGTTTGCGAGTATGACGACAACCTTATATACTATAACTATCCCGTAAATGGTAATGGTGTAACCCTTGGCCTGTTCGATTGGATTTTCTTAGATTCTGTTGGAGAGATTATTGCTGCTGATGGATACTACCATGCGCCTACAATGCTTCCGGGAGTCTATGATTGGTTCTTGGTGCAAAATGGCATCATCATTCAGATGGGGCAATGTTCATACAATGCATACGTTATTACACGCTGTGCAGATGGCTTCTCTCTAGTTGCTGACTCAAGCGTTGGTATCGTTAATATTGGCGACTTTGTTACAATATCAGACCCACTTTATTCTGCTTGCGTATGGGAGGTAACTAATCAGACATTTATAACGTCAACGGTAACAATAAATTTAATTACCCCTTATACAAGCTGTGAAGAGGTATGTGTGTTATACAGTGTTGATAATATGACGGGCTCATCTGTAACGGCAAGCTACACTGACTGCGCCGGATTGCCACAAACGCAAGTTGTTGCAGCCTACACAATTGAGTATATTTGTGCTAGAGTTGGAAGCATTACAATACCGGGGTCGCCGGCAGGAGTAATTGTGACACTAGATTCATGTGACTGCGGATTTTAAGATATGGAATATACACTAACATATAGCGAAACATCGGAAGGTTGGCCATCGTTCTACTCATTCATCCCTGATTGGATGATTGGAATGAACAATTACTTTTACACATTTAAAGGCGGCAACTTATACCGACATAATGTAAATGCCCTTAGAAATAATTTCTATGGCGTTCAGTACAATTCAAAAATGACTAGCGTGTTCAATGAATCACCATTGGAAAATTTGTTATTCAAAACGTTAGCACTTCAAGGTGATGATTCTTGGGAAGCTCTTACAATTGAGACAGATATTCAAAATAGTGGATACATTGAGAAGGCTTGGTTTGAGAAGAAGGAGCAGGTCTACTTTGCGTTCATTCGTAATGAAGGTGATATTCCTGCAGGTACTGATGAGTACGCACTGCGATCACTTAATGGAATCGGAAGAAGTCAAGCAGTTACAGGTCCTGCTAATGCAACAGAGATTGCGTTCTCTATAAACCCATTGATTCAGATTGGGTCTATAGCTAGTGTAGGCGACTACCTCTACTATGCCCTTCCTCCAACATACGGTACTCCTGTATTGTGTGGTCAGATAACCAATATTGTTCAGAACTATCCCGCAGGTGATAACTATTTTATTGTAGACACTACAGTTACAGGAGGTTCAGTTCCTCCTATTCAAAACGCATATTTCTTATACATCAAGAACTCAGTTGCTGAATCTCATGGGGTATTAGGACATTACTGTTTGTTTACTTTAGAAAACGACAATACGGCAAAAGTTGAGCTATTTGCCGTTGAATCAGATGTTATGAAGAGTTTCCCTTAAAAAACTTATCTTTGTATAATATAAAAAATAATTGAAATGTTAGGATTCGCAGCAATAGCAGCAATAGGTGGCGCTGTATCAACAGCCTTAACCACAGCCTTCTCAATTGGAGATATGCGCAAAATGAGAAAGCTCCAAAAGGAGTCTGACGCTGATGCTTTAAAATTCAGACAAGAAGCTGATAAATTCTTAGAAGTAAACGTCTACGACCAACTTGGTGTTCAAATGAAACCATACGAGTTAGAGCGTGAGGCATTGGCATCTGTAGGCGCACAATCAATTGAGGCAGGTCGTGAAAGCGAGCGTGGTGTTGGGGCAACTGTAGGGCGAGTTTTTGCCGGATACTCAGATGCAATTAGAGATATCCAAACACGCCAAGGCCAAGAGATGGCTGACCTTGAGAAGCTATCAGCTGCTGAGGACTCAAGACTTAAAGATATAAAAACACAGTTGGCTTTGGATGAAGCAGAGGGTGCACAACAAGCATCAGCAATGTACGAAGAGCGTGCACAGCAAGCTAAGAAGAATGCTATTTCAGGTGTAACAAGTATGCTTGGTCAAGCAGCTAAACTTTCGCCATTATATGGCACTGACATAAAGTCTGAGCAGGCTGCATTTGGAGAATTAAAGTTAACTCCTGAGCAAATGCAAAAAATTGGTAATGTAAATTTTGAAGGATTAGGTCAGGCAGGCCAAGGTTCAAACTTAGATCTTCAAACAATCAGTCAATTATCAAGACCTGAGTATAAGTCTTTTGTAAAATCATTGACTCCCGATCAATATCAAATGTTATTTGGAAGCAAGCAATTTGGTGATTTATTTAACCAAGCTTCTAAAGCTAATCAGTTTAACCCATTCCAATTCTAAGATATGGCTAAGACATACTATAAGTTTGCGGAACGCAGTGCTGAGTCACAAATTAATTGGGCTGAGGTAGGGAAGAATGTAACGGATATGCTCAACACTGAGGCATCAATCCGTGAAGAAAAGAAAGCTGCAATTGATGAGGCATCTCGCCAATACGGTGAGGTGTTATCAAATGCACCTACGGGGGATTTTAAGGCTGCTAGTGAATGGACATTAGACTTTGCTAATGACGCAGCACAAGCTCGTTTAATGCAGGATAGATTGCTAAAGAGTGGTCGACTAAGTGTTCGTGACTATACAGTTCAAAGACAGAACTTGGGAGATAGCACAAAGCAAATGTTTGAG
>Ga0315909_10003630_pt1 | contig 18687 bp, 21 predicted proteins | sample LakEriMetagenome_11_FD_203527 | JGI IMG/M metagenome (GOLD analysis project Ga0315909, IMG submission 203527) | Freshwater fungal communities from buoy surface, Lake Erie, Ohio, United States - Buoy 2 MA125 | ecosystem: Environmental > Aquatic > Freshwater > Lake | place: USA: Lake Erie, Ohio... | reverse complement strand
ACTCTCCCTCGGTGATATGCCTAATGGCTTCACGATCAGAGGTGTCAGTTCCCCCGTAGACGAAAAATACTTTTCTCTTAGAGTGCGCCTTTTCTTTGATAAGATCATACAATAATTTCCCATGCTTTTCAACATACTGAAACAAGACCAAAGTATTACCATCGGATTTTATTGCTAGGTTGCGTATAAATTTATTACGCTTTTCGTTGGCGACTAACCAATCCATCTCTTCTTGGTAAGTTTTGTTCTTACGTTCTTTACGTATGTCTTCATTGTATTTAAGAATAATAGACATTATATTTAGTGAAGATAATCTTCCTGAGTCCATCAATGCTTTGGTGGTGGTGACTCTATGCACCATTCCGAATACACCTTCAAGAACTAAACGATGTATCTTTTTGTTATCCAATGTTCCAGTTGTACCTATACGATAACGAACATTGTCCATCTTTTCCATAACACCGATTAAAGATTTAGCTTTAAACTGATGTGCCTCATCACCTATGATACAATCAAATTGTTTGAACCATGACTTTGGTTGCAGATAAATTGACTGCCATGTTGTAATAAGAATATCACTGTTGAGTTGTTTAGTGAATCCGCTGTAAAGTTTTTGGCAATGTGTACCAACATCCCATCCATTAATAGATGAGTAGTCTACAAAGTCTGCATGGAGTTGTTCAACAAGAGATGTAGTTGGCACTACGATGATGCATTTTCTTCCAGCTCTTACATGCCAGCGAAGAATAGAATAGATGATAAATGATTTACCAGATGCTGTTGGAGATAGTAGGAGTGTTCGTTCTTTATCAAGAGCAGTAGTTATTGCATCAATTTGATAATCACGAATTTCAATTTTGTCTGGTAGTTGTAATCCACGAACAAATTTCTCAACAAGTTCTTCGCTGATACCATTTGTTGTATTGAAATCAGATTTGTGTGTTAGTTCATATCCATTACGTTCACAAAACTTTTCAACGTAATCGAGTAGACCAACGTAAAGAGTTTTTCTTACTTGGTCATATAAACGAACCTTACCATCCCACAATCTAGCTCTGTATTGTGGAGTGAATCTCGCTCCAGGATATTCATATGTGAAGAAGTCGGCAAGTTCTTGTTCGATACTAGCATCACCGAACACTCTCATATAAACTTCATCTAATTTTTCAACAGTTAACATTACATCCCAGCCAAGAATTTTTTCCATTCAACAGCAGTTTTAATTTGCCAATCTCTGGCTTTAATCTGCTGCATAACAGACTCTAGAAAATATATCATTGTTTCAAGATAATCAATCTTTACTCTTAAAGTATCTAGATCAGAATCTCCTGATAGGAATTCATCCATCTCATTCTTCAATGGTTTAACACCCTGCCATTGCGCCCAACCAAGGTTATTTAATTCATCACGTGATAGTTCTCCACGATAGTAGCGAAACTTATTCTTGCGAAGAAGATTGTAGTCTGATTGGAGTTTTGTATGTTTTAGTTTAACTTGCACAAGAAGTTTAACATACTTTGCATGAAGTTTTGGAGTAGATGTAGATTGCTCACCGAGATAGTTATCATCGATAGCACAATCAGCGTCCCATAAATCTTGGAGTTGTTCAATATTCATAATATCCTCATATTTGTTTACTGAATTATACAGTAAACTTACAAAAAAATCAAATTTGTCTTACAAGAATTTGTAATAACCGTATCTAAATGTAGCATTGCCTACTACATATTGCACATCCTGATTTGTAGATTCGAATACAATTGAGTCTATCGAAACTGGAAACAAGTCATTGAATTGCACGATCTGTGATGGAACATTAGTTCCAGAAAGAATCTGCAATGTTGCGTCAGAATAGTTTCTTGCTAACTCTGCTAAAGCACCACGCTGATCTTGATTTACAAAGGTTATGTATTGATCATAACTCTGAGGAAATCCAAGAGCAACAATCCAGTTATAGATTGCTTTGTAGTTAGCCATGTCAGAATCAACTAAAAACTGAACAGTCAGTTGATCATATGTTAATGTCTCACCTGGAATTGGTTGAGTATTAAATGGATTACCAAACTCTGGTGCTCCCAATGTAATTCCAGGAAGATTTACCTGTTGGCAAAAGTAAGACATATCAGGCAATTTGCTGATGCTGAACATGAACCCATTAGGTGATAATGGAGTTATGTTGTTTGGAATAGGACAAGAAATTGTAGTAGCCATATAATTATTTAGTCAATAAAAAAAGGGAGATCTCGAAAGACCTCCCTTAAAACACCGCTTCTTAGTGTCGGTTTGTTACCCTTGATTACATCAAGTTAGTAACTTTAACACGACGGTAGTAGTAGTTTTCGTCAGCAGTCAAACCACCAGAACCATCCAATGAAACGAATGGGTTAGCAACTAGACCATAACGAGTCTTGAAGCCAATTTTTGGTTGGAAGCTGTTAGGATCAACTGCACGAACCATTTGTAATGGAACGTATGGGCAATAGAACATACCAGCGTCAAAAGCTGACTGACCTTTGTAACCAACTACGAAGAACTGGTTAGCAGATACGTTTGCAGAATATGGATCAACATAAACTTTGTACTTGCCATTTAGAACACCAGCAAAAGTAGTAGAAGTGTCATCGATGTTCAATGCACTGTTACCTTGTAGAGCAGGAGTGTAGTCAAGAACACCAGCCATCGCTAAAGCAGACGCTACGTCAGCTGAAGTGATGATGAAGTTACCACGACCACGACGAGTTTGTTGACCGATAGCATTGGCTTCACGTTCGATTTGGAACATTAGACCTTTGAATTTTTCAACAGACCAACGACCATTAGAGTCAACGTCCAAGTCAAAAGTACCAGCAGTAGCTGTACCAACTGCAGCACCTGGCTTAGCAGTAGTGTAGATTGTACGGATAACTTCACGATTGATTTCAGCAAGAATCTCTGTTGAAAGGATGTTGCTCAATTCGCCTTCAGCGTCAAGACCATGAACTGATTTCATATCTTGTGCTAGTTCGATTGAGTATTCTGCTTTCAATGCACGAGTCTTAGCAGTAACGCTAGTCTTTTCGATACTGAATGCCATTTGACCGAATGAACCATCACCTTGGCCACCTTGACCTAGACGTTCACCGTCAGAAGTAGCAAGACCAGTACCTGCAGTATATGGCGAAGCTACTGGGTTAGAACCAGCATGAGTACCAGTACCAGAGAAGTCTGAATCAGCTTCGTTGAAAAGTGCTTCAGTACCACCCATAGTGCTGTAGCGTGATTTCATTGCGAAAATCAAGCCAGTTGGTTGAGTCATTGGTTGAACACCAGCAACATCATAAGCGATAAGTTGTGGCATTGCACGACGAACCAAGCTAATCAATACTGGATCAAACTTAGCCATACCGCCTGTATCTGGATATGCGCCAACAGCATTTGTTGGTGCTGCTTCGTTCAACTCGCCCATTGCTTCGTGACCACGACGTAGTTCACGTTCTTGATTTTCTAAAAGAACAGCTGTAACTTCTTTAATGTAGTTGTTCTTAATTGGAGCAGATCCTTCATGTTCTAGGATCGGAGCCCACTTTTTAACTAAATCTTGACGATTTTGTTGCATTTTATTTTCCTTTATTTATTTTTGTTGAGTGCTGTTAGATATGCTGACATGGTAGGATCAACTTTCTTTGAAACTACTTCTGTCAAATTTTCTACTGGAGCATCTGTAACTACAGATTTAACACCTGAAGTAACTTTGGTTGTGAAATAATTTTCACGGATAGTCTTAACTTTTGTCTCAAAAGATTCAGCATCTTCGTAAGAAAGTTCTTCAACAAGATTATTAAACTTTTCAGTTTCAGTATCTGTCAAACCTTCGCTTACTGTCTTAACGATATCACTACGCTTTTGTTCTGCGATGGTTTTATTCATCTCAATATTAGCTGCTAGTTGTTCATTAAGTTTTGCTTCAAGTTCTTCGATCTTAGATTCCATTTCGCCTAACACATCAAGACGTTCTTCTGGAATGTCAATATAGTGTTCTTCGAACAAACCTTTCAATCCGCCAATAAATCCTTCAAGAATTTCTGACTTCATACCACGCTCAAGGGCAATTTCATTCTGTGCAATCCACTGCTCGGCAATATAACCGAGATATCCATCAACCTGTTCAACAAGTCCCTCTGTATTCTGTGCAATAGCTTCTTCTAGCTTTGCTTCGAATTCTTCTTCGATACGTGCAACTTCTTCTTTAACACGAGTCATAACTGCTGCTTCGTAGATAGTAGTTGCTTTATCTTTAAATTCTTCTGATAGGTCTTCACCATTAAATAGTGCATCCATATCCTCTTTGACACCTTTCATAGGTTCAGCAGGTGCTGCACCTTTAGTGGCTACATTTTCTTTCTTAGAGGTACCACCTTCAGCTTCTTTTTCGTCTTGCACATTGTTACGTGCATTGTCTGGATTAGGTGTTGCACCTTCATCTAATTCTTCATTTAGTTTAGCCTTTTTAGATTCGGCTAATAGTTCTGCAATTTTTTGTTCGATTGACATCGTGTTCTCCTATAACTGGATAGTTCTATTGAATTATTTATAAATTATCTGATTTTACTCAGGAAACTTTGGAAAGCACGTACTTTGGCTTCCTCTAGATTGCGAGATGAAGTTTTCTTGATTAGAGATTTAACTTCTTCTATATGTCTTTCCACGTACTTTCCATCAACAAATATCCACTCTTTATTTTCCATGATACCTCTAACGAATGCATCAGGTGCGGAAGGATCAGCAACAATATCAGCTGCAGTAGACAGCATAAAATCGTCTTGAACAATTTGAACACCTTCGTTATTTGCTTTCAAAGAACCAAGTGCTCGACTAGATACTCCAAGGTTTGCTCCGCCATCTAATAGACCACGTGCAATTTGTCCCATTGGTGTTTCTAGAATTTTTGCTCTGCCGATATAATTAGTGCCTTCTTTACGTAGTGATGTAATCAAGTGTGATACACGATCAAGGTTAATTGATGGAGTATCTGGATGACCCAATTCACCATAAGCACGACTTTTTTCAACATACTCTTTTATGTAACGACCGACTTCTTTATCCATAATTGCTTCTGGATACATGCGACCATTACGATTCTGTAACTCAGATTGAAGGAATACACCTTCAATAAAATATTCTTTACCCTTTCCTAGCTTTGATTCAACTACAAAGCTGGTTTGTTCAAAAACTTCTCTAATTAGTTTCATTTTAGCTTCCTACGACAGATTCGTTATCGTGTGCACCGAATTGTGCAGTTTCGATCTTAGATGCATAGCCACTTACTTTTCTTAAACGAAGCCAGCATTCAGCTTGAGCACCAGAAATAGTAACAACAATATCAGAAGTGTTTTGTATAGTGTCAGGCATCATCATCTGACCTGTAAAATCGAGAGCACCAGCAGCATTTGCTTGAAGTGTTGCAACAACTACACTGTTACGAGTAAGTTCTATAATACCATCTGTAGCACCAGTCCAAACCATTCCAACAATATTAACTGTCTGTGTAGCACCATCTAATGCTTGTGATGATGTTAAAATATCAGTCTGTAGATCAATCGTTGCAGCTGCTGCAGTGCCTGCGATTTTAACAACTGCTTCTTGTGCAGTATTTTTTAGGATTGTTTTAACAACAGCCATTTTATTCCTCTATTTGTTCAAGCACATAAAAGAAGTTTTCTTTACTCTCTCTCATGTACTCGATAATATCTGTTTGATCTTGTAATAAGTTATTTAGGAACGCTTGGGTGCGCTCGCTAATTGCTACAATTGAATCATCATTTAACACATAGTGTAATTTATTCTCGACCAAGCTATCAAGTTTATTAAGTTTTCTAATCTCTTGAACAACTGGGTCTATAGTAAAAATTTTAGAAGAAGCAAGACTAATATAATTTTCTATTAGCGTATCTGTTACTTTAACATCGTGGTATTCTTTGATGATATGAGCAACTGTATTGTCAGATAAATTTTCGTATAAATCTTTTGATACTTCTTGTTCTAATTTTTTAGCAATATGTTCTTCTTTAATGTGACGTCTTGCTTCTTCTAAAGTTTTAAATGTTGTCTCATTACCATTAACTAAGACTTTACCATCTTCAGTTTTTTCAATTAACTGAAGATGACAGCGAATGCTTTCTACAACATTCGCTTTAATAGACTTAGTGAATTGATAATATTTCATTACTCTTCAGATTCTACTTCTGGAGACTTAAACATATTTTGTGCTATGCTCATTCTCATATCTTCTAGTTTAGAAGATACTTTCTGCGCCATTGCAGCAGAGAATGCATTTTCAGTCTCAAGCGCATCGCCAGCAGCGATTGCATTTACTAATGTATCAATAGTATCGTTCATTCAGTTCTCCTAGTTATTTCTGTTCTTCAGGTGGTTGTGTTGTATTCTGTTGCATAAAGTTATTAGCAGCAGCCTGCTGCATACCTTGTTGCATACCTTCTTGTTCAGCATTAGACATATGAAGTTGCTCTTCATCACCAATCTGCTTTTCAATCTCTTCAATCTGATCGTCATCAAGACGCAGAATATTTTTACGAACCCATTTCATTGAATAGTACTTACCAACAAATGGATCAATCTGTTGTAGATTTGCCATACGTGCAGTTAGAATCTCAGCATCTTTTAATTCGCTATAGTGATTGTCTTCTAAGAAATCATATTTTAGATTGTGAGCGATATCTTCCCACTCGTCTTCTCTAATAATGTTCTTAGCAACCAACTGCACACGAAGTGCATTTGAAATCAATACAACAAATTTCTTACGAAGTCTAACGATAAATTTATTAAACTTAACTTCATCACGGCTAATCTCTGTTGAACGACCAATACTAAATCCTTGTTGCTGTTGCAAACGAGAGATTGGAACATTCAATGCATGATATAATTTACCTTGGAAGTATTCAATGTCTTGAATTTCACCGAGATTCTGACCACCTGGAAGTGTAGTAATCTCAGTACCTTTACCACCTTCACGACGTGGCATCCAGAAGTCTTCCATCATTGATAGATGACGACGATCATCACGTGTTTCACCAGTGGTTGCATCATAAACAATCTTGTTACGGAACTTGTTCATAATGTCGTTGACATATTGTTCAGCTTTTAGCTTAGGTAAATTACCTACATCAACATAAAAGATTCTACGTTCAGGCGCACGGCTAATGCGATAGATGACCAATGAATCTTCGATCATCTTCAATTGATTAACTGGCTTGATTGCCTTATGAAGATAAGACATCATCATACCAGTATTTGAGTCTACATAACCAGATGGTGCATAGACTACAGAATCAAGAGCCAATTTAACACCCTGTGTTGTCTGCTCAGTAATTCCTTTATCATTGTAAAGGTAGTATTCTTCTACAGTCTTTACAACTTCAACTCCCTTTGGAGTTCTTTCTTTAATGATATTTTTGATCCTACGAATCTTACGTGGATCAATATATCTTAGTTCCTGAATACCTTGTTTGGCATTTGCTGGATCTATAAGAATTTGATAATATAATCTTCCATCAATATACCAAGAGCGGAAGATTTCATGCGCTCTATCATTAAAATGTAGTAGCTTTAAAACATTATCAAACTCTTCTTCTATTTTCTTTTTAATACCAGATGATACTTTAACCTGATCCATCATAATTTCGATAGGACGTTTTGATTCATCTGCAACAATAGCTTCGTTAACAATGTCTTCGATAGCACCATCACAATCACTATACTGCGATACTTCACGATAACGACGAATTAAATCATTCTCGTTTTTAATTGTACCTTCGAGATCCATGACCATACCGTAATGCCCACCAGCATTCACGCCAGTGTTTATTACGGTTGCGCCTGTCTCGACTGGACTCGGAGTAACTACACTTGGTAGATCCGAGTCCTGCTTGCGTTTTATTTCAAAACCAAAAATCTGCATTATATAAACCTCATTTAATTATTAAATAGGGATAGTGCCAATCGGTGTATCAATAGAAACATTAACACCAAATCCAGCAGAAGCCCCAGTGTTTGAAGTGAAGAAGTTGTAAGTAAACTCTACATCAAACTGTTCAATTGCATTTTGTTGTTCAAAGTCAAGTCCAACTGCAGAGATGCTAGTTGGATAAGCATCATGGAATTTATAACTTTTAATAATTGCACCATTACGATCTAATTGGTGAACATTCAAGTCAACCTGATAATCTCTTGGATTAACACGACCATTAGTCGAATTATAGTTTTGAATACCAGACTGCCACTGTTCTAATGAATTACGGATGCCGAATGTTGTATCATTGTAGATTGAAACAGTCCATGGTTGGAATGTTCTTTCTCCAGCAAAGTTAACAGGACGTCCACGATATAGAACAGGAATGTTTTCAATTGTAGATCCAGGCAGTTGTGCTGCTTTACATAAGAATTGAGCTCTTTGTCCAGCAACTATACCTAGAGTAACGTATGACGGAAATGTTAGTTCTACACGAAACTGATTAGGGCGAGCACCGCCCCCAATCATCTGTGCTTTAAAGTCAGCAATATTTGCCATTTATTTCTCCTTTGTGTTCTTTCTTATTTATTCTTAATTACGCACCGACTTCGGTAAAGCTAATGCTTGAACGAGCAGCAACGAAGTTAAGAGTAATATAGTTGATAGAACGATTTGGCTTAACAAAGATATCTGCAACGAATTCATTGCTGTCGATAACTTGTCCTGTATTGTTTGTCTCATCACACTTAACAACGAAATCAGTAATACCACGACGTCCTTGTACGTCACGTAGGAATGGTTCTACTAAACTCTTAAACTGTGCACGAGTAAATGGGTCGTTAAATTCGAACAACTGGAATTTAGCTGCTGTTGCAACTGCCTTCTCAAGAACGATGAATAGACGACGAACATTGATACGATCAAACGCACTTGGTTTTGCCAATAGTGTTTTATCACCAAAGAGAACAGTGCCTTCTCCTGGAAATGACACAACTGGGTTAATACCAGATTTGTACAACATATCACGTTGTGGTTTATTTGGATTGAATGCTAAACGAACAACATTCTTAACTTGTCCACGATTTAAACCACCTGGAGAGAACCATGGGTCATTGTTGTAGTCAGTACGAGCACATAAACCAGCGATGTCACCATTCAATGGAACATAACGATATACGTCATTGTAGCGGTCGTATTGATATTTGTAGCCAGAATCCATAACACCATATGAACTGCTTGGTAGTGAGTTGCGGTATGCAATAATTGCATTTTGTTCTGTAGAGCTAGTACCAATGATAGGATCACCACTAGAAACATTTTGTGGAGAAACAAAAGCCACACAGTCTAAACGAGATTCTGCAACAGACTGAATAATGTAAGTAGCAACAGTAGGTGATGCATCACCAGCCAAAACTAAAGAAATGTCATATTGTTCTGCATTTGCTAATAGCGCATAACCATTTTGTCTTGCTGAATCACTAATAGCATAATCATCTGCACCGCCAGTAAATGCACGATACTGAGAAGCAGTTAGTGATTTGTATGCTGCACCAGCAGCAGCAACACCCCATGCAGTACCAGTGCCAAGAGCAGTTGGATGATCCATCCACCAGATCCAGTCTGAATTAGTATTAATTACATTTTTATAGAAGTTGTTTGTACCATCAGATTTTCTAGCATCAGATGCTTTTGAAACAAACGCATATTTTTCCATGACAGTGCCAGCAGTACCAGTGATACCACCATCTTTATCAAAAACAACGATATGCATTTCATCATTAGAACCACCTTGGCTTGTTGCCCAAGTAGATGTAGATGGAGGCGCATCAAATAAAGCTGCACAATCTATAACAGAGCCAGCAATAGTAACTGTCCAACCAGTGAATGTTGCTGAGTCAGCAAACGCTACAGCGATAGAGTTACCTTTAGAACCTGGATATCTTGCGGCAAATTCACCAACAACACCTTGACCACCAGAAAATCCTGATAGATAAACATTACCATTGTTAATCTTAACACCAGCACTAGTAACAAAAGCTGCAGTAGCAACTGCTTGAGTACCAGTTGGAGGATTAGCGATTGTTACGTTTGGAGCACTAGTATAACCAGTACCAGCTTCAACAAGAGTAACTCCAGTGATAGAAGAAGAACTAATAGTAATAGCACCTACAACTGCAGCAGTTGTATATGTACCAGTAATAGTTACTGTTGGATTATTTTTATATCCAGTTCCTGGGGTGTCGATAACAACAGCAGTGATTACACCACTAACGATATCAACGTGAGCTGTTGCGCCTGAACCAGAACCATTTGATGTGATAGTTACTACTGGAGTACCTGTCCATCCAGTACCACCACTAGTCAAAGCGATAGCAGAAACACCACCGCCAGATAGAACTGCAGTACCAACAGCTTGAACACCACCAGCTACGTTTGGAGCACCGATTGTTACAGTTGGTGCTGCAGCAGTAGATACATAACCAGAACCAGCAGTACCAACTGTAAATGATGCAACACCGCCAGTTGCAGATGCTGTTGCATTTTTATGGTTTGCATCGCAACGAACCAATAATAGATTGTTTGTATATGATAGGAAGTTGGCTGCTGTAAAGAAAGACTTAAAGTTTGAGTCATTAGGCGAACCGAATGAGCTAACTAATTCATTTTCAGACCCAACAGTAACTGGCTCTAAAACTGGACCCCATCCAAAAGACCCTGCGAAAGCACCAATTGAAGTTGATACTGCTGGAACGATAGATGTGAAATCTTTTTCTACGACTGCAACGCCTGGAGATAGTTGAAACGGCATTGTATTTCTCCTTGTTAATAAGTTTACCTAGACAATTTCATGTCTACATTTTATTTAGCTTTTACACAATTTCTCAAAAGTTTAGAGGTGCTCGTTCGGGACTACCATCATCGTAGAACCCAAATGGTGTTAATTCTTCTTCAATTGCCTGCATTTGCTTTTTATACATAATTTCTCGTAGGTTTACATTATTTAGGTCTTTAAAATACGAGTTAGTTGTAAGCCAACTGAATAGAACTAACGGCATAACCAAGTCATCGTGATACCCTTCATCCGCTTCATATGATCCTTTTTTCTCAATGAATGTAGAGATTTCGGAGATCGTATCAGCGTCATTAATAATAAGTTTGTTTTCTTCGACCAATGCTTTAAAATTGTGACATCCAATTCGTTTAATTTTCTTGTCTGTCACGACTCCAAGCTGAGTCTTACCACCACCAAAACCACCAGAGACTGTTTGTCCCATAGTATGTCTTGTTACAAATAATATGTTTTCATATTCCATTTCAGAATACAAGATATGTGCAACCTGTTCTGAGATATTGATTTCCAAAAGAACATATGCATTGTTATATTCTTTTCCTATTTTATAGATTATAGAAGGATATAAAATCGGACTAATCTGATTGTCTCGATATTTACCAACTACTCTATACGGTGTTTCTGTTATATCAATAATCTGGAATGACGAATAATCGCCACCTACACCCTTCGCCACGTCACATACCATACAATATGTATGACCAGCTGATGGCTTTTCGTAGATATCCAATCCATCTTTCGAGTGGATTATGTTATCTGGAGACATTCTTGCAATAACATCAGCTTTGATTAGTGTTAGAGAAGAACCTAAGAAATTACAAAGAACCTCTTGTGTATACTTCAATTCACCAAGTTGTGCTTTCTGTTCAGCAGCCCATGCCTCATCACGTCCTGGAATCTCCCAGTAAGGGATAAACAACGGAACGAATCCATTTCTACCCTTCTCAGCATCTGTCCAATATTTCCAGAAATGGTTATAACCGAGTGGAGTAGAAGACATTAAAATCTTTGTAGTCTGACCAGCAGAAATTGTTGGATAGACCGAAGTAAAAAACTGTTCAGCTACATTGTTTGGGATAATGGCAGCTTCGTCAACGTATAACATGTTAACAGATTTACCACGAATACCAGAAGTAGTTGTAGCTGCAGTAAATACCTTTGAACCATTCTCTAGTTCAACATCACCTTTGTTCCAACCAGTAACACCCTGTTGCATCCATCTTGGTAGAAGTTCATACATTGTTTGATAACGATCCAAAACTTCACGTGCAGCAGTAGCCTTGTTTGCAAGAATCGCCACTGTTTTATTTGCTTGGAATAAAGTATACCAGAGAATATACGCAGCTGAAGTAGTTGTCTTACCCTGCTGACGACCTTCCATTAAAATAACACGACGATTGCTATGGATAATTTCCACTTTCTTTTTCTGGCAATCATATAGTTTAAATAACTGTAAACCGAAGTCCAGTGTAACAATGTAGCAGTAGTTCTCAATAAAGTAGATTGGATCAGCAGCACATTTTATGTACTCTTGAATATTTTCTGGTGTAAAGTCAACAGTAACACCAGCAGCTTTTAAGTTCGAATTGGAATTATAAACTTGTACCATAATTAAAACCCGTCTAACCAACTCTCCGAATCTACAGTGGCAGTAGTGACATCACCTTCTGCAGCATATACTCTATTTGGATTAGAAAGATTTTCATTTAAACCGACATTAGCATTAACCTTATCAATAACACTTTGTCCAGAAACATTACCGAATAAATTAGTCTTCATCTGAAAGTTTAGTGTATGTGTAACAAATCTGCGAGTTTGGAAGTCTCCATCATATTCATCTTGAACTGATACGCTATTTAAAATAATAGGGATATCAACCTTAACATTCATTTCTGGAACGGCATTGATTACTAATGTGTATTCTGGAGTGAATGTTGGAAGAATTTGTTCAAGAATCTGTAGCCCATCTTCTTGCGTTTTTGTAAGAATGTAAAGACTTATGTCTATATTATATGGAACTGGACTATACATCGTAGACATTGATGAATTACCATCACCACATTTTAACTGTTGCATACGATTAACTTTTCTAGAAGAATCGTACATATAACCAGTAATTTCAAATGACATTCTAGGTAGTGTTGTATATACGTGGTTTTCTAAACCTGGATCTTGTTCTAATCTAACAACCCATTTTTCTTTTGGAGCATATGCAAGAGGGATCTGTAAACGCTGGATAACATTACCAGTCACAGAATCTCCCTGACGACGATCGATATAGATGTCGCTGAATAGGCTACCAAAAGCAACTATGCTTTTGCGGATGATTCCATGGTAAAATACGTTATTGTTTAACATTATGGATTATTAGTTGTATCAACTTCTCCGAATGGATTCGTTACGCTGAACAGAACATCAGCAGCCTGTGTTTTGAATTTATTATTGTCACCGAATGAATCGGTCTTATCTATATTAATATCAATTGTAGCAACTGCAAGAGCACCAGTACCGCCACCACCAGTAATGTTTACAATAGGTACAGTTTGGTATCCAGTTCCAGGATTAGTAATATTGATAGAAACTATTTTATTTGCAGTCGCACCAGTTCCACGAACTGCTGTTGCAGCTGCACCAGTACCAGATGAACTTGTAAAGGTAACTGTAGGAACAGATGTGTAATTCGCTCCTTGATTTGTTACTGTAATTTTAGTGATCTCGCCATTCGGATTTCTGGTTGTATTTGTAGAGAAAGTTTTAAGAGTTTCAAACGCATCAACTTCTTTGATACCAGTATCAATTCTCTCAGAAGCATACTGGAACAATTCAACTTGTAGTTTGTATACATACAACTTACCTAATTGATAGAATGGATCTTGATGTTTGACAAACTTAATCTCAAACATCGCTTTTGACAGTGGGAAATAAATCAAGTCACCCTCACATGGGCGATTCGGTAGAATTGTTTGATCGTAACGACCAACTAGTTGATCCCAACGACGACGAGCAACTACAAGTGTAGCTGATTGCTCCATCATCATACCAAACTTCTGAATAAAAGCACCCTGACCATCCAATGAATCTACATTCTCAAAGTACATTTCGATTGGGAATGAAGACTTAAATTCAGATAAACGATCTTCGCCTAGTATTTCATCTTTGGAAACGAGTGTTCTTGGAATGTAGAAAAACTCTTGACCATAAATCTTAAGAGATTCAATGATCAAGTCTTCAATAAGATGCTGCTCGTTTCTCGTTCCTTGAGAAAAATAGACGTTGACAGTTGACATTATTATCCTAAGAAGAAGTCAAGTGGCGCAGACTTACGCATTAGATCATCTTCCAAAGCAGCAATTTCATTTTGTGCTTCATCGTAAGTTTCTTGACCATTAAGAGTAACTCCACCTGGAAGTTGCAACCCTCCGAATTTCTTCATATTAGTACCCCATTGTTTCTTAAACAATGCAGTAAGATATTTCTTTAACCATGGCTCATTCCAGACTTTAGAAAAGTCTGCTGGATTTAAAGCACGATATCCTTGGATGATAATATAATCACCAAGAATAAAATCAGTTGGCCAATTACCATCTAAGTGTAAACGATTTTGTAAACGATTGAATCTGTATAGCTGATGCCCATTTAACTCTAAATCTAACAAAGCCAAATGACTCATAACTGTTTTGTAGTAGATAAGAGATGTAGAAGTTAGATCGTACAAGTCATTTAGACGAAGTTGATATTGTAGATCGAAAATGTTCTTTGATGATGATGCCTGTCCAGCACTAAGAATCTTAGTTACACCATAAACATAGTCAGGCATTGTTACGTATTTGTTATCATACTCTCTAAGAGTAATAGGTGTTAGTCCAAGGATTGCGGTGTGTCCATTATTACCAGTGATTGTTTCACCAGCAACAAATGTACCGATAACATTTCTAACTAGTAAAGAAGTTCCAGAAGAAGAAATGTCAGTTTGTTTACATACTTCAGCTTTAGCACCTGATGTACCACCTGTTACAATTTCTGATAAGTTAAATGTAGCTGCAACAGATGTGGTTAGATTCATAACTGAAGCACGAATCTGTTGTTTCATATAAATCTGTTCCACACCTTCATAATGATATAGATTCCAATAATCGAGTGCTTCATCAATACGATCTTCTAGTTGGTCGTCATCTACGTTTATTTCAAGTACAGGTGCTCCCAATGCTCTTAAACAATACTGTTTTAAAGTTTCTCTAGAAGTAACAGCCATTTTAGTTTCCCTCTGGTTTTGGGTATTTAGCTTTTACCGCTAAACAGTCTTGTATATATTTATTCATTTGTTCTGTGTCGTTTTTAACTAATCCATCCAGATATTCTTTGAAGTCTGGATATTCTAATGATCTACGTTTCTGATACATCTTAGAATCCCATGCTGCCTGTAATCTGGCGATCTCATCTAGACATTCCTGTTCAGTTGGTTTGTCTGCTGTAGAACCATTCCATTCTAAGTTTGCATAAACATCGTCTCCTCTAACTACCCATGGATATCCAGGGCGAAGAGATGACATTGCTTCTGATAAAGTTATTGTTCTTTCGATAATAATCATATTTTTCCTCTTATGCTATTGCAATAATTGTAAGTGTTGGTACAACTGGTAGTAGCAAACCACCACCATCCCAGTAGTTAGTCGCATGCATTGATCTAGCATTACTTCCACCATATGCTCGCCACCACATTGAAAGTTGTTTTGGTGTTTTCCACTCTGATACTCTACCAGTATTCCAGTTTGTAGTTCCACCAATAGCTATAGTCCACATAAATTCATAATTATCTTCTGGGTATCTGGCAGATCTACTATATCTAGCATATACAACCTCACTACCATCTATATAAAATTTTTGATGAGATATAGAATGATCGTGTTCAAATCTCATTCCATATCTAAATTTATAAACAACTCTGGATGCGCCATGAGGTGGACAATAAGCAATATCAGAGCCTGGAATTATTTCATATGAATATACAGACTGTCTATAAGTTTGTATCAAAGGTAATGCATGCTCTGACTTATTACCCTTAACAGAAGAACCATCTCCATTACATACCAAGTACTCCATAATTCTACCTGGACGTGTTGGTACTCCATCCACCAGAGTGTCCTGTCCACTACTGTTTTGTAGTTTATCTATTCTTGCAATCGCTGGCATTATGCTATCGCTATAATAGTTAAGATCGGCATACTAAACTGAGTGCTACCACCACCATCCCAATAAGTTGTTCCATGGACACCTCTGGCATTTCCAGACGAATAAGATCTCCACTGCATCTTCAATGTTTTTGCAGTAGTCCATGTTGCCTGTCTACCTGTATTTGTATTAGCAGAACCACCGATAGCAATGGACCATACAAATGAATATCTGTCCTCTGGATATCTTCCAGATCTACAAAATCGAGCATATGTAACTTCATTGGCATCTATGAAAAACTTCCAGTGAGATATAGCATGATCGCTATCCCATCTCATTGCATAATGAAAATCATAAACAACACGTGTCGTTCCAGCTGGTGGTGTATATGTTATATTAGAACCTGTCACATCGGTATAAGTTAAAACTGATGCTGTTACTGCAGTTACGTTTGGAAATGTATATGTTCCAGAACCAACTGTTACGGAAGAACCATCACATGGACTAGAAAGATACTCAATAACTTGTCCTGGTTTGCGAGGATACCCATTAACCAATAGATCCTCATTTAGATTATTTTTTAGTGTATCTACTTTTAATACTGAAGCCATTAATCTTTACCTCTTATTTCAGTTAACATCCATCCATATTCTTGATATTGATGGACTAGATAATTTGTACCAGAAGACTGGTAGTATAATTTATATGTAAGTTCAGTGGTATCTCCAGGATTATCAAAATACTTAAATTCAGCAGCATGCCATCCAGTAGAAGTATAGTTCCATGCATATGCATATCTATATGTATTTCTGGTGTCAGCTGTTAGCTGATTAAAATTTGAATAAGAATTACTATTTACATCAAACCAGTTATTTGTATTATATACACCACCTCTACGATATAAAGTAGTTATCAACCAACCACCTGCACCATAAAGCATAGTGCTAAAAAATCTAACGTAAATTGTACTACTCTTAAACTTTGGTGTAATGGAGGCAGTTAAAGCTAGCTCTACTGGTCCACCCGCAGTAGAAAGATGAGAAGTTGGCATTGCACTAACATAAACTTCTTGCACAATAGAACCTGGACCACTATAGATCGCATTGTCTGTAGAAAGAATTTTATTTCCAGTAACAAGAGAAATATCACCACTGCCAATTTCTGGAGATAATTCAGAAACTCTAGCTTTACTCACTGTTTAATCTCCGTAGCTATCCATCCATATTCCATGTATTGATGAACCAAATAATTAGTAGCAGTGCTGCTCCAGTTTCTATATAAAAGCTGATATGTTAAAATTGAAGTAGTTGCTGGTGCATCATAATAAATATGATTCCCATGCATCCATCCACTTGTGTTATAAGTCCATCCATAATTATATCTTGTACCTGATATTGGTGTCAGAGTAGTATAACTACCTGCTCCTATCTTTCTTTGTAACTGTAAAACAAGGGCATTAGCAGAACCAGTCATCATAGTGCTAAAAAACTCAACCTTTATGATACTATTTGAAAACACTGGAGTGATTGATAATGTTAGCCCAAGTGTAGTATCGCTGGTTGATGTTACTGTAAGATGACTGCTCGGCATGGCAGTCGCATATTGCATCTGAACTATACCCTTAGTAGTAGAAATACTACCAACATCTGTTCCAACTAATCTACTTCCAGATGGAATGGTAATGTTACCAGTTCCTGTTCTAGAAGCTAATTGATCAACCTGTAATCTACTCACTGAGCAATCTCCCATAATGTAACAGAACTTGTGCCAGCTTCATGTCCACCTGCCGCATAAGCAATAGTTCTATTTGTCCATAATGTTCCTGCAATGTTTGATGTGAAACACCCATTGTAAGTTATTGTTGATGTTGTATTTGGTGAATCCAAATAATTATAATATGCCATTTCTGGAGTACTACTTGCATCTCCAGCATAGTAACTAAGAGATGTGATAGCTAAACCTGAATGGCGATCAGTTAACCATGTATCTCTACCAATTAATGTGCTACCTCTTTTTAGATTCCATACACCGTCCCATGAAATAGCTTGATTATTAAACTCTCCAAACCATCTAACTTCAATTAAAATTTTACTTGATGCACTTTTTGGAGTAATAGATGCAGTCAATTCTGGAATGTTTGTGAAAGTAGTATAGCTTGATGGAAAAGATGTGGCGGATTGACTATATGTATGATTCTGTATAACCTGTATAACAGATCCTGGAGAATAAACAATATCTCCAGCAGCAACAGATATGATTCCAGAAGCTGCTGGTGACTCTAATTGTGATACGACTAATTTACTCATACGATACTCCACTCCCCACCATCAGCAATTGTGATAGTAACTCCATCAGCTATAGTTATTGTTCCAGAACTAACAGCATTTGTTGTTGCTGTAACAGTGTAATTTGTAGTAATGGTTTTATCATTTTCCCAAAATATAGCGTCAGCACCACCACCACTAGCACCCACAGCCCCAGATGTTGCAAGTAAAGACCAATATGTAGCATTTGGTGGTGCATTACCAGTAGAAATAGCAATACAAACATAAGCAGAACCAAGATACTGAACAGCATCTCTTACGTAATATGTTGTTCCAGCTAACCATGTTGATCTCCAAACTATTCCTGGAGGAACAACAAAGTTGAAGGCAACATCTCC